>ENA-OUQS01002330-OUQS01002330.1-human-metagenome-genome-assembly--contig:-NODE-2330-length-12490-cov-4.592119_pt1 | contig 12490 bp, 8 predicted proteins | sample MGYA00248463_ERZ548848 | MGnify/ENA primary metagenome ERZ548848 (study PRJEB26491, sample SAMN04978192) | human metagenome | host: Homo sapiens | study: EMG produced TPA metagenomics assembly of the human... | reverse complement strand
AGGTGCGGTTATTTGGATATTCATGTCATTTTTTCTTATCAATTCGTGCAAAAATAGCGAAAAATAAGACAATATCGATTCCTTGAAGAATGATTCTTGTAAAAAGCCGTGAATTTTACAAGACCAATCCAAAGGGGAGAGTACGTTTAGATTAGTTGTATTCTGAATCCGAAAGAAAGACTTAAAATATCAGATAACCGGACATATCGGTTACTGCATGCATTCAGTATATAGAGATCACAAGTGCTTAATTCGTAAAAAAGAGACATTGTCCTGCGTATGAATTTTTTATCATAAAAAGAAATGCGTTGACCGAGTTGTACATGAGTGCGTATTTTGGTAGAAAACCAATAATAACCGTTCGGGTATTTTTTCGGCTCTTTGATCCATAAATTTCCGTCGAAAATTGTGTTGATATATATACCGCAACTTAGAGGTTGTAAACTCCATCCTTTTCCGAGTCGGACAGACCAGGGAACATAGTTTTCCCGTAATGTCATTGTGAGTTTGGTTCGGTCATTACTGAAGGATGGGACAAATCCCCACAACACTTCTGTTTCCCAACTTTTATTGTGGCCGTAATTCCATCCGACGCCTGCTGAAAGCAGACCCATTCCGCCTGCAAATTGAATTTTCGTATAACGAGGTATCATCTTTTGCCATGCCGTAAGAAGACGTTCGTTTGTATGATCCGTTTCTGTTTGAGCAAGAAGCTTTAGCGGATATATGGAAAACAGAATTAGCAGCAAGTTAGAAAAAAACTTCTTCATAACCGTATTCGTTTTGCGTTAAGGTAAATAGCAAGTAACTGCGTTTGTCCATGGAGGGGCATCCGTAGTAAATCGTTCCGTCTTCGAAAATATCGGTTTCTTTTGTATTGTGTTCGTGGGCATGTAGGCAGAATCTCAGATTTTTGAAATTTTTCAGTGTATAATGAAAATATTCTGCAACATTGTTGTTGAATTGGTCACAATATGGTTTGGCGTGCATTACGACAACGGTTTGTGTGTATTCATCTTGCCGGGTTGTCATTTCCGAATTTAGAAAATTGAAGTCCGGTACAGGATGTGAATAATCATATTCGAGAGCATTCGTATTTAGGCATACGAATTTAGTTTTGCCCGCTATAAAAGAAAAATTATCAGTTCCGAATATCTCTTCAAAGACTGCTTTCCCGTTACCTAATACATCGTGATTTCCTATAAGAGTAACATAGGGGACATTCAGCTTGTTCATGATATCACGAGCCCAGATAAATTCTCTTGTTAATCCGAAATCCGAAACATCTCCTCCGTGTATAACGAAATCTATGTCGTTTCGACTGTTTACATGGTCTACGAAATCTTCGGTTTCGTCATAGCAACGTTGACTGTCTCCCATAAGAATAAAACGGATGGATTCTTTTGATGAGCAAGAATTCTCTATTTTTTCGATTTGTGTATAATTAATTTCCTTGTCTCCATGAATATGGGTATCGTATGGGTGGTATTCTATCAATTCACATCCTGAAAGAAGTAGTATTTCTGTACAGAAAATAATTTTTGTGATATATTTTTTTATTAATTCAGGCATATATGTGACTTTTTAAAAGCAAAGGTAACGGGAATGCTATATCGGGAAAGTTCTGATTTTCTCTAAAAATGCTCTAATCGTAATTTCTTATAAACGAACTTGTAAAATTGTTTTATATTTGTTGCAATAGAGAGTATTATTTATGAAAGTGAAAGATATTCCGGTTATTTCGATGGAAAAGACTGTAAATCGGAATTATGTGGATGAACAGATTTCCGATGAATTTTTTATGTCCATACAAGGGAAAGTGCCTGGCTCGGCTTTTAATTATCCGTTTCGTTTAGATGGCTTGATTATGATTATATGCCGTAGAGGAAGTTGTGAATTGGTTATAGATCTTATTCGGCATTCGGTAAAACCGAATGACTTTTTCTTTATTTTACCCGGATCTATTATCCAGTTAGGAGATAAAAGCGAAGACCTGTTGTTATATGTTATGGGAGCATCTACCGATTTTTTGTCGGACAAAAGTATGAAAACTAATATTCAGCTTTTTTTGCATGTTAAAGATAATCCGAAAATTAATCTTGATGAAGAAGAATCTGAGATGTTGTTCTCTTTTATAGAGTTTATTCGGAGTAAACTGATAAGAACCGATCATATTTATCGTAGAGAGATCGTGCAATCTTTATTTATGGGCTTTTGTTATGAAGTCAGTGCTATTTTTCGACGTACTTTGGCAACTACTTCCCAACAATTGAATAGGAATGAAATATTGTTTAAGGAGTTAATGCAATTGATCGTGACGCACTATAAAACGGAACGGAGTGTAGGGTTCTATGCCGGGAAATTGTGTCTTACCGATAAATATTTAACGAGGATAATACGAGAGGTAAGCGGAAAGACGATTTCAGAATGGATAAAGACCGCACTTATATTTGATGCCAAATCGCAGTTGAAATATACTCGAAAAACAATACAGGAGATTTCGAATGATCTGAATTTCCCGAATCCCTCTTTTTTCGGGAAATTTTTTAAACAACATACGGGGATGACACCTAAGGCATATCGGATGAGTTGAGGTCTCAAAATTTAAACAGGCTCTTAATGAGAAAAGAATGATAAAAGCCAGCTAATACTGTAGAAGCGTTTTTTTTCAGTGAAAAAAGAAAATAATAATGCTGAAAAATAATTTATTTGTATATTTGGAAAGTTAAAAATAATCGTTCGGGTGTCTGGTTTTCATTATGTTTTTGCTGTTTGGACAGAATATCCTGGCGATTCCAAATTAAAAGTATATGGAAAGACGGGAATTTTTAAGAACAATCGCTTTGGCCGGTTTGGCTTCTACATTTAAATTTAGTGACGCAATGGATATTCTTGCTCAAAGTGGCAAGAATGTGAAAACCGGTGCTGCTTATGATCTTGTTGCCGTTATGGGAGGAGAACCGGAGATGATGTTTCGGAAAGCAATTACCGAAATGGGAGGGATGAGTAAATTTGTAAAACCCGGGAATAAAGTTGTTGTTAAACCTAATATCGGATGGGATAAAGTTCCGGAACTTGCGGGGAATACAAATCCGAAGCTTGTAAAGGAGATTATTGCTCAATGTTATAAGGCCGGAGCAGCAGAGGTTGTCGTTTTTGATCATACTTGTGATGATTGGCGTAAGTGTTACAAAAATAGTGGGATAGAAGATGCTGCAAAAGCTGCGAAAGCAAAGGTCGTTCCGGCAAATGAAGAGTCTTATTACAGGGAAGTCGATCTTCCGCATGGAAAAAATCTACGTAAAACCAAAATTCATAATGCGATTCTCGATTGTGATGTGTGGATAAATGTCCCTATTCTAAAACATCACGGTGGGGCTAACTTAACAATATCTATGAAGAACCATATGGGAATTGTTTGGGACAGAGGTGCTTTTCATAAAAATGATCTGCAACAATGTATAGCAGATATTTGTACTTTCAGAAAACCCGCTGTGTTGAATGTCGTAGATGCTTACAGGGTATTGAAGAGTAATGGCCCGCGAGGAACTTCGGCAGCGGATGTCGTGAATCCCAAGGCTCTTTTTATATCATCCGATATTGTTGCTGTAGATACTGCTGCTACCAAATTCTTTAATCAAATACGTACTATGCCCTTGGAAGATGTCGGACACTTGGCCAAGGGAGAAGCTTTGAATATCGGTACGATGAATTTGGACGATCTGAAAGTCAGACGTTTGAAGATGTAATCATATTTTTACTGTAAATCGAATTCTTATAAATTATGTTACGAAAAATACGTATAGGAATATCGTTGACGATATTCCTATTGCTCACATTCTATTTGGTCGATTTTGCCGGAATTTTGCCAAACTCTTTTCATGTTTTGGCTCATATGCAACTTATTCCGGCGTTGTTGGGTTTAAATCTCGGGATATTGTTGTTTCTGCTGGTATTAACGTGGTTGACCGGAAGGTCATATTGCTCTGCTATTTGCCCTTTGGGAATATTTCAAGATATAGCTATCTGGATTTCCCGCAAACGAGATAAAAAGAAGCATTATGATTACCGTCGGGCATTAAACCGGTGGAGATGGGGAATATTGTTATTGATCGTAGTTGCCGGTTTTTCGGGTTTTATGTTTTTGGTCAGTTTGTTCGATCCTTATAGTGCTTACGGACGTATTGTAGTCAATGTTCTCAAGCCCTTGTATTTGGTTGTAAATAATTTCTTAACGTGGATTTTTACGATGTTCGATAACTATACATTTTATTATATGGATATTATCGTGACAAGTGTGTCGGCTTTAATAATTGCCTTTGTGACGTTATTGGTTGTCGGTTATTTGGCGTATCGTTATGGAAGGATATATTGTAATACCGTTTGTCCTGTGGGAACTTTATTGGGTTTTATTTCGAAGTATTCCCTTTTTAAAGTACATATCGATACCTCTAAGTGTAACAGTTGCGGGTTGTGTGCCCGTAAATGTAAGGCTTCCTGCATTGATAGTAAAAAGCATGAAATAGATTATAGCCGTTGTGTAGTTTGTTTTGATTGTATCGATAATTGCCGTCAAGGAGCAATATCTTATACTTTGCGCTATAAAAAGGAATCGCAAAAAAATATCTCATCCGATGAACCGGATATATCGAAGCGTACTTTTGTCGCAACTCTGACCGCTGTTGCATTAACAGCACCGAAGTCAGCGATGAGCCAGAGTGTGGGGGTACTTATAGGGAATAAGCCTTATAAAAAAGAACATCCTTTGTCTCCTCCGGGATCGATCAGTGCAGAGCATTTTAACCAGCATTGTACGGCTTGTCATCTTTGTGTGAGCAAATGTCCTTCTCATGTATTGAAGCCATCACTGTTAGAATACGGAGTCGGAGGAATATTACAACCGGTAATGAACTTTGAAAACGGTTTTTGTAATTATGACTGTACCCTTTGTTCCGAAATCTGTCCGAATAAAGCGATATTGCCATTGACTAAAGAAGAGAAGCATCTTACACAGGTGGGGCATGTGGTATTTATCGAAGAAAATTGTATTGTACACACCGATAATACCAATTGCGGGGCATGTGCCGAACACTGTCCAACTCAGGCTGTTACGATGGTTCCGTATCGGGATGGATTGACAATTCCGAAAATTAATCCGGATATTTGTGTCGGTTGCGGAGGATGTGAGTATGTGTGTCCGGTACGGCCTTTTCGGGCAATTCATATAGAAGGTAATCCTGTTCACTTACAAGCAAAACCGATACAGATAAATAAGGTAGATGAAACGGAAATTGATGATTTCGGGTTTTGATAAATTGAATAATTCTTAACACAATACACACAGTACGACATGAAACATAAAACAAAATCGCTATTTGTTGTTCTCGCTTTAATTTTTTCGGGAACGCTTTTTGCTCAAAAAGAGGTGTATAAAGACATGGATGCTCCGCAACATGAGCGGATTATGGATTTGTTATCTCGTTTAACGATCGAAGAAAAGATTTCTTTATTGCGGGCGACTTCTCCCGGAATTCCCCGATTGGAAATAGAAAAATATTATCATGGTAATGAAGCGTTGCACGGGATAGTACGTCCCGGTAATTTTACCGTTTTCCCTCAAGCTATAGGATTGGCGAGTATGTGGAATCCCGATTTCCTGTATGAAATTTCTACCGTGATTTCAGATGAGGCGCGTGCCCGTTGGAATGAGTTGAATCGGGGAAAGGATCAGAAACGTCTTTTCAGCGATTTGCTGACATTCTGGTCTCCGACGGTGAATATGGCTCGCGATCCTCGTTGGGGACGCACTCCCGAAACTTACGGGGAAGACCCTTTTCTCTCCGGTAAATTGGGTGTCGCCTTTGTAAAAGGGTTACAGGGTAATGATCCTCATTATTTAAAAGTTGTTTCTACACCGAAACACTTTGCTGCTAATAATGAAGAGCATAACCGTTTTGAATGCAATCCTCAGATATCCGAACGGGATTTAAGAGAGTATTATCTTCCGGCCTTTGAACGTTGTATTATCGACGGTAAGGCTCAATCGATTATGACTGCATATAATGCCATTAACGATGTTCCCTGTACTTTGAATACTTGGTTATTGAAGAAAGTACTGCGTACCGATTGGGGATTTAACGGTTATGTCGTATCGGATTGCGGAGCTCCGAGTCTGTTGGTTACTCATCATAAGTATGTGAAAACTCCTGAAGCAGCTGCTACATTGGCGTTGAAGGCCGGTCTTGACTTGGAATGCGGAGATAATGTGTATATTGAACCTTTGATGAATGCTTATAAGCAATATATGGTTAGTGAAGCTGAGATAGATACGGCAGCATACCGGATATTGCGTGCCCGCATGATGTTGGGACTGTTTGATGATCCTGCGAAAAATCCTTACAATGCTTTGTCTCCGTCGATTGTAGGGTGTGAGAAACATAAAAATATGGCTCTTGAAGCGGCACGACAGAGTCTCGTATTATTGAAAAATGAAAATAATTTTTTACCGATAAATCCTAAAAAAATAAAATCTATTGCTGTGGTCGGGATTAATGCCGGAAACTGTGAATTCGGAGATTACAGTGGGAAACCGGTAAATGTTCCGGTGTCTGTTTTGGACGGAATCCGAAATCGAGTAGGAGATGATATAAAAATCGTTTATGCTCCTTGGAAATCTTCATCTTCAGGATATGAAATGATCACTAAAGCGAATTTTCCGAATGGATTGAAAGCTGAATATTATAATAATAAACATTTACAGGGAACTCCTCAAGTGCGTACTGATGAAAATATCAATTTCGAGCCGGCTAATCAAGCTCCTGACCCGTTCCTGCCCGAATCTCCATTATCGATTCGATGGAGTGGTGATTTAGTCCCGTCTGTTTCAGGAAAGTATACTCTTGCTTTTGCGACGGATGACGGATGTCGTTTATATATAGACGATAAGATGGTGATCGATTCGTGGAAAAATAGAGGGTTGACAACCGATAGCGTAGTCGTGACATTAGAAAAAGACAAAAAGTATCGTTTGGTAGCCGAGTATTTCGATAATGCTGGAGAAGCTTCGGCTAAATTATATTGGCGTACTCCCGATTTTGAGAAAAAGGCTCTTCTCGATCTTTATGGAGATGCTAAAAAGGCTATTCAGGAATGCGATATGACGATTGCCGTCATGGGTATCAATAAATCTATTGAACGGGAAGGTCGTGATCGTGACCATATTGAATTACCTAAAGATCAGGAACTTTTTATTGAAGAAGCTTATAAGTTGAATCCCAAAATGGCAGTCGTATTGGTTGCCGGCAGTTCTTTAGCTGTAAATTGGATGGATGAACATGTCCCTGCGATTCTTAATGCATGGTATCCCGGAGAGCAAGGAGGAACAGCCGTTGCCGAAGCTTTGTTCGGGGATTATAATCCTGCCGGACGCTTGCCGCTTACCTATTACCGCTCATTGGACGATCTTCCTCCTTTTGATGATTATGCCGTTCAAAAGAACCGAACATATATGTATTTTACCGGTAAGCCTTTATATGCATTCGGTTACGGATTGAGCTATACAAAGTTTGATTATCGTAAGTTGTCTGTCGATCAAGATGCCGAAAATGTGCGTCTGTCATTTACGATAAAGAATAGCGGAAAGTATAATGGGGATGAAGTCGCTCAGGTTTATGTGCAGTTCCCTGAAATAGGAGTGAAAGTCCCTATAAAACAGTTGAAAGGCTTTGAACGAGTACATATTGCTAAAGGGAAAACTCTTCCGGTTACTATTACCGTACCTAAAAAAGAATTGCGTATATGGAATGAGAGGAAAGGTGAGTTTTTTACTCCATCAGGAAATTATGTTTTTATGGTAGGAGCTTCTTCTGATGATATCCGATTGCAGCAAGTTGTAAAACTTTAGTACTTGAGAAAAATAGTCAGGCTCTAAGATTTGTATTTTTTAATATTTACAGTACCTGAATATCATGATATAAATCAGTGCATATTCAGGTACTGTAAATGTAAATAAATGGGCTTTGATAATCTATTTATTAATTTGAAAATTTATTGGAATTTTTCGTAATGGATTTTCTTTTCATCGAATTTATTTTTAGGCGATTGCGTCCCATTCGGATAACCGACCGGTATAACACAAAGCGGAATGATATTTTCGGGAATATTTGTATATTTCCGTACCGTGCTTATGCGGTCTTCATACGGATAAGCGGCAGTCCAGACCGCACCCAGTCCGAGAGATTCTGCTGCTAATAAGATGTTTTCTGAAACTGCTGAACAATCGAGATACCAGTAAGAAGAGCGAATAGAGTCTCCGCATACGATGATAGCCATTGGTGCTTTATTCAGCATTTTTGCATAAGGCAACTCCGCAGCCATTGAATCGAGAGTAGAACGGTTTTGTATTACGATCAGTTCCCAAGGCCGAAGATCTCTCCCTGAGGGAGCAGCCATTCCGGCTTTTAATAATATCGTTATTTTTTCATTTTCGACTTTTTTGCCGATAAAATCACGAACGCTTTTTCGAGATAATATATTTTCTAAGACAGTATTTCCTGTGCTTTCTGTTTGCGATGTATTGGAACAACTGATCCCAAAGATAACAGGGAGAATACACAATATAATTAATAAATTCTTCATACGTCCTGATTTTAGTTATTTGTCACTGGTTTGTCCTATTTCGCGGATTGCTCCGGTTTCAGGATAAAAAGTCACATGAGCCGGAGCTTTTTTGTTATCGAACATGTTAGGAGCTAATCCGAAAACGACACCGAATTGGGCAACTTGAAATTCTCCGTAGAAAATATTTTTCCCATTGTACGTTAAAGAGGCTTTGGCCTTTCCGGGAATGTTATAAGCTAAAGCTCCTTTCGGCATTTCTTTGACTTTCCCTTTTGCATCTACCGGGAGTTCTCCTTTTTCGGTAATCTTGAGATTTATGTAAATAGGGTCTCCGCTAAGATCGGTTTTCCCTACTATTCCTGATATGTCTGAAATACGGAAAACTACTTCATTGGCGGTTTCTCCTTGTGGAATCCAAGTGAAATGTTTTACGACAGTTTGCGTTTGAGTCGTTCCCATGAACAAAGCCGTGAGGTTTCTTTCTTGCTCGTCTAATTGTTGTAACATAAGTTTTAATGCTTCTCCGTCTGCCGGTTTTTGGTCGGAGTCACCCGTCGAGAGATCCATCCGGCTTTCTCGTATCCGGTAAATCTGTTTGGCTGCTACCTCTGCCATTTTTGCTGTAGAACCCGAAATCAGCATTTCTTCGGTAAGAACAGAAGCATATTCATTATTCTCTAATGGAGATGCTGTTTTCTTTTTCCCTTGAGTGTTTGATATTGCGTTATCGGGCAGAGGATCGGTATTTACCGATAATAGTAAACCGTCTTTATTTAGAAACATATAGGGCGTGCTTCCCGATTTGAATTGAACTAAATATTGTTGATCCTTGTCCGCTATTCCGTAGCTACTGATCGTTGCTTTATCTAATTTCCATGAAGATTTGTCCTCAGTGATACTGACCGGTACACCCAGATATTTTTCTGCATATTTATAATATGGGCCGGCTTTTACGATTGTTTGGGTAGCTACGACCTCTATATCGAAAACCGTCTTTGGCAATGAGTAAATCAGTCCGTATTCATTATGCTTTCCGGCCGTCAGTTTTGTTGTTTCCTGGGCAAAGGCACTTATAGTGCAGAGTAAACAGAGAGATATGATTCCTTTTTTCATATTAGTCATTTTTTATTCATTATGCGAATTTTACCCACATGCAAATATAAAATTAATTTGTGAATGAAAATACTGATTGTCAGATTAAACTCTGTAATTGTGCAGTTTTTTGTAGGCTTGTCCTATTTGAGAAATGATATCTCTCGCAGTTATATATTCTTGAGAATCTTTCTCTGCTGCCAGATCTCCCGCCATTCCGTGAAGAAAAACGCCTAAGATTGCAGCCGGTATCGGGTGGTAACCTTGAGCCAATAATCCTGTGATCATCCCGGTCAAAGTATCTCCGCTCCCGGCAGTAGCCATTCCGGCATTTCCCGAACTGTTGAAGAGTACATCGCCTTTAGGTGTGATGATAGCGGTATTAGCACCCTTTAGGACAATGATTATGTGGTAACGAATAGCCATTTCCCGTGCTTTGTTCAGTCGCTCGTAAGAAGTGTCATTTTTCCCGAATAATCGGTCGAATTCCAAGTGATGAGGGGTTAGAATAGTGTTTTTCGGAAGATTTTCAATCAGTTCCGTATGTCCAGCCAATAGGTTGAGTGCATCGGCATCCAATACTATCGGACGTTTTATTTGTCCGAGCAATTTGTAGAATGCCCGGGCGGTTTCTTCGTGGCGACCTAAGCCAGGACCGACGGCAATTGCAGAATAAGATCTGTTTAAAACTATATCGGAAATATGAGAATCTTGTTCATCTGCAATGAATAACGCTTCAGGTACGCTTGTTTGGAGAATTTTTTCTCCACAAGCAGCCGACAAAACCGATACCAGTCCTACTCCTGTGTGTAGTGCGGCCTTTGCTGCCAGTACTGCTGCTCCCATCATTCCTTTGCTTCCGGCAATTAATAGGGTATGTCCTACATTATGTTTGCTTACAAAGCGGCTTCGCTTCATTATCATACGAGCAGCTTCATCCGGTTCGATATAATAATATTTAGTTTCGGTCTGTTCGATAATATCAGGGTGAATACCGATATCAACAATTTTCCATTCTCCGGTAAATTGTTCGTTTTCGGCAAACATGAACGCTAATTTGGGATATTGAAATGTGATCGTAAGATCTGCTTGAACGATATTTCGGGGAATGTTCTCTGTATTGTTTTCCCCGAAAAGTCCTGATGGCAGATCAATAGACACGACAGTCGCATCGGAAGAATTGATATATTGTACGACAGACCCGAATCCTCCGGAAAGAGGTTTGCTCAATCCAGATCCGAATAATCCGTCTATAACAAGTGTTCCTTTAGTCAGTGTCGGAGGGATAAATTCGTTTGTAATCTCCGTGAAGTGTGAGCCGTTGTGAGGGAATGTGTTTGTCGAATCGGATGGTTTTACCGATTTTGAAAATTTCAGACCTTCTATTGTTTGCAGCCGGTCTCTGTTTTTGAGACAGTCTTGCGATAATTTTTGAAGCGGATTAAATAAATATATGTCCAGTGTATAGCCTTCTTCTATCAGCATTCGGGAAACTGCAAGAGCATCACCTCCGTTATTTCCAGGACCTGCAAAAACGACAACCGGTGTGTTGCGTTTCCATCGGGATATGATTTCGAATGTAACGGATGATGCAGCCCGTTCCATTAAATCAATAGACTTGATCGGCTCATTTTCAATAGTAAACCGATCGAGTTTCTTTGTTTCGTTTGTAAAGAATATTTTCATTTTGTATTGAATTTTGCAATGTAAAAAAGATAATTACAAAATAAATCGTTTAAAATTGGATAAATATAGAACTTTTGTCTAATTTCGCCACTCAAATATCAACAAAGATAGCTATTTTTTATGAGTACGAGTATAACGAGACATCCAAAAGGTCTGTACCTTCTGTTCTTTACGGAGATGTGGGAGCGTTTTAGTTATTATGGCATGAGGGCCATGCTTATTTTGTATTTGACCAAGACGGCAATGGAGGGAGGCTTGGGTTTCGATGCCAGGCAAGCGAGTCTTATTTATGGCTTTTTTACAGGATTTGTTTATTTCACTCCGTTGATAGGAGGCTGGCTTGCCGATAATTATTTAGGACAACGAAAATCGATAACGATCGGGGGTATTACGATGATGATCGGGCAATTCTGTTTGGCCGCGAAGGCCGATCCTGTATTCCTGTCGTTGGGGTTATTTTTGCTGATTATTGGAAACGGCTTTTTTAAGCCGAATATTGCGGTCATCGTCGGAGACTTGTATAAACCTGATGATCCGAGAAAAGATTCTGCCTATACGATTTTTTATATGGGGGTTAATGTCGGGGCGCTTATAGCACCCTTGATTACGGGTTATTTGGCTATTACTTACGGGTATCGTTGGGGGTTTGTTGCTGCCGGACTCGGAATGATGTTGGGACAGATATGTTATAATTTCTTGTCGAACCGTTTTCTCGGCGATCTTTGTAAAGAACCGGCGTTAAAAAAGGATGAAGACGGGAATGTGGAAAAAGAGCCGTTGACCAAAGAGGAAAAGGATAGAACAATGGTTATATTTATTCTTGTAGCTTTTTGCATTTTCTTTTGGGCCGGATTTGAACAGGCTGGTAGTTCGCTCACCCTTTATACCGACAAATGCATTGATCGGAATGTTTTAGGATTTGTTATTCCGACAGAATGGTTTCAGTCGGTAAATCCTGTTTTCATTATTCTGTTAGCTCCTCTATTCTCTATGTTTTGGGGATTTCTTTCTAAGAGAGGAAAGAATCCTTCTATACCGATAAAAATGGCTATGGGGATGATTTTGTTGGGATTAGGATTCGTTTTGATGCTCG
>ENA-OUQS01002300-OUQS01002300.1-human-metagenome-genome-assembly--contig:-NODE-2300-length-12621-cov-24.471829_pt1 | contig 12621 bp, 9 predicted proteins | sample MGYA00248463_ERZ548848 | MGnify/ENA primary metagenome ERZ548848 (study PRJEB26491, sample SAMN04978192) | human metagenome | host: Homo sapiens | study: EMG produced TPA metagenomics assembly of the... | reverse complement strand
ACTCGCTACCTCCACCTTGGCAAGGTGGCGCTCTACCAGATGAGCTACGGCCGCAGATTCCATTGTGGTGCGCCGGGCGTTCCCGGCGACGTCGATTATTATACCGCAGCTTTCGCCTCTTGTCAACTGCAAATTTGCATTTTTTGAAAAAAGGGACGTTTCCGTTCCCCTGCTGCGTACAAAGCTGCGGAAGCGTTCAAGTTTGCCGCGGCTGACGCGAAGAAATTTTAATTGCTTTCCTTTCTTAATATCGTTATAATTAAGATTGTCAAATCGTTGCTGAACTTTCGCGCCTGCCGCTTCGGGCTGCTGCACCGAGGAACAGGCGTGTTTTCATGCAGGGGAGAATATAGGAATAAGGAGCAAACGCAATGTACAAGATCACGGAAAAGGTGGCGCTGAACCCCGCCGTTACAAAGATGGTCATTGAAGCCCCGCTCATTGCCAAAAAGGCAAAGCCCGGCCAGTTTATCATTGTGCGCCCGTTTGAAGACAGCGAGCGCATCCCCCTCACCGTCGCAGGCTATGACCGCGAGAAGGGTACTGTGGACATCATCTTCCAGATCGTCGGCGGCACCACCATGGAGCTGAACAGCCTCGAAGTGGGGCAGAGTGTCCACGACTTCGTCGGCCCGCTGGGCCGCGCTACCGAGGTGGAAGGCCTGAAGAAGGTCTGCGTCGTCGGCGGCGGCGTGGGCTGCGCCATTGCACTGCCCATCGCCCGTGAACTCCACGAGCAGGGCTGCGTCGTCCACAGCGTGGTCGGCTTCCGCAGCAAGGACCTGCTCATCCTCGAGGACGAGTTCAAGGCCTGCAGCGACGAGCTGCGGGTCATGACCGACGATGGCAGCTACGGCACCAAGGGCGTCGTCACCGCCGCCCTCGACGAGCTGGTGGCCGCCGGCAACCAGTACGACCTGGTCATCACCATCGGCCCGCTCATCATGATGAAATTCGTGGTCAAGACCTGCCAGAAGCACGGCCTCAAGAGCATCGTCTCCATGAACCCCATCATGATCGACGGCACCGGCATGTGCGGCGGCTGCCGTCTGACCGTGGGCGGCGAGACCAAGTTCGCCTGTGTGGACGGCCCCGACTTCGACGGCGACCTCGTGGATTTCGACGAGGCAATGGCCCGCGGCACCATGTACCGCCCCTTTGAGGCCAAGGCCCGGGAAAAGGCCTGCAATCTGTTCAAGACTCAGGAGGGAATGTAAAATGGCTTTCAATATGGACCCCAAAAAGTGTCCCATGCCCACCCAGGACCCCAACGTCCGCAACAAGAATTTTGAGGAAGTGGCTCTGGGCTACACCGCCGAGATGGCTGTGAACGAGGCCAAGCGCTGCATCCACTGCAAGAACAAGCCCTGCCAGACCGGCTGCCCCGTCGGCATCGACATCCCCGAGTTCATCGGCCATGTGGCCGAGGGTGACTTCGAAGCCGCCTATCAGGTCATCAATCGTTCCTCTTCCCTGCCTGCCGTCTGCGGCCGCGTCTGCCCGCAGGAGAGCCAGTGCGAGGGCAAGTGTACCCGCGGCATCAAGAACGAGCCCGTCGGCATTGGCCGTCTGGAGCGCTTCGTGGCCGACTGGCACCGTGAGAATGTCCACACTGCCCCCGTCGTGCCTGCGTCCAATGGCCACAAGGTCGCCATCATCGGCGCAGGCCCTGCCGGCCTGACCGCCGCAGGCGACCTCGCCAAGCTGGGCTATAAGGTCACAGTCTACGAGGCCCTGCACGTGGCCGGCGGCGTGCTGATGTACGGCATCCCCGAGTTCCGTCTGCCCAAGGCCATCGTCCAGCAGGAGATCGACGGCCTCAAGAAGATGGGCGTCGATTTCGAGTGCAACATGGTCATCGGCAAGGTGCTCACCATCGACGAGCTGATGGGTGAGTACGGCTATGAGGCCGTCTTCGTGGGTTCCGGTGCCGGCCTGCCCCGCTTCATGGGCATCCCGGGCGAGAGCCTGAAGGGCGTCTACTCCGCCAACGAGTTCCTCACCCGCTCCAACCTGATGAAGGCTTACCTGCCCACCAGCAAGACCCCTATCCGCACCGGCAGGAAGGTCGCCGTCGTCGGCGGCGGCAATGTGGCAATGGACGCTGCCCGCAGCGCCCTGCGTCTGGGCGCTGAGACGGTCTACATCGTCTACCGCCGCGGCATGGCAGAGCTGCCTGCCCGTAAGGAAGAGGTCGAGCACGCCGAGGAAGAGGGCATTATCTTCAAGACCCTCTGCAACCCCGTGGAGATCCTGCCCGATGAGAACGGCTTCGTCAAGGCCATCACCTGCATCGAGATGGAGCTGGGCGAACCGGATGCTTCCGGCCGCCGCCGCCCCATCGAGAAGAAGGGCAGCGAGTTCACGATGGACGTGGACACCGTCATCATGAGCCTGGGCACCAGCCCCAACCCCCTCATCCGCTCCACCACGCCGGGCCTCGAGACCAACAAGCACGGCTGCATCGTCACCGAGGGCGACGAGGGCAAGACCAGCCGCGAGGGCGTGTACGCCGGCGGTGACGCCGTCACCGGTGCCGCTACCGTCATCAAGGCCATGGGCGCAGGCAAGGCTGCCGCCAAGGCCATCGACGAGTACATCCAGAACAAGTAAACGATACATATAGCAAAAGCAGGTCATCCCGCCGGGATGGCCTGCTTTTTGTTATCGGTAAAGATTTGCCGCCTCCGCGTTTTCCAGCGTCAGCAAGCGCATCTTCTTGTCGATGCCGCCCGCGTAGCCGGTCAGGCTGCCGTCGCTGCCCACCACCCGATGGCAGGGTACGATGATGGAAACAGGGTTATGCCCCACCGCGCCGCCCACAGCCTGCGCGGAGACGCGCTTTCCGCCGTTTATCTCTGCCAGCTGTTTTGCCAGTGCGCCGTAGGTCGTGGTCTGTCCATAGGGGATCTGCAGCAGCAGCGCCCACACCGCCTGTCGGAAATCGGAACCGATAAGATGGAGTTTCGGAGTAAAGTCCGGCTCTCGGCCTGAAAAATAGACGTCCAGCCAGCGGCAGGCGTCTCCCAGCACCGGCATTGTCCCCTCTTCATGCTCTGGAGGAAGCTTTGCCGCAAAATACTTCTGTGTCTCGAACCATACTCCGGTCATCCCTTCTTCGTCTGCTGCCAGCAGTATCTTTCCCAGCGGCGAATCGTAATGCATTGTATAGGTCATGACGGTTCACCCCTTCCTTTTCGGCTTTTGGGCCGGCGCGTAGTCCTTGAGGCCCGGCACCACGCCGCCTGCCGCCGCCCAGAGGTAGAGGCTGGCCACGCTGCAATAGGGACTGAACCGGCGGCGGTACTTTTCGAACAGTTTCCGGTCGATTTTTCGGTGGTGGTACACCATCCGCAGCCCACGCTGGATGGCAAGGTCATCGTAGCTGAACACGTCGGGCCGCTGCATACAGAAGAGCAGTATCATCTCTGCCGTCCAGACACCGACGCCTTTCAGGCCGCTCAGCTCCCGGATGGCCTCATCGTCCGGCCTCTGCCGGATACCCTCGAGGTCAAATTCTCCGTTCTCGATTTTCCGGGCAAAGTCCGTAATGTATTCAGCCTTTCGGAAGGTCATGCCGAAGCTCTGCAGCTTCTCAACCCCGGCTCCGAGGACGGCAGCGGCATCCACCGCGCCGAACTCATCCCGCATCCGCTTCCAGATGGTCGCCTGCGCTTTCGTGGAGATCTGCTGGCCGACGATGTGGTGTACCACCGCCGAAAAGAGGTCGGTATCCACTTCCCTCTCGATGTGTCCCACCTGCGCGATGACCGCCGCCATCCGCTCGTCTCTTGCGCTCAGATATGTCGTTTCCGCTTCGCCGTATTGGAAATACATCTGTCCCGCCTTCTTTCTATACAACCTTTCGTTTGCTCGCAAGTTGTTGATTTGATTATAACAGAACGTACGAAGTTTTGCAATATAAAAGCACTCTGCCAAAAAGCAGGGCGCTGAAGGTTTGTTGGCAGGCCTATTCTTGGACGTTCAGGATGCGGCTCTCTTTTAAATGATAACCCTGCTTTTTATCGGTACGGTGTACAAATCACTTACATTCCTTCTTCATAGCAGAATAGCCGATGAGAACGGTCCACACATAGGCGCAGGTCTTGGGGATCATCAGCATCCCGATCATGGGGATGGCATTGGCCCAAAGAACAACGGGAATGTAGAAACCGAAGCTCAGCACGATGGTCAGCCACATCCAGCGGAAAGCCGAGTCGTTATGCTCCTTGGCGCTGCGGTAGAACAGCACGATAATCAGAAGGCCCATCAGTGCAAAAGGAATATTACGGTAAATGCCCCAGGACAGCGGGGATCCGTCGCTCAGCCACTGGTTCTGCGGCATCATGCACAGGATAACACGCACAGCAGCCAGACCGTAGACGGCGGCAGTCAGGCCATTGCTGCCCTTGACCCGGTAGCGCTCACGCCAGACATAGTACAGCAGCACATAAAAGACTGTCATCGTCACAGAGGTGATCCACTTCCCCAGACCCAGGGGAACGGTAAAGTTTTCAAGACCCGTGGTGCATAGAGCCAGAGCACGGGGAATCAGATGGAACGAGTCGCCGGCACCCAGAACGACAGCCATCAGACCGAACAGCTTGAACTGGTGGCTGCCCTTGCAGCCACGGATCATCAGGATACCGATGGTGATGACAGATACCAGATACACCGCATCAAAAACAGTTTCTACGATTGCTTGCATAGTTGATCGCTCCTTGTCGATACATCAAATTGATTGTAACACTGCATTTTTTTGCAGGGTCGTCTTAGTTTTTACGGTCGTCAGGGGCTTGCCTGACATAGCTGCATCCAAAGCGCAGGATGTTGAAGCCGGCAGTGTTCCACACAAGGCAGGCAAGCCGCAGCAGGATACTGCGATGAACCTTCCTATGAGCGTCCCCTTTAAGTGAACAGCGTTCAATTTTGACGTTATAAAATTCCCACAGCAGTGTGGGAAGAAAATGCGGTCAATATAAGGTCCTGCGCACGATCTCCAGCACAGCGGCGGGGTCGTAGTCCTGCCGCAGCAAAGCAGACAGCATAAGCGAAAACAGAACATCGGCAAATTTTTCAACGGTGAATTGCTCATTAAAAGCGCCCGGACGGATCTTGGTATCCTGTTGCAGCACCGTACACAGACCGTTTAAGATATGGTGCCAGATTCGCTGCATGTGCCGTTTGCCATCTGCCTTGTCCTCCTGCATAAAACCGAGAGAGTGCAGTGTGAAGAATCCGGGATACTGCTCATCGCCGTAGGCCATGCGCTCGTACATCCATTTGACACAGGTCTGCACGTCCTGAAATACGGCCTCGTCCTGCGGGCGGTGAAAAATTTCGCACCAGACGCTCTCGACCGTGGCGCTGATAAGCTCAGCTTTGGAGTCATAATAGTTGTAGATCGAGCCAACCGAGACCCCGCATGCCGAGGCGACAGAACGGATGCTGACTGCCGCCCAGCCCTTTTCCCGGATAAGCTCACGGCTGTTTTTTAAGATCTCTTCCTTGGAGGTCACGATCGTATTCATGTAGTCACCCTCAATATGAACAATGTTCATATTTATTATACTGCCTCTTCCCACTTTGTCAAGAGGATTTCATAAGTCGCGGGCCGGCTGGAAGCTCTGGCTTTCCCAGGGGAAAAGGAACCGTGATACCGGTTTGATCCTGCCTCGGGTGTTATTTTTTCTGTTGCTTTGGACGCGAAAAAGCCCCGCCTTCAAGCGAAAAATCTTGAAAGCGGGGCTGTTTTTTTTTTACGTTGTTCTGTTCTATTTTCGAGAGGTTCAAAAAGCCGGAAGGCAAATTTTTATTACTCGAGCTCGGTAAGTTCGGGTTCATACTAAATAAATTTGTTTAGTATGGCTATTCTTGAATGTTCACTTTTTCATGAGATTGCTGTGCTAGATGTGGCTTGCTGATTTTTTAGTATCAGGATAGTATCACTCAACCAGCGGAGTCTCTGTGAGTATTATAACGAACTCTCCCTCATAAAGCAAGTCTGTTCTCTACTACCGAATGTTAACAATAAATTCCTTACTTTTCGCTACACAAATTCCATTTTTTATAATAAAGCATTGCACTGAATGTGTTCCTTTATACAAAGTGCTTTCCCTCTTCCCATCAAATCCCTCATTGGATGGTTCAAAATTTCCTCGTAAGCAATTTGCCATTGTAGCTTCTTGCCCAGTATTCACAACTTGCCATATAACGCTATATGGTCGCCTTACTCCAGTTAATGCCCGAAAATGCAATGTGCATCTTTTTTCAAGTGGGATATCGTTGCTTATATACTCAACATCGCTTCCATCTGCTGCAGTCACTCTTAATGTTATAAAAGCAGCTCCACCACGCTGCATAGGCCATCTTGGCTTTTCCTTATAAGGTGCGAATATACAACTGTATACATTACTAACGCTTGAGCATGCAATAGCCTTGCAGCCTTCTTTGGGGAATTCATCTCCTAATATTTTTCTCCATGTATCATTTTCTGTTCCTTCATCGTTTAACATTGAAACATGCTCACTAAGTTTATCTATAAAATTAGAAAAATCCGTTGTACTATACCCAGCAAGCAGATCATTGCCCTCAATTTTTTCTGATGGGTCACTTATAGTTGGATTCACTCTGGCATCTGCATAATCTTCTTTATATGTAGCTACTATATTTTGCATTGTTGCAATAAGAAAATCTTCTGTTCCAAGAGATGAATCTCCCAAATTATCTGCTATGATTTTTTCTAGTGTAATTCCTTTGGGATATTTAATATCCTCTGGACAATTTGTCTGACGCCACCACTTAAATATTTTTACAAGTGGTTTATATTTTTTATTATGTTCTTTGTTGACTGTAGTAGACCACACTTTATGACCTTTAGGATCAGTTTTTGTCCATTCTCCTGTATTAGAATCCCCAATATAATACACTTCCTCATCATCTTGATCAGAGATAACTGGAACAACATCTATTGACAGTCCGCCCATCTCAATTCCAACAGAATGCGATTGAATTGTTGCTGAATTATAATTCGCATTTTGAATCAAGACATCTTTTAACTCACTTATTACTTTCTTGGAATCATCTGTCATCTCATAAGACGTCACAACTATAATGTCCACATCTCTCTTTTTCCCTTTAGATGTGGGTCTAATAGATGTATGTTTTGCGTATGAACCGGACAAAAATGTATCTACATGTATTTTTTTATAAGTATCATGATTCTTCAGATAATCCCTCAATGTACTTTGCAAACTGCTAATATATGCCACTGTTGTACTACTCGGTTCGATTTCCGACAAGAAATTATTGAAATCCCGCTGTTTCGCCATAGTCTTTCCTTTCTTATGGATGTTGATGAACTTCTATCTTTTGCGCATACGCATTATAATCAATTGCTGGTACGGTTCCTATTTCCTGCAATTTTCCCAAAACTTTCAAAAGAAAATATACAAGTGATTTTGACTTGTCGCAGTAACTTATTGTCTTATCCCCTCGATCACATACAAAAGTTCCTGCTGCCACACAGCATATCATATCAAGCCTTTTCAACTCGTTTTCAGATAGGTTGTTTGCAATGTTATCTATAGTACTCGATTCTGCCCAGTCAGATGTTGTTGTTAATAGTCCTGCAACAATTTTGTGTAGTGGTTTAGGGTCATATTTTCCTCCTGCGTGCTTTATTGCCACTGATGTCCGTTTTAATTTTCTTACACTTTCTGTCTTATGTTGGGCATATTCCATATAGCCTTTGTTTAGGCTTTGCTTTACTTCAAAAACTGCATATACGCTTTCCGCTGGAATCAAAAATGTTTCATTGTGTTTAAGCACCAGATATGAGTACTGTCTATCGTAAATGATTACATCTATTTGTTCGCTTTCGTTCCCATCTGCATCAATTACAACTCCTTTGGCAACAGCATATCTATTCGGAAGATATGCCATTAGCCACTCTCTCCAATTATCTTCTGTGTCGTCCCCTTTCATTCCAGGATGCATCAATACTGATGCGCCAGTCTTTAGCCCTGCTTCCATTTCTTGTTGCATTCCATCATACAGTTTTCCAAGATCAACACTCGGCATTTTCGCATTCCTCCACTCTTAATTTCAAAGCATCTTGGTTCCAATCCCAAAGAATTTATCGAAGAAGCTCTTCAGTTTATCGATTACGCCTTGCTTCTTCTGTGCACGGCCACCGCCGCCAAAGCGAGAAACAGGAGGCATCAGTTTGTCAATATCAGTGCCAACAGTCTTGATTTCGCCATCCCGGAACGCATTGGCCAGATACTTGCGTGTCTCCGGCTCCTTCAGTTTTTCCTCTTGGATGATCTTTGCAAGCTCTTTCTCCCGCTGTTCGGACACATAGGTGTTCCACTCTGCCATCACGTCATCCACATCATTGACCCCTGCAATAAAGGTTTCGATCAGCTGCTTTTTGCTGCGCAGTTCCGGGCTGGCATCAATCGCCTTGCGAATCGTGATGAGCACTTCCTTGTCATCGCAATGGGTGTCATGGTACTTTTTGACCAGCATCAGGATGTAGTCAATGTTGATTTCCACCTGCCGAATCAGCTCCACCTCAAACACCACATCATCGGTGATGTCCTCTTTGGTTTCATCGTGCTTTTTGTTGCGCCATTCATCCCGCAAATCCTGATAGCGTCCCAAGTAGTCCTGTAGATCCCGTTCCGTGATCAGCTCGTTGCCCTTGAAATCATCAAAGGAGGACAGCAGGTTCCGCATCCGCAGCAGCGCACCAAACAGCACGATAAAATCTTTCTGGTTCTGCTCTCCGACGATCTGCGGCTCTGTCAGCGGGAATTTTTCTTTCAAAGCGTTTATCATCTCAACATAGCCCTGATAATGCTTCCCTTGGTCATCGTCGTAGCCTTTATAATAATCAGAATACTTCCTCAGCAAAACCACTCCTCCGGCTTTGTTATCCCCGAAGAAACCAATTGCATAATCTACCCGCTTTTGCAGGTTGCGGAAGCAGACGATATTGCCAAAGGTCTTGATGCTGTTCAAGATACGGTTCGTCCGGCTGAACGCCTGAATCAGACCGTGCATCTTCAAGTTCTTGTCCACCCAAAGAGTATTCAGGGTCGTGGCATCGAAGCCCGTCAGGAACATATTGACCACGATCAGCAGGTCAAGTTCCTTGTTCTTCATGCGGAGCGATACATCCTTGTAGTAGTTCTGGAACCGTTCGCCATCGGTCGAGTAGTTCGTGTGGAACATCTCGTTGTAGTCCTGAATGGCGGCATCCAGAAAATCCCGGCTGCTCTGGTCGAGGTTGGAGGTATCTTCCGGGTTTTCCTCGTCCAGAATGCCATCCGTTTCCGCTTCATTGGCTCCATAGCTGTAAATGGTAGCAATGCGCAGCCGCTTGGTCGGGTCTGCCGCCATCTGTTTTTTGAACTCCTGATAATACAGCTTTGCCATCGGCACAGATGCCACGCAGAAAATCGAATTAAAACCGCTGACGCGCTGTTTTTGCTTGATTTCCTCCACTGCACCACGCTGGGCAGAGGCCACCTCTGCCACATTCGTCAGCAAATTAAACTCATACGATTTGTCTCCCCGATAGGTTTTCTGGTCGAAGTGGTCGAGGATGTACTTTGTCACCAGAGAAATATGCTTGGGAGCCATGAATGCCTTTTCCCGGTCAATGTCCCAAACCTGCTTGTCGTCCATGTCCGGCTCTGCGTCCATCGTTTTGATGTAATCCACACGGAACGGCAGCACGTTCTTGTCGTTGATGGCATCCACGATGGTGTAGGTATGCAGTGGTAGAACCTTTTCGCCTTTTTCATTTGGTTCACCGCCAAACAACTGAGGCGTTGTCCTCATACCGGGTTTTCCGCTCGTACCTGCATTTGCTGCGTAAATCGGTGTTCCGGTAAAACCGAACAGGTAGTACTTTTTGAAGTTGTGAACGATAGCACCGTGCATATCACCGAACTGGCTACGGTGGCACTCGTCAAAGATGATCACCACGTGCTTCTGATAGACCTCATGCCCCGGATTTTTCTTGATAAAGGTCGCCAGCTTCTGGATGGTGGTAATGATGATATGCGCTTCCGGGTTTTCCAACTGGCGTTTCAGGATCGTAGTGCTGGTGTTAGAGTTTGCTGCCCCCTTCTCGAAACGGTCATACTCCTTCATGGTCTGGTAGTCCAAGTCCTTGCGGTCTACCACGAACAGCACCTTGTCGATATAAGGCAGCTGCGATGCCAGCCGTGCCGTTTTGAATGAAGTCAGCGTTTTGCCGGAGCCCGTGGTGTGCCAGATGTAGCCGCCGCCCTCGATGGTGCCATACTTTTTGTAGTTGTTGGCGATCTCGATGCGGTTCAATATCCTCTCGGTTGCCGTGATCTGGTAGGGACGCATCACCATCAGCATCTTTTCTGAGGTAAAAATGCAGTACCGGGTCAGCACGCTCAGGATCGTGTGCTTGGCGAAAAATGTACGGGTAAAATCGATCAGATCCGTCAGCATCCGGTTGTTTGCATCCGCCCAGTAGGAGGTAAATTCAAAGCTATTGCTGGTCTTTTCCTTTTTCGTCTTGCCGTGTTTGGCGTCCTTAATGGCATTGTAGCGGGTGCTGTTGGAGTAGTACTTGGTATTTGTGCCGTTGGAGATCACAAAAATCTGCACATACTCATATAAGCCGCAGCCCGCCCAGAACGAATCCCGCTGGTAGCGGTTGATTTGGTTGAACGCCTCCCGGATGGCCACCCCGCGCCGCTTCAGTTCCACATGAACCAGTGGAAAGCCGTTGACCAGAATCGTCACATCATAGCGGTTATCATGCCGCGCGCCGTCTGCTTGTTTTACCTCATACTGGTTGATGACCTGCAGTCGGTTGTTATGGATGTTCTTCTTGTCGATCAGCGTAATGTTTTTGGAGCTTCCATCATCCCGGTGCAGCACCTGCTTACTTTCTTCCCAATCCTGAATCTTCCGGGTCTTCTCGGGAATGTGCTCGTTGGGGTTGGCAATTACATCACTGAAAAACTGCCGCCACTCCGTATCGGAAAACTGGTAGTGGTTCAGCTCTTCCAGTTGGCTGCGGAGGTTGGCAATCAGTTCATCCTCGGTATGCAGCGGCAGATAGGTGTAGCCCTGCTCGCACAACAGCCGGATAAACTCTTTTTCCAGTTCCGCCTCGCTTTGGTAGCTGTCAGAGCGCACCTTGGAGGGTTCATAGGTGGCAACAACGGTATCTTCATTGGTAGCCGCAACGATATTGAAAAAGGACATTTTCACACCCGCCTTTTACTCATATAAACCTGCTTCTTCTCGTTCCACTCGAATATCTCGTAGTTTTCTTCCCTGATAAAGCCAATGCACCGGCCCTTGTAGCGGATAGGTCGTCTGCATGATTTTTTGAGCCAACGCAGAAAGCGAATAGGCTTTACCCTGATACTCAATTTGCCTATCATCTTTTACAACGGCTACAACCTCAGGATGATTTTGCAGCACGACCTCTGCCCCCATCGGAATACCACATTTAATAAATGAGAACGGGGCTTTGCGTTCTTTTGCTTCTTCCTGAATTTCAGCCGCAACTTCTTCGTCTGTAATCTCATGGCCTTCCGGGGTAAGGCGCTGCAGTTTGTCCATTGTGCCGCTTAATTTTGCAATGCTCTCCAAAAGCGCATAAGCATCCTCTTTTGTCATTGCATAAAACTCTTTTGTTCTTGTCTTGCCATCGAACGTATCAATAGCGCGCAAATCAGGATTCAAACGGTCAATCAGGCTATGCAGTTCTTTATCTTGTAGCGGAGTTGAAACATCGTAAGTAGCATATACCCGAAACGCAAATGGGATGCACTCGCTTCGATTTAACTGTTTCAGTCGATTCTCGATATTGGTCGCATAGCCAATTTTTACATAATCGGGAAAAGAGGGATTTGTCAGGATATAAATTACACCAGCCTTTTTTGCTGCACTCACGTTGCAGCCACCTCCTTAAACGTCAACAATTTATCTCGATAATATTCATACTGCTTTTGTCTTGCTTCAATCTCTGCTGGCAGGCCGCTGGTCAAATCATTGCTGATAGCATCAAAACGGTCGAGGATAGAAACAATGCGCTTTTGCTCCTCAATAGGTGGTACCGCAATCACAGCCTTTGCAATATTATCATTGTATAACCTCTGTATTGTCCCTCCGCTAGATACTTTCCACGGTTTCAGTTCATAGCAGTAGCGAAGATAGCTATTCAAAACAATACTTTCATCGTTATCAATCCAAACGATATTGGAATCTTGGAAGTATGCAGGCTCCCCATCATAAACAACTGTTCTGCCAACCGTTCCCGCTGCAGAAATCAGCACATCGCCTTTTTTCGGAAAATTATACTTCGACCGATATTCGTTAAATGTTTCCTGCGAAATATAGGCATCTGCTTCTTTTCCAAAAGTTCCAATTTTATAGAACGGAACACCGCTCACCGTATTTGTCTGGCTCTTCAAAATACGCTTACACATACAGATAGAGCCAATATCACCTAAAGAGATTCTTACATAGCCAAACACATACTGCAAGAGCTTAATCAGTGCTCTGCTCTGCTCTGCTCTGCTCTGCTCTGCTCTGCTCTGCTCTGCTCTGCTC
>ENA-OUQS01002288-OUQS01002288.1-human-metagenome-genome-assembly--contig:-NODE-2288-length-12705-cov-9.126957_pt1 | contig 12705 bp, 9 predicted proteins | sample MGYA00248463_ERZ548848 | MGnify/ENA primary metagenome ERZ548848 (study PRJEB26491, sample SAMN04978192) | human metagenome | host: Homo sapiens | study: EMG produced TPA metagenomics assembly of the human... | reverse complement strand
TAATGATGTTTTGCATTCCGTTTGTGCCATATCGGGTTTCGTAATGGTCGCAGACCTGAGTAATCAGCTTGAACAGCAGTTTGGAACACTTTTCGTAATCGATTTCCGGTTTTGCACGCAGCTGTTCCAGAATGACTTTTTTAGGATTGTATCCTTCAAAATCAATAGCGTTGCCCTTGATGCGCTGCCTGTCCTGCATATCCTCCAGATTCTGCACAAGCAGCTCATTCCTAATCGGCACATGGGTGAACTCCGCCATATCCAAATCAAAGTCCACAAACACATATTCCTCGACCCCGGCATCCGTAACCTTAATGCGTGGAATCGGGATGAATTTATTCACAGCAGCCCGGTGCGTTTCCTCGGTCTGCTGAAGCATCCATGCGGCAATCGGCATTTCGTTCTCTTTGAACGTTTGACCAAGGTCTTTGTCCTCGGATACCTGCTGCTTGACCGTTTCTACGATTTGCTGTGCCTGCGTCGGAGTAACCGTGTGAGCCGGGGTATGCTGAATATGTTCCTCGACCTCCGCCTGAATCAGCTCCGTTGCTTTCTTGAGCAGTGCATCCGTGGCATCCGTCTTTTCAATTTTGGTATGGGCATATGCCTTTTCCAGTTCGGCATCCGGCTCGGCATCAATCGTCAGTTGGGTATAAACGACCTCTTCCAGCTTTATTTCCTCAACTTTGATCACATTTCCGGCCTTGAAGATAGAATCGCCCTTCTGCGCTTCTGCCAGGATATCGTTGAACTTATCATGGGCAGTCAGCATCACAGCGTCCACATCCCGGTCGCCGGTGCGCTCACCATAGGGCAAACGCAGGCCTCTTCCGACCATCTGCTCTCGAAGAATCTTGGATGCTGCCGTGCGAAGCGGCACAATGGTATAGAGGTTGTTGACATCCCAACCTTCCTTGAGCATATTGACGTGGATTACGATTTCTACCGGGTTTTCGGGATTCTCCACATCCAGAAGCAGCCGGGTGTTGGCTTCGGTTTCTGCACCTTTCTGCTTGGAATGAACAACGATGGTTTTGTTGCGGTATGCGCCGCCACGGAACTCGTCCGACTTTACAAACTGCTCCACCCATGTTGCATGGTCGGTATCTTTACAGACCACCAACATAAACGGCTTCACGACCGGCTTTCCATGGTTGACAGCATAAACCTCCAGTTTCCGTTTGGTGCTCTCATGACAGGTGATGCCGTCCAACAGCATCATTTTATCCAGTTGCTCGTCCCCAAAGTTGTAAAAATCGATGTCGGAGCGTGTGACAGCAAAGGGTGTACGAGTATAGCCGTCCTCGATGGCCTTGGACAACGGATACTCATATACAACATTTTTGAAAGGAACTTGCTTATTACCCTTCGTCACAAGGGGAGTCGCAGTAAGCTCCAATCCCAGCAGCGGATGCAGTTCATTGAGCGCCTGCATTCCCCTCTCTGCCCGGTAATGGTGAGATTCATCCATAATCAGCACCAAGTCCGGCAGGTCGGAGAGCGCCTGATAGAACGAGTCACCAATAAGCTCGTTCACCTTTTTCATGTTTGCGCCCTCTTTGTTGAACTTATCGATGTTATATACGAAGATATGTACATCAGATTCAAACAAAGAGAGGTTCTTTTCCCGGTAATCGTCATCCGTGATAATCTGCGGCTGTACGGTAAAGCAGCCCAGCCCCCGGAACACATACTTCGGACTGCCGTTATCACTCAAATCCTTCTTGAGCTTCTCATAGATCGTGGTATTGGGCGCAACCACGAAAAAGTTCCGGATGTTGTGCTGCGTATACAGATAGGCGATGAAAGCGCCCATCAGCCGGGTTTTACCCACACCGGTGGCCAGAGCAAAAGTCAAAGACATGAAATCCCGCTCGAAATCCGTACAAATCGGATACATAGCATGAACTGCACCCAGTGCTGCTTTCAGATTCATGCCCTTGCGCAGGGGCACTGCATTCGTGATTTCTTCCAGGATTTTCAGAGATTTTGTCTGCGGCTTGCGCAGAGACATCACACCGCTGATATAGTCCGTGGTATAAAGCGGAAAATCATTAAACATCCTGTTCCTCCTCGTCATCATACACCGGCGGATGGACGATGTTCAGATTGTAGTCGGTCTTGCCAAACTCACAGCGTTCCAACAGCATTTGCGGAATTTTCTTGACGGCAATGTTGTCGTAAGCCTTGTCCAGTCCATTGTCAAAGGAGCGGCAGGCAATAATGAGATATTCGCCCTCCTCCATGGTGTCCTTGATAGAGTCCAGATAGGTACTGTTCAGGTGACGGGTCGTCACAAATAGGTAGCTGTTTTCGTTGCCCACAGACTGTTTCCAGAACAGTTCTCCGTCCGGCTGATAATGAAAGCCCTCGTGCAGGGCAACGGCAGCCGCCAGCATATTGGCATCGTAGTCCTCGTTGATGACATATTCGTCAAAGGCGTCTTTGTTGATGAGGGTAGGCGCGACCTCATAGAAGCGATACCCGCCGCCGCCCTGCCAATTCTGCGCTTTTGTGATGCCGCCGGGGTCTTGACCCGCAACCACCTTGTCCATACGCACCCTGCAGTGGGTGTAGGCATGATTGCCCATTTCCACGCCGATCCAGCGCCGCCCCATTTTCTGCGCCACGGCAGCAGTCGTGCCGGAACCAAGGAAAGAATCGAGAACAAGGTCGCCGGGATTACTGCCCAAAGTCAGCACGCGTTCGATTAGTCGCTCTGGTTTTGGTGTTGCAAAGACAGATTCTCTACCAAATAATGCAATGCCCTCTTTTTTTGCCTCATCTGTATGCCCAACCTCGTTGTAAGGCCACCAATTATGTGGCGTCATTCCTTGACGCACTTCCGACAAGAACAGCTTGAGTGCTGGAACAGTATTCTTCCCATCTATACCCCACCAAAGCCTATTTTCTTCTACATGTTTTTGGTGCGTCGACAATTCATATTTCCACGCCTTAGCTCCGTTCTTGATAATCTCTCCGGTAAAGGGGTTGATTATGTCATAACATAAATTGGGCCGTTGCTTCGTTGTAGCTTGATTCAAATAATCAACTGCCTTCCATGGACCTCTTGGATCATTGTCAGGATTTGAATAACGCGCAATAGATTCCTGCGTTCTTGGCAGTAAATTACATTTAAATGATTCGCTTTTTGAGTAAACTAAGACATACTCACTAATTGTTGCTATTCCCCTGAAGTTATTACTCACGCTGTATTTTCTTTGCCATGTTACCGTCGTTCTGTAATTATTACGCCCAAAAACCTCATCACACAATACTTTCAGGTAGGCTGCTTCATCGGCATCAATACTGATCCATATACTTCCGTCATCAGAAAGAAGTTCTCTAAGGAGTTTCAGCCGTGGTAACATCAGATTCAGCCATTCACTATGCTCCAGATTATCATCATAATGCTCGAATGCAGAACCGGTATTATAGGGCGGATCAATATAGATGCACTTTACCTGTCCGGCGAATTTGCTCTCCAGCGCCTTCAGCGCCAGCAGATTATCTCCGTGGATCAGCATATTCTGCGTATCCGGGTCGGCTGCGGTGTTGGACAGTGCCGTGTTTTCAATCAGCAGGCGCGGTTCTACCCGAATCGGTTCGTCCTTGCCGTACCATGTCAGTTCCAGTTTATTGGCCATATTTCTGCCACCCTTCCTTTGCCGCAAGTGCTGCAAGTTGATTCTCTAAATTATAACGAATGTCTAATTCTGTCATCCGCTCAATAGGACGAGACACTGTTGTCGGCATTGACTTGATTGCAAAGAAAATCTCAGGATACTTCGCATCATTTTGCAGCACCTGCCTTTGCGCCGCAGAACGGTCAAACGGATTCTTCTGCAATTCATTCCATGTATCCAGAATGTCCTTTTCCAAATCGGTGAGGTATTGTTTCTCTTGCAAGAAGGTTATCAAAATATTATAATCCATCAGTTATTCTCCTCTGCGCCAGTCATTTGCAAGGTCTATATTAGCAATCAGTTGAACATTTTTCCAACTATCGCTATAATTCCTGCGGTTTCTGTACACAACACAACCACCCCGAAAGGCTTTATTTGTAAATATCACTCACACAGCCTCTGGTACGCTTTACGAACAGTCTTCGCCATCAAAATCCTGCGCTGATTTAGGAACTCCATGTATTCCATGTTTTCAAAATTATTCGGTAGAGCGTGTTCCTTGCAGGTTTTGCGATAACCTTCTTCGCCCAGCTTTTGGCGGTAATGAGAGACATAATCTTGGGGCGCCTTATCTGAAATCTCGATGTTGGTGGCGTAGTCGAGATAGGTAAAGTTTGCGATCTGGTTCCGGTCACGGTCGCTGGTAAAACCAATGCCAGTCAGGTAGTTTTTCGGGAAAATGTGATGCTTGTCGATAGCATTCTTCGTTCCGCTGGAACCCAAGATGAAATACTTGGATACTGGGGTGTTGCTGAACAACATAGGAGTATTCAGCACGATCTGAGCTGCCACATATCCATACCACGCCGGAGAAATAGCCGCAGCGCTGTTCAGCTCGTTAGGTAGAGTCAAACTGAAATAATCGTCTGTGAAGTGTGTTTCGATTACACGGTCAATATAGGCAATGAACTCTGCCGCCGTATGAACATCACGCAGATCTGCAAATTGCTTTTCCACTTCGGACTCCGTGGAGCCGGTGTAGAAATATGTGATGGTGCTCATAAAGAACCACTTGCTGGTGCATTTCTTCAACTGCGCCGCATCCAGTTTGTAGTCGTATTTGGCAATCAGGTAAAGGACATAACTGAAAACGATAGCGTTGGACGATGCAATCAGCTTGTCGCTGATATATCCGGCCTCTGCCACGATGTTAATGAAACTGTGCCAGTTGTTAAGGTTCATGACCTTGTCCAAAGCGTCCTTGAAAATCTGGAGATTTTCATACCGGACTTCATCAGAGAACTTTCCAGTCTCAAGATTTTTACCTCGCAAAAGCATGTAGGCGTATCTCAACCGGGCACGCTTGAAACCAACGCCAACGGCCATGCGAATCAGATGAGAAGGTTCAATTGCCAAAAGTGTGTTGTAAGAGGTGTTGGCGGCTGGTACTCTGGATGCTGCTGCAAACGCATTGATCTTATTGCTGGTTTCATTCTCGTAAACGGAGATAAGAGTCTGAATGAAGTTGTTCTCCGTCAGACTCTGTCCGCCAGAATTGACTCTGACGAAAATATCTGCGACATCTTCTTCGTCTGCCGTGTAACTGATTTCCAGAGTAGGCAGAGAATAATCAGACAAATTCAGAAGCGCATTGATGTTATCTTCGATTCTATCTTCTTCCTCGTCTGTCAGCAAGGGGAGTTCTTTCTTACTGCGGCCTTCGTTGGCTTCCTTGATAAAATGTCGCCGCAGAGAACTGATGGAATTGTCCTCTTTTGCCAGGAACACATCACTGATGCGACTGATCCACTCGGTGTCTTTTTCGTATGCCTGGGACCACACGGCAAATTCGCGAGTCAGCGGATTATAGGAGATTTTTATTTCACGATCTGCGAAATTCTTGTCCTTCACCTTGACCGCAAACATAGCCGCAACAAGGGCAGTCAAACGCTGCTGCCCGTCAATGACGAGTTCCTTAGGTTCTTCATAGGTTTTTGAGTTATCTCCAATCGTGCTCTTTTTGCTCTCATAATCAACTGGAGACTCCCACAGCATGATATAGCCAATGGGATAGCCCTTGAGCATAGAGTCAAACAACTCACGAACTTTATTGTCCCTCCAAACAAAAGGACGCTGAAGATCAGGCAGACCGATGCGGCCATTGCGTACATCTTTGACCAAATCCCCGACTTTACTGGGGATATTCTTAAACAGTTCTTTTCCCATCTGGATCCTCCGAAAAGCAACGCTATGGTTGCTGCATTTTCTCTATATAAGTCTACCATAAGTGGTGTCCGTTATAGTGGACACTTAGGATTTCAATTTGTATGTTCTATTGCGGTTGCCGCCTTCGGTAATAATGATTTCTTCTTTCACCATTTTTGTAAGCACTGCTCTGGCACGAGGACTACTGATCTCCAACAGATCCGCAATCGTTTTACAATCCGCTTGAATCTCGCGGGTCAAGTATTCGATGACGGATTGTTTTTGCCTGCTGTAAATTGTGTGATTGCTTGCTTTTATCGCTTGCTTTTTACCGCTTGCTTTTTCAAAAACGAGCGATAAAATTGTCCGCTCCGGCTCGAGTTGCTCTGTAATCTCCGGAGTTGTCCAATTCTGCTCACGCCAGACGCGGAAGATATTCGGAATGCCGCTACCGGCACGCTCGCCAATATCAATCAGGTTGAACATTTTCAGCATCGCGCCGTTCCGCGGGTCGGATACACCGCCGCTTTTCGCCGCGTCCACTTCAATACGGAAGCTGCCAGGGTTGGACATGGTAATGCTGTCCCGCTTTTTAATAATGACCAGTCCCTGCCTGCCATAATAATCGGCATGAACCAGGCAATTTGCCAGCGCTTCGCGCAGTGCTTTATGCACATCTGTATCATCCACTCTGGTACCGCCCTCCATTTTGAAAGGCACTTTGATGTCCTGAATCAGCTTGTTGTAGACCCGGAAATAGAAGTCATACACATTACCGCTCCAATCGCCAGAGGAGGAAATGATACGGTCAGTCCAACGGGTATCAGCGTCATACTGTTCCTGATAGTCCAGAAAGTAAGCGTTGAATTCCCGCACAATATCGTATTCGTTGCCGAACATGAGAAGTCCGGCAGAAGTGGGATGCTTTTTCCCATCAGAGCCGATGCCCACGGCACACAGCTTCAGGAGGAAATCTTCATCCTCCAAGGCTTCCCATACATGGCCGGGGCGGGAGAGGCGCATCCTCTGGCGATAGCTGCGGACACTCTCCTGATTGAACACTGTCAAGTCCATCTCGTTCAGAACCAGCATATCCTGCGTCTTTACCGATGCATCGCGCACCATGGCCTGATATTCTTCCTTGGTGCAGCGGTAGTCACCCTCTCCGTTGCGGCGGTAGGTGGAGAGTGGATTGCCGTCCACATACACCGGTTTATAGGAGCGTTCCGCGCGGGGAACATTGATGACCACAATGTGGTCGCCGTCGACATCCTGCACAAATACATCTTTGGATGACAGCACATTCACGCTGGTTTTGTTGGGATTATTGGCGATGTCCCAGAACTCCTTGATAAGTCTGTCCGGATCGGGCAAATCTACCGTGTGCAGGGATTTATCCGCCCATTCTTCCACTCCCAGCAGGATAATACCGCCGTGGGTATTGGCAAAGGCGGAATAGGTTTCCCAAATGCTCCTGGGTAGCCCGCCAAGGGCTTTCTTAGCCTCAATACGGTTGTTCTCCCGGTACTGCTCGATTTTGGAAAAGTCAATCATGGTTTTCCTCCTTTACGAGCTCTATGATATCGCAGAAGTCGCAATCCAGTACGGTACAGATTTTCGTCAGAATCTCTGTACTGACATGCTGGTTCTTGCCCAGCTTGGCAAGGGCGGTCGTAGACATGCCGGTAGCCAAACGCAGATCCTTCTTTTTCATGTTTTTATCGATCAGGAGCTTCCACAGCCTGTTATAACAAATCGTCATTGTAACACCTCATCCCCAGAGTATGCACTGATACAGATTAATTTTAGCATGGAGACGCCATTTTGTCTATCAAAAATCCAGTTTTCAGATCTGTGTTTTCGATTTCAGAGAGAAGATTTCGAATCATCTGGTCACGATGAAAAAGCCACGGAAATGTTCCGCTTCGCTCCCGCGGCTATTTCATTGTTTATGCGGCTCAACCGTTGAGCCGCTGCCTATATTCTACTCCTCGTCGTCATCAGACCACGAGGAGATACCATTGGCTTTTTCAACTCCACATCGGCAAAAAGTGGTTGGTATCATAATATGATACCAACCACTTTTCGGTACAGCAGCTTTCGTAATCAAGCAGTATGCCCGCTCCCAGCAGATCCTGTTTCAGCCCATGCTCCCGATTTTGTTGCCATTCTCGTACATATCCGCAGCATACTCGCGGTGATTCGGCCCCTCGTATGGTACCCAGTCAAAGCCCGGAATATAGATCTCATCGCCGGGCTGCAGTTCTATGGTCGGCTGCGGTGCGGGAAGCTCAGTCTCCAACTGCGGTATTTCGGCCACAGATGTCGGCTCTGCCGGTGCAGGGACTGGGACGGCACCAAGTTCCTCGACCGGCTCCGGCTGTGGAGTCGCAGCCTTTTCTTTCTCTGTTGGCAAATCAGGTTCTGTTTCTAATTTGACCTCTGCGACAATCGGCTCTGGGGCGGTTACGGCAGGTATTTGGGGCGGTGCGAGTGTTTCCTCGACTACTTCGGTCTGCGGCCACACGGCGGCACAAAGGCCGAGGCAAGCGGTAAATGTTGCGGCGATGATGATAAGCTTTTTCATGTTAGCTCCTTTGGCGAAACAGTTATCAGAACTTCAGAAGATTATCCAGAATATTTGCCGCCTGCTGCAGCTCGTCCTGAGTGGCCTCGTTTGGCAAATCCTCATTTTGTGCCTTGTGGGGCAGATACGGTTCATAGTTCTGTCGGGTTATCGATGGCCGGTAATGTCCCAGCATCCGTGCCAGTTCTTTGGCTTCCATGCCGTTTCGCAGAGATAGGACGGCACAGGTGTGCCGGAGATCTGTGAATCGGATGTGGTCAAGCCCTGCTTCCTTGATGATCTCATTATGCATCCGGCGCACCATCTGCGGCGAGTATGGCCTTTGCGTAGCCGGATGCATGAACATCAGCGGACTGTTTGGATGCTTGATGTGTTCCATGATCAGGAGGTCGACCACCTCCGATGCCAAGGTTATTGTTCTCGTTTCTGAGCCATATTCGATCAGCTCCCGCCGTTCTACAGAGCGCTGCTCCGATATGGTCAGCGTCCTATCCTTTACCTTGAGGTCATTCCATTTCAGGGCGATGAGCTCACCCTGCCGTAGGCCGACCGTTAAGGCCAGCATGAACATGGGGAGATGCCCCAGCCGTTCTGCCGCATCCAGATAATCCTCCATCTCCAGCGGCGTCAGCACATCGGCATTGACCTTCTTTGGCTTGGAGTAGTGGAACGCTCTGGCGGGATTATCGCCAATCAGGCCATCCCGCATGGCTTGGTCCAGGCATTGCTGGAGCAGGCGGTGGATGTGCCGCATGGTTTCTCCTCCCAAGCCAGAGCTGCCGGGTCGATGATTGCCGAAGCGCCGCCGTTCCTCCAGAAATTCTCCGACTATCTCCGATGTCAATTCAGAGAGCGGTATATCTCCCAAGCTGGGGAGAATATGGTTCTTGAATACATAGTTGTGTGCCGCATAGGTAGTCGGCCTGCTCTGGGACTTATCGTAGGTTTCCTGCCAGTAGATGATGTATTCCCGAAGCGTCATATTCCCACCTCCATGCACTGCCGCTGCAGATCCCGAAAGGCTACCCACGGGAGCCTGGCCTGCTTGAGGATCTTCTTGTGCAGATAGTAGAACTCGTGGAGCTTATACGGTGCTTCGGTTTTTGGATTGAGAAACACATAGGACGAGGCCGTTTCCGGTATCCGCTTCAGGAGATGCTCCGCTTTCTCATTGAGCGTCAGCAACCGCTGGCCTTTGAGGATGTACCTGTAGCGGACATGAAAATCGGCCCGCGACAAGGTGATCAGTTCACATTGCCGCAGGCCGATTGATAGTCCTGTATAGATGATGGGAAGTACGCCGAGCTGCTCCGCTGCGTTCAGGTAACGCTGGAGCTGCCCCTGACGCAAAGGGGCGGACTTGTATTCCTCCGCCTGCGGTTCTGGGCAGAGCCGCACCGGGTTGTATGGAATGAGCTGTTCCTGTGCCGCTTGATCCATGCACCGGCGCAGGAGCAGATGGACGCACCAGACGCTTCTGGCACTGAGTCTTCGGCTACGCAAATCATTGTAGAAGTCGGTGATCGTCTGCTCTGTCAGGTCAGAGAGCACCACACTTCCGATGCTGGGGATGATGTGGCTGTAGATCAGATTGCGGTACCCGCCCTCGGTGTTGCTATTCCATTTGTGGCGGTTAGCGGTGAACCAGTGGTCGCACCATTGCCCGACCGTGAGATTATTTTCTTTCTGCATGTCATCGCCTCCTTTTGGCAAACGAACAATATCACAGAAAGCAGGAAATAGCTACCGGAAAGAACGGAATATTTACAGGAAAACAACTGTTCCGAATAGCGCCTATATTACTCGGAATAATATAGTTGATTTTGTTCGGAGCAGCGGTTATAATATTCTTGACGAACTGCAATGGGGGTGTTCCAATATGACGATCAAAGAAGCGGCTGCCGCTTGGGGGATCACCGAACGGCGGGTCAATGCGCTTTGCAAAGCCGGACGTATTTCCGGCGCGTATAAGGAGGGCAGGCAGTGGTTTATCCCGGACAGCGCTCAAAAGCCGATGGATAAGCGTGGTCATCGGAGTGTGGTGGAGCCCGTTGCATCATCTGCACGCAAGCCGTTGCCCATTGGCGTATCTGATTACCGGGACGCCTGCAAAAACTACTACTATGTAGACAAGACCTTAATGATCAAGGAGTTTCTGGACGAGCGCCCCAAAGTATCCCTATTTACCCGCCCCAGACGCTTTGGCAAAACATTGAACATGGATATGCTCCGCACCTTCTTCGAAAAGACGACCGAGGACACTTCCGTTTACTTCAGAGATAAGAAAATCTGGTCCTGCGGAGAATCCTATCTTGCCCACCATAGAAAGTACCCTGTGATCTTCCTGTCCTTCAAGGATGTTAAATACACCTCTTGGGAAGAAACCTATCAGACGCTCCAAAAGCTGATCGCGCAGGAATTCCGCCGCCACGACGAGTTGGCAGCCAGCTCTGCGCTTAGTGATTACGAAAAAGAGGAGTATTCCCTTCTTGCAACAGAAGCCGCTGACGAAGTAGAATATCAAATGTCCCTGCGGACACTGACGCTGCTCCTCCATAAGCACCACGATGTCGCACCTATCGTCATCATTGACGAATATGATACTCCCATTCAGCAGGGCCATGTGAGCGGCTTCTACGACACGATCATCGGGTTCATGCGAAACCTGTTCTCCGGTGGTCTGAAAGACAATCCGCATCTGAGCTATGGTTTCCTGACCGGCATCCTGCGTGTTGCCAAGGAAAGTATCTTCAGTGGCCTGAACAATCTGAAGATCAACTCGATTTTAGACGAGCGCTACAGTAAATATTTCGGCTTCACTTCAAGCGAAGTACACGAGATGGCGGACTACTATCATGCTTCTGATAAATATCAGGAGCTTTGCGAGTGGTATGATGGTTACCTTTTCGGCAATACCGAGATTTTTAATCCCTGGTCTGTCATTGGATACTTCAATAATAACTGCCGTCCCAAAGCATTCTGGCAGTCCACCGGAAGCAATGACATCATCCGTGAGGTGCTGGCTTCTGCAACGCCGGATATTATGGAGCGTCTGGAGCTGTTGATGAAGGGCGAATCCTTCGTTACGCACATTGACACCGGCGTCATTTATCCGCAGATCCAGAATGATCCGTCCTCTGTTTACAGCTTCCTGCTGGTGGCAGGTTATTTGAAGGCTGTGAGCTGCGACCAGTCTTACGGCGAGGATTATATGTGCGAAGTGGCTCTGCCCAACAAAGAGATTTCTTTCGTCTACAGCAAGGAGATCCTCTCTCAGCTTGAGAATATTATTCCTCGTTCCGTTGCTATTGCTATTCAGGAAGCTATCTACAAGGTAGATAGCGACTCACTGCAAAAAACCTTGGAGAAGTTTCTGCTCCAAACAATAAGTTTCCACGATGCTGCCGACGAAACATTTTACCATGGTCTGATATTGGGTATGTGCGCTGTGATGGACAACAGCTATCGCATTACCTCCAATCGCGAAGCTGGTGATGGACGATTTGATATTCAGATGCTTCCTTTGAATAAGCGGCTGCCTGGTATTCTGATTGAATTAAAGGCTGGAAAAGACCGCTCTGAAGCACAGCTTGAAGACCTTGCTAATGTTGCCTTGCAACAGATTAACGACCGTGCATACAGCGTTGATTTGCAGGCAATGAATGTTACGTCAATTATAAAAATCGGCATTGCATTCTCTGGTAAAAGAACACGCATTGCTGCTGAAAGGCAAAACATAGAATAAACATCTTCGCTCAGCAGGCTGGCTATCATCCAAGTCAGCCTGCTGTTTCTTTGTCATCGCGCTTATTTCTTTGTTTATGCGGCGCAATTTCTGAGCTGCTCTCTGCGGCAAAAACACCCGCTGTTGGATGTAAACCCGGTCGGAAGCACTTTTAATATACAGAATTCAATCCCACACAAATCCCAAAAGACGAAAACAGCTCTTGAAGTGAACAGGGCAAAAGAGTTTCAAAGAGGAACCGCAGGAGTGCCGGAAAGCACCAAAGAGGGCGTAACAGGGCTTCCTGAAGGTTCAGACATAGGTTTGGGAGTGCGTAGACCCTATCCATGCGCAGCTTGAACAAAAGCCCGCAAAGCCTTGCGACACGGGCAATAGCGGTTTTTTCCCCGGTTGCCGAAAACGGCACAAAAGCGGCTTTGACCACATAAATGACCACAGACAGAAAATCTTTGATTTTCCTCCCCGCCGTGGTATAATGACAGAAAAGTGAATATCCGGGTGTGGCTCAACTGGTAGGGCGCGACATTTGGGATGTCGAGGTT
>ENA-OUQS01002286-OUQS01002286.1-human-metagenome-genome-assembly--contig:-NODE-2286-length-12707-cov-14.329276_pt1 | contig 12707 bp, 10 predicted proteins | sample MGYA00248463_ERZ548848 | MGnify/ENA primary metagenome ERZ548848 (study PRJEB26491, sample SAMN04978192) | human metagenome | host: Homo sapiens | study: EMG produced TPA metagenomics assembly of the... | reverse complement strand
CAAATCTGCATGACCCACAGCGCGCCAAGGGACCCTTAGACCGTAGGTCTAAGCGACTTTCTTTCCCACATTTCTTTCTTCGCAGAAAGAAATGTGGCCGCCGGAGGCCGCCTCCCCGCCAGGGGAAAGCCAACTCGCCGCCGCGGCGGCGAACCCCCACCCGATCCTATAAAAAGGAGACGCACCCATGCTCCGTATCGACCAACTGCGCCTGCACCCCGGCCAGCAGGAGACGCTCCTGCGCGCCCGGTGCGCCAAGCTGCTCCGCGTGGCTCCGGCGGATATCACCGCCTGTACCGTTCTGCGAAAGGCCATTGACGCCCGCGAGGACCTGACCCTTGTCTACACGGTGTCCGTCTCTGTAAAAAACGAGGCCCAGGTCCTGCGCCGCTGCCGCGATAAGCGCGTATCTGTCTACAAACAGGAAGTGTACTTCCTGCCGCCGCCGGTGACGACCCCGGCGGTCCGGCCCATCGTGGTGGGCGCGGGACCGGCGGGCCTGTTCGCTGCCCTGGTGCTGGCCCGCTGCGGCGCACGCCCTATTCTATTGGAGCGCGGCCGGCCGGTAGAACACCGTCAGGCGGACGTTGAGCGCTTCTGGTCCGGCGGCCCGCTGGACCCGGACAGCAATGTCCAGTTCGGCGAGGGCGGCGCCGGCGCCTTTTCCGACGGCAAGCTGAACACCGGCACGAAGGATCTGCGCCACCGCTTCATTCTGGAGACGCTGGTCCGCTGCGGCGCACCGGATACCATTTTGACCGACGCCAAGCCCCACGTGGGCACCGACAAGCTCCACATCGCCCTGCAAGCCCTGCGGCAGGAGCTGGAGGCGGCCGGGGCGGACATCTGCTTCAACGCCCGGCTGGAGCATATACGGATACAGGACGGCGCGGTCAGCGCCGTCACCGTCTGCCAGAACGGGCAGACCTATGACCTGCCCGCCCGCCATGTGCTCCTGGCCCTGGGTCACAGCGCCCGGGATACCTTTGAAATGCTGTATCAGGCGGGGCTTGCCATGGAGCCCAAGCCCTTTGCCATGGGTGTCCGTATCGAGCACCGCCAGTCGGCCATCGATGCCGCCCAGTACCGTTCTCTGGCGGGCCACCCGGCCCTGCCCCCCAGCACCTACAAGCTGTCCTGCCACCTGCCCAACGGCCGCAGCGCCTTCAGCTTCTGCGTCTGCCCCGGCGGCCAGGTGGTGGCCGCCGCCTCCGAGCCGGGGCGCACCGTCACCAACGGCATGAGCGTCTATGCCCGTGACGGGGAGAACATCAACGGCGCGCTGCTGGTGAATGTCACGCCGGCGGATTTCCCCTCGGACCATCCCCTTGCAGGAATTGCCCTCCAGCGGCAGCTGGAGACGGCTGCCTACGCCCTCACCGGCGGCTATGCCGCCCCCTGCCAGCGGGTGGCGGACTTTCTGACAGGCCGTCCCTCCGCCGGACCGGGGATCGTGCACCCCAGCTACCGCCCCGGCGTGGTCTATACCGACCTGCGCCGCTGTCTGCCGGATTTTATCGGCGAGACGCTGGCCCTGGCCCTGCCGGTCCTGGGCCGTCAGCTTCGGGGCTACGATGACCCGGACGCCCTGCTCACCGGCGTGGAGACGCGCTCGTCCTCCCCGGTGCGCCTGGTGCGTGACGCGCACTATGAAGCCAATATACGCGGCATATTCCCCTGCGGCGAGGGGGCCGGCTATGCCGGCGGCATCCTCTCCGCCGCCGCCGACGGAATGCGCTGCGCGGAAAAACTCCTGGAGGTATATACAACATGAGAAAGATCGCCATCTATGACAGCTTCACCGAGCCTAAGCACCGCCGGCTCATCGACGAGACAGCGGCCCGCGCCGGCTTCACCGTGGACTACTACGCGGCCCCCGCCGCCGTCCCCGCGGACAAGCGGGGTGACTATGAGGTCATCTACGGTATGCCCAAGCCCGGTGAATTAAAGGACTTCGTGAACCTCAAGTGGTTCTGCGGCAGCTTTGCCGGCGTGGACGCTTATCTGGACGACAGCCTGTATCCCTCTCCCGAGGTTATGCTGTCCAACTCCTCCGGCGCCTACGGTGTCACCATCGCCGAGCACATGGTCATGGTCACGCTGATGCTCCTGCGCCACGCCCCGGCCTACTGCGCCGACCAGGCTGCCGGCCGCTGGGGCCGGGTGCTTCCCATGCGCTCCATTATGGGCAGCACCATCACCGTCGTGGGCACCGGCGATATCGGCACCGAGTTCGCCCGCCGCGCCAAGGCCCTGGGCGCCGCCGCCGTCCGCGGTGTCCGCCGCACCAAAAAGGCCGCCGACCCCGCCTTTGACGAGATCCATACCAATGACGAGCTGGACGCCCTCCTGCCGGATACGGATATCCTTGCCCTGGCCCTGCCCGCCACCGGTGAGACGAAGGGGTTTCTCTCCGCGGCGCGCCTCGCCCTGCTGCCGAAGACCGCCTATGTGGTCAACGTGGGCCGCGGCAGCGCCATCGACCAGGCCGCCCTTCTGGACGCCCTGAACCACGACCGTCTCGCCGGCGCGGCTCTGGATGTGTTTGAGCAGGAGCCCATCCCCGCCGGCGACCCGGCCTGGACGGCGAAGAACCTGCTCATCACCCCCCACATCTCCGGTCAGATGAGCCTGGGCTACACCCGTGACCGGAATGTGCAGCTCTTCTGTGAGGACCTGGAGCGCTACGGTCGGGGTGAGAAGCCCCTGCGTCTGGTGGACCGTCGGATCGGCTATTGAACAGCCACCTGTGTGCGCCCCCTGTGCAGGGGGCGCACATGAAAATGATCGTCCGATCCTTCGTTTTTGGCCCCGAAAAGGGGGGATGGAGGGAGGAGAAAGAGAACCTGCCCACAGCAGCGCATACAGGGTGCATGAAAAGTGCGCGAGCAGCGCATACAAAGTATAAAGAGCGTATAGAAAAGGTACAGACATTGTATCATATACTGCCAAAGAAATTTGCTGTGCCGGGAGGTGAAAAGCATGGGAGAGCGCATCATACTGCACTGTGATCTGAACAGCTTTTACGCCTCTGTGGAGCTGCTGGACAAGCCCGCTTTGTGGGAGGTCCCGGTGGCCGTCTGCGGCGACCCGAAGACCCGCCACGGCATCATCCTGGCCAAGAATGAGCCCGCCAAAAAGTACGGAATACAAACGGCTGAGACGGTCTGGCAGGCCAAAAAGAAGTGCCCCGGCCTCGTGCTTCTGCCGCCCCATCACGACCTGTATAAAATGTGGTCCGTCCGCGTCAACGACATCTATGAGCGCTTCACCGACCTGATCGAGCCCTTCGGCATCGACGAGAGCTGGCTGGATGTCACCGGCAGCCTCCACCTCTTCGGCGGCGACGCGGAAAAACTGGCCAATAAAATTCGAAAAACAGTCAAAAATGAGACTGGATTAACAATTTCTGTGGGAGTTTCGTTCAATAAAGTGTTTGCCAAGCTGGGCAGCGATATGAAAAAACCGGACGCTACAACGGTCATTCCGATAGACGGGTGGCAAAATATCGTTTGGCCGCAGCCGCTGGGCAACCTGTTGTACGCCGGCCGCGCCGCCACCCAGACCCTGAAAAAATACGGTATAGAAACCATCGGTCAGTTGGCCGCCTGCGACCCCGCCATGCCCGAACAGCTGCTGGGAAAGATGGGCCGCCAGCTGTGGGAATACGCCAACGGTCTTGACAAAAGTCCCGTCAAGCCCCGCCACGCCGCCGATCCGGTCAAGTCCGTGGGCAACGGCACTACCTTCCCCGACGACCTGGTGCGCTGGGAACAGATCTGCGCCGGCTTGATGCCTCTGTGCGACAGTGTGGCCGCCCGCCTGCGCCGCCACGGCCTGTATGCCGGCGGCGTCAGCGTGACGCTGAAAGACGTATCGTTCAAAACATTCAGCCGTCAGGCCCGCCTGGACGCGCCTACCCATCTGGTCCGGGATATTTACCGTGCGGCTGCGGACCTGGCCCGGCAGCTGTGGAAGCCGCCTGCCCGCCTTCGCTCCATGACCGTAACGGCGCTGTACGTCACCGAGACGTGCAGCACTTTCCAACAGTTGGATCTGCTGGACAGTACCGCTCAGGCCTGCGGTCAGCGGCAGGAGCAGCTGGAGGAGGCCGTGGACGCTATCCGCCAAAAATACGGCAGGACGGCCATTGCCTTCGGCAATGGCGAGGAGGGTGAGGCCCTTCCGGAGGAGGAACTGTAACACGGACGACGCTGCCGTCCGTGTTCTTTTTGTATAGGGACATTCCCATAGGGCATAGGGTGTTGTGAAAGGAGCGATGCGTATGCTGTCTGCTGCACTGTTGCTGCTGTGCAACAGCCTGTTTTTGTCCCTACACCTGACCGGTACCGCCGGGTCCTTCCCCAAGCCCCTGTCTGCTGCCCGGGAGAGGGAGTGCCTGGAGCGCTGTGCCGCCGGAGATTTGGAGGCCCGGAATATACTGGTGGAGCACAATCTGCGCCTGGTGGCCCACATCATCAAGAAGTATTACACGCAGTCCACTGACCAGGAGGACCTGATCTCCATCGGAACGATCGGGCTTATCAAGGCGGTCAATACCTTCCGCCCTGACAAGGGAATCAAGCTGGCCACCTACGCCGCTCGTTGTATAGAAAATGAGATACTAATGTACTTCCGGGGACAGAAAAAATTGCAGGGCGAAGTGTCGCTGAATGAGGCGCTGGACACGGGGCCGGAGGGTGACGCATTGTATTTGGGCGATGTGGTGGGAGAAGAGGACACCATGCTGGAGGAGCTGCAAAGCAAGGAGGACCGCCGTCTGCTGCATCAGCTGCTGGCCCGTGAGCTGACTCCTCGGGAGGCGGATGTCCTGCGGCGGCGCTACGGCCTGGACGGCCATTTGCCCCAGACGCAGCGGCAGGTGGCGGCCCATTACGGTATCAGCCGCAGCTATGTGTCCCGTATTGAGAAAAAGGCGTTGCACAAGCTGGAGGAGGCCCTGCGGGACCGGAGATAAAAGGCATCTTAACAACGCCTTAACGGTTGTAGCGGAAGGCTGTGCAGGTTGCATGAGGAAACATTCGCGCGGCGATAGAAATTCTCGCAACTGCACATTGTTTTCTATAATGAATTTGTTATAATAGTAACAAAAGACTGGGCGTTTCGGAGGAAAAGTGTACCCATGAGAAACTTTAAATGCTCCATTGCGGATATGCGTAAGCAGGTGTTTGCCGAAGTGGCGCGGCTGGCCTATGAGGGCGGAGACTACCGCCGCATGGAAAAGCTGCCCTACAAGATCGTCCCCGGTGAGGTGGGCAACCAACGGGAGTCCATCTTTCTGGAACGGGCTATCGTAGGCGAGCGTATACGGCTGGCTATGGGCCTGCCCCTGCGGCCGGTGGCGGAGCACAGCCTGCTCAGCGATGGGGTGGAGGAGAGTGCCATCGCGGAGAAGTACTACGATCCTCCACTGGTGAACATCATAAAATACGCCTGTAACGGCTGCACGCCTACTCACTATGAGGTCACGAATGCCTGCCAGGGCTGTCTGGCCCGCCATTGCCAGAATGCCTGCCATAAAGGGGCCATTGCTATCGAACGCGGACAGGCGCATATCGACCAGGATAAGTGCATCAAGTGTGGCAAATGCCGGGATGCCTGTTCCTACCACGCCATCATCAAGTTTACCCGGCCCTGCCAGGAGGCCTGCGGCATGAATGCCATTGGTCAGGATGAGTACGGCCACGCCAAGATCGACTATGACAAGTGCGTCAGCTGCGGTATGTGTCTGGTGAATTGCCCCTTCGGCGCGATCGTGGATAAGGGCCAGCTGTTCCAGCTGATCCACGCCATCCGTCGGGGCGACGAGGTGGTGGCGGTGATCGCACCGGCATTCTGGGGCCAGTTCGGAGACAATGTAACGCCGGGACAGATCAAGGCCGCCATGCAGCAGCTGGGCTTTGCCGCGTTGGAGGAGGTGGCCGTGGGTGCCGATCTGTGCGCGGTGGAGGAGGCCGAGGAGTTTTTGCGTATGGTGCCGGAGAAGCAGCCGTTTATGGCGACCTCCTGCTGTCCGGCATGGTCTGTGATGGCCAAAAAGGAGTTTCCCGGCTTTGCGCCGTATATCTCCATGACCATGACGCCTATGGTGCTGACGGCGCGGCTGCAGAAGCGCCGCCGGCCTGGGTGCCGCGTCGTCTTTATTGGTCCCTGCGCCGCCAAAAAGTTGGAGGCCAGCCGCCGCAGTGTCCGCAGTGATGTGGATTTTGTCATCACCTTCGAGGAGCTGAGGGGAATGTTCGAGGCCAAGGGCATCGACTTCAGCCAGATCCCCGATCTGCCCTCCCACTACGAGGCCAGTGCCCCCGGCGTAGGCTTTGCCGCCGGCGGCGGCGTGGCCAAGGCGGTGGAGGAGGTGATCCACCGCCTGCACCCGGAGGTGGCGGTCAAGACCGCCGCCGCGGAGGGGCTGAACGAGTGCCGGCGGATGCTGCGTATCGCCCGGACGGGCAAGTATGACGGCTATCTGCTGGAGGGCATGGCCTGCCCCGGCGGGTGTATTGCCGGCGCCGGTACCGTGCAGCCGCCGGAAAAGTCCCGCCGTGCACTGGAGAAGTATAAGGCGGCGGTATCTATCAGTAACCCGATGGACTCCCAGTATCTGGAGGGGACCCGTCTACTGTACGAAAACGAGGCGGACTGGGACCGTGTGGGCCGGCATTGACGAATTTGGTGTACAGAAAGAACGAAAGCGCTCCAGATGGGGCGCTTTCGCCCGTTGTGACGAAGATGGCGGCGGCAGCAGACGTGTTCTGCCGCGCTTCGACCGTGTGCGGTGTTATAATGGCAGACAGCAGAGTGCCCACCGCCAGCCGGGCGGCGGAGGAATGGGGGTATAACAACGGAAATGAGACTGCATGAGCGTGAACACAGGCGCTATATCCTGCGCCGCATGGTGTATGAGTTGTTCGGCGTTGGCGGTGAGGACGGTGGACGTCCCATATCTGCGGCGGCCGCAGCGAAGCCAGTATCCGAGGAAGATGCGAGATCCGGCGCGGAGACAACGGTGGGCGGCACGGGCAGCCGCTGAGTATATAGGAAAACGAGCGCCGTCAGACAGGACGGCGCTCGCTGCTTATGTCTCCGGCTCTATGTAGTCCGACTGCTCCAGTGTTTCCTCCGGCGTCATATCCTCCGCCGGGGTGGGGGTGGGGAGCTGCGGCGCGTTGGGGGCGCGGTCTCCCAGGGCAATGGCGTAATAGTCATAGGTCACCAGCAGCTCCGCGTAGTAGTATTGCAGGGACACACGGTCGTTGATGGCGTTGACATAGCCCTCCGGCACCGTGACGCCGGGGTTGGCGGTGAAGGTGCGGGTAGAGGACTCATACACGCCGGCGGCGGTGGCCCAACTGTTGCCGGCAGCAGTAGGCAAGATCACCAGCGGGATGCTGCCGTAGGCATCGGCGGGGTCGTAGTCCTGATCCAGCACGTCCCGGCCGGACAGCAGACGGGAGTCATATTCCAGTCCGAACAGATTGCTCAGCGTGGGCACGATGTCCACGGCACTGCACGGCTCGGATACGGTAACAGCTTCCTCCATGCCGCCGCACCAGAGGATCAGCGCATTGCGGTAGCGGGAGGTGTCACGCTCCGAGTCTGTAAAGCCCCGCAGCTCGTTATAATAGTCCGTGTCTGTCTCTGACAGCAGGTAGGGGTAGTGGTCGGCGGCCAGGCAGATGACGGTGTCGTCGGCAATACCGGCCTGCTTCAGCGCGTTTACCAGGTAGGCCAGCGCGTTCTCCAGCTCCAGGTTGGCGGCCACATAGGCTTGGACTTGGGTGGAGGCGTTGGGATAGGCGGCCTGAGCTTTGGCACGGTTTTTGGCGGCCATGGCGTGGCCCCATCCGTAGCCGCCGTGGCCGCTGACGGTCATGTAGTAGGTATGGAAGGGTGTGCCGTTCTGTACATAGGTGTCAATATACTGCGTGATGGTGTTCTGGATCATCTCCAGATCGGAGTAGGGCCAGCTGCCGTCCTCGGTCAGCTGCAGACCGTTGCCCTGACCCTGATAGTCGTAACCAAGGTTGGGATGGGTTTTGTCCCGGCGGTAGTAGTTGTAGATATTGTTGTGGTAGGCGGCGGTGGTGTAGCCCAGAGCCCGGAACTGATTGCCCAGGGCAAAGGGCATACTGTTGTTGGCTGTGGCGTAGAAGCTGACATTGCCGTTGACCCACGTGGGGAGCAGACCGGTCATCACCGCGTACTCGCCGCCGGTGGTAGATTGGCCCCAGCCGGGCTGATAGAAATTGTCGAACACGAAGCCCTCATGGGTCAGACGGTAGAGGGTAGGCGTCAGTTCCTCGCTGATGAACCAGGGGGAGAAGGACTCGGCGGTGAAAAGAATGAGGTTCTTGCCCTGGAACATACCGGTGTACGCGTTCTGCTTGGAGGGCGTCAGCGAGCCGAAGTAGTCGGACATACGGGCCACGGCGCTGCTGGAGGCATTCTCTGCCAGGGCGGCAAAATCGATGTTCATGGTATTTTCGCCGTAGACCACCGGCGTTGTGACAACAGGGGTGTCATCCGGTACATCTGTCTTCGTGTCTGTGTCCGGCAGCCGGGGGCTGGGGTGCCCGAAAATGGCGTAGGTGATCTCCAGACGGACACTGGCGTTGAGCCCGAAGTGGGTCACGCCGGTGTCGGTGGTGAAGTTGTAGGTATAGGCGTCGTGATAGGTGCCCCAGCGGGCCAGACCGCTGCCGATACCGCCGAACAGCAAACACATGACCAGCAGGAACAGCAGGGACCAGCGGCCCATGCGCTGCTCGGTGACGATGCGCCGGCGCAGCAGAATGCACAGTGCCAGCGGAACAAAGGCCAGCAGGATAAAGGGCAGGCGGGGCAGCACGACATCCGGCAGGACCGTGTCGCCGAAACCGCCCACTACATCGCTGGCCATGTTGCCGATGAAGGACAGAGCGAAGTAGGACTTGAAGTAACTGCGGCAGCAGTACTCCACGCACACCAGCACCGTCCACAGGGCGGTGGCGGCGATAGAGACGATGGTAGCCGCCTGGCGGTGACGGAACAGATTGATGAGCAGACTCCAGAACAGCCCTGCGCCCAGTGCGAACAGCACCACCAGCACAAGCGTCCCGGTAAAGAAGGTGCTCTGCCTGTCAAAGGCCCGCAGAAGTAGCTCGTGGTACAGCAGCGCCGCCGGGAAGAACACCCAGTTCAGTGGGCCCCGAGGCAGAGAACTGGTATCCAGCCGGGAGGTGGCGGTATGTTTTTTTCTATCTCTCTCGTTCATACAACGTATACGTCCTTTAATGGCACCCGAGGGGCATCGTAGTAAGTGTTATGGTAACACAAGACGCCGCAGATTGCAACCGGCCCGGAACGCATTTCAGGTCCGAAGAAGCGCGTTTGCGGCAAAAAGCCCTCCGAAAAGGCCATCTGGCCTAAGGAGGGCTTTTTCATTCATCGGTTCTGCAAATAGTGCTGTAAGGCATTGCTCTTGTCCAGCCGCCACAACAGCAGGCCGCCCAGGCCATAGCAGGCCACGGCCTCGCCCAGGCCCACCGTCAGGGCATTGAAGGCGTAGGTAGGCCAGAAAGCGGCGGAGGTACCTGCCTGCTCATAGGCCAGGACAAGGCCGATAAGCACGGTGTTGGCGATCACCGGCGGCAGAGGGGCCAGCCACTTCTTTTGGCACCGGGCGGTCAGCAGGGCGGCCAGCAGGGTGGCGGCGGAGCCGACCACGATGTCCAGCACGCCGTAGGGACTGAGCAGATTGGCGATCAGGCAGCCCACGCCCAAACCCCAGGCCGTCTCCGGCAGGAAGAAGGGCAGGACGCACAGCGCCTCGGAAAAACGGCACTGGATAGGACCGTAGGTGATGCCGAAAATAGAGCCGAAATAGCTGAGAACGGCGTAGGCGGCGGCGGTCAGCGCCGCGAGGGTCAGTTGCTTGGTGTGTAGCTTCACGGGGTCGTTTCCTCCTGTTCCAACACATACCAGTCGCCCTCCAGCGCGAAACCGGAGGCCACCATGGCATTTTTCAGCAGGTCCGTATTGCCGGAGGGATGGGTGTCCGCATCGGCAATGGCTACCTGCACCGCATCATCCGCACGGGCCAGGACCTCCAGCGTACAGCCCTGCTGCTCCAGGAGCGCGGCCGCATGGTCCAGAGCGCTGTCCATCGGGTCAAAGGGTTGGTCGTGTGCGGAGTTGTTCTTTTGTGCCTGCTCGGTGTCTCCGCCGGTGCCGTCAGACGGCGCGGTGCCATCTGGCACATCGCTGCGGTTTCCACCGTAGTAGCTGCTGACCATGTCGTTGTCGGCATTCGTATCGGCGGTGGCGGCGTCATCTGCAGCGTGATCGGTCCGGCCGGCGCGGCCTTGCAGCGCCAGGGGAAATGCCGCGCCCACGATGACCAGACATGCGGCGGCGGTCAGCAACCATTTCTTATAACTGCGTTTGGGATTGGAGGCGGCGCTGCCGCCCTGAGGCGTTCTCTCTACCTGCGCCATGATGCGGTCCGTAAGGTCGGAGGGCGGCAGGGCGTCGCTCGCCAGCGCTTCGCGAAGTAATTTGTCCATCGGGTCAAAGGGCTGCTGTGTCACGGCTGCTCCCTCCTTTCACTGATCTCTGTCTGTAAGACGGCCCCACCGTCAAAAAGGTTCCCGCTGCCGTCCAGCAATTCCCGCAGCCGCATCTTGGCCCGGCTGATGCGGGACTTCACGGTGCCTTCACTGATCTCCAGCGCCGCGGCGATCTCGGCATAGTCCAGCTCCTGCATATACCGCAGCAGCAGGACCTGCCGGTGCTCCTCTGACAGCCGGGACAGCGCACGGCGGACAGTCTGCTGTGCTTCCGCCTGCTCTGCCTGGTCCTGCGGGCCGGGGCCGTCATCCGGCAGCTCCAGCTCGGTGACATCATCCATGCCCCGATGGCGCTTCTCCCGGCGGAGCCAGTCGATGGCGGTGTTGGTGGTCAGGCGGTAGAGCCATGTGGAGAAGCGGCAGGTACCGCGGAACTCCGGTAGTGCCCGCCATGCGGCGAGAAACGCCTCCTGGGTCACGTCGTCTGCCGCCGCTTCGCCGCACATTCGCAGGGCCAGACGGTATACCTGTGTCTGATAGGCTTCCACCAGCAGGCGGAAAGCTTCGCTATCGCCCTGCTGGGCGCGGCGCAGGATGTCCTGTTCATTGTTCATCGCAGATCCCTCCTGACACCCGCCGCCACCCGGTACAGCTCCTCCAGTGTGGTCAGGCGGACGATCTGTTCTTTATAGTAATTGGCGTGGCTCACGCCCTTGAGGTACCAGCACAGCTGCTTGCGGGCCTCCAGCAGGGCGATGTGCTCGCCCTTGTCCGCAACGGCCAATTCGATCTGCCGCACGGCGGTGTCCCACCGCTCACGCAGCGGCGGCAGGGGAGGAATGGGACGGCCCTCCAGTGCTGCCTGGGCCTGTTGAAACAGCCACGGGTTGCCGAAACAACCCCGGCCGATCATGGCCATGTCCGCGCCGGTGAACTGTAAAATGCGGACGGCGTCCTCTGCCGAAAAGATGTCGCCGTTAGCGATGACCGGCACGGATACCGCTTCCTTCACCTGGCGGATAATATCCCAGTCTGCCTTTCCGGAATAATATTGCTCTCTTGTCCTTCCATGCACTGCCACAGCAGCCCCGCCGGCCTCTTCAATCACCTTTGCGATTTCTACTGCATTAACTTGATCATCATCAAACCCTTTCCGAATTTTCACCGTTACAGGCTTCTGAATTGCTCGCGCCGTCTGATAGACAATATCATACGCCAGCTTTGGATTCTTCATCAGCGCAGAACCCTCTCCGTTTTTTACAATCTTCGGCACCGGACACCCCATATTAATGTCCAGAATTTGAAACGGCAGCTCCTCAATCTGTTTCGCCTGCTCACTGATAATCATCGGATCTGAGCCAAACAGCTGCAAAGATACCGGATATTCCTTCGGATGAATCGCCAGCAGTGATTTGGTATTCTTGTTCTTATATTGAAGCGCCTTCGCGCTGATCATCTCCATACATAACAGGCCTGCCCCCTGCTCCTTACATAATAGGCGGAACGGCAGATCTGTCACCCCTGCCATCGGCGCTAGAATGTATGGATTTTCCAATTTTACATTGCCAATATTCAATTGGGGACACCCCTTTCTTCATTTGGGACGGAGTTTTTTGCAAAAAACTCCGTCCCAAATGAACTATTTCTTATTCTTTTCATAAATAATCTGCAGTCCTTTCAACGTCAACTGCGAATCATATACGTCGATAATGTTCGTCTCTGTCGCCACCATTTTGCCAAGGCCTCCACTGGCAATCACCTTCGCATTGAGATAACCGGACTCTTTACGAATCTTGTTAACAATGTATTCTGTCTGTCCGATCTGACCGTACACCAACCCGGCCTGCATCCCGGACACCGTCTCTTTTGCCAAAATGGAATCCGGCTTCTTAATCTCGATAGCCGGAAGCATCGCTGCCTGTCCCCACATCGCCTGTGCAGATGTACGGATTCCCGGTGCAATAATTGCCGCTTCAAACGTTCCGTCCGGTCCCACCAGATCATACGTCGTAGCAGTACCATAGTCGATTACAATGACCGGACCGCCGTGAATGGTGTAAGCCGCAACCGCATCCACAATCCGGTCGGAACCAATCTGACGTGGATTTTCCATATTAATACGAATTCCGGTTTTAATTC
>ENA-OUQS01002269-OUQS01002269.1-human-metagenome-genome-assembly--contig:-NODE-2269-length-12823-cov-15.161028_pt1 | contig 12823 bp, 8 predicted proteins | sample MGYA00248463_ERZ548848 | MGnify/ENA primary metagenome ERZ548848 (study PRJEB26491, sample SAMN04978192) | human metagenome | host: Homo sapiens | study: EMG produced TPA metagenomics assembly of the... | reverse complement strand
TACAAAAGTAATATCACATTTTTAGAATGAAAGGGGGAGTTTATCGAATGCTTACCGTTAAAAAAGAAAAAGGCAGCGAAAAAGGAAAGCAAGCCGAAGCCTATGCCGTCCACGCCTAAACCGCAGGTCAAAGTTACTCCACCCGTTGAAGCCGCCAAGCCGGTAAACGGTAATAAGGAAGAAAAGCCGGAAAATGCCGAAAAGCCAAACGACCCGGACGACATTTACGCCACTCTGGATTGGGAAACCAATCCTCCCATCAACGGCTTCTATGAGACAATGATGAGCCTGACAGCGGAACGGCGCAAGACCCTACGGCTTGAGGCAGAACGGCACAGGCAGGAACAACTGAAAAAGATGGGTATCAAAGACACGTTGAACCCTGCTTTTGCGCCTTCTTCGGACAATATGGATAAAAAGCCGGAACAAACGGAAGAAATAAAGCAACCTGAAACACTGGCAGAAGTTGTGCCTACTTCCGAAACGGTTGCCACTTCCCTGTTCCCGGAACTTGAAACGGAAAAGCCGAAGGAGGAAGTCATGGACCATTCTCCCCGTCCGTTCAACGGCCTGCTGGAGCCACACCACCGTGACGGCTCGATGGTGCTGGATGCTTCACGCAATCTCGGTTACTTGAAAGACCTCACGCCTTACGGTGCGACCTTCCAACCGCTCGACCTTCGTGGCTATCAAAAAGAGAAAGCGATGCTGTATATATCGCTCCGTGACGCTTACGAACGTCTGTATAGCCACGAGACGGAGAACCATACGGAACACAAACCGCAGCGCGGGTATCTCAACACCTACTACGATGAGTTTGTCATGCGTTACGGTAACCTCAACGCCAGACAGAACGTGAAACTGGTGATGATGGATGCCGGAGGGCGCGACATCCTTTCGCTGGAACGTGCGGAGGACGGCAAGTTTGTCAAGGCGGACATCTTCGACCGTCCCGTTTCCTTCTCGGTAGAGAGCCGTGTCAATGCAGGCTCTCCCGAAGAAGCCTTGTCCGCATCGCTCAACAAGTTCGGCACGGTCAATCTCGGCTATATGCGGGAGATAACCGACACCACGGAAGAGGAACTGCTTGGTGCCCTCAAGGGGCGCATCTTCTACAACCCGCTCGTAACCGGTTACGAAATCAAAGACCGCTTCATCGCGGGGAACGTGATAGAGAAGGCGGAACGCATAGAGGGCTGGATGGAGGACAATCCCGAAAGTGAGCGGATGCCGGAGGTGAAACAGGCGTGGGAGGCATTGAAGGAGGCCGAACCGCAGCGCATCGCCTTTGAAGACCTCGACTTCAATTTCGGGGAACGCTGGATTCCCACGGGCGTGTATGCCGCCTACATGAGCCACCTTTTCGACACGGACGTGAAAATAGCCTACTCCGCAAGCATGGACGAGTTTTCCGTGGCGTGCGGCTACCGCACCATGAAGATCACGGACGAGTTTTTAGTAAAGGGCTATTACCGGAACTATGACGGTATGCACCTGTTGAAGCACGCCCTGCACAACACCTGCCCCGACATGATGAAAAGTATCGGCAAGGACGAGAACGGCAACGACATCAAGGTACGCGACAGCGAGGGCATACAGCTCGCCAACGCGAAGATAGACGAAATCCGTAATGGGTTCTCCGAATGGCTGGAAGAACAGTCGCCGCAGTTCAAGGAACGGCTCGTGACGATGTATAACCGCAAGTTCAACTGTTTCGTGCGCCCGAAGTATGACGGCTCGCACCAGACTTTTCCCGACCTCAACCTGAAAGGGCTGGCAAGCCGGGGGATCAAGAGCGTTTACCCGTCGCAAAAGGATTGCGTCTGGATGCTGAAACAGAACGGCGGCGGGATCTGCGACCACGAGGTGGGAACCGGCAAGACGCTGATAATGTGCATAGCGGCACATGAGATGAAGCGTCTGAACTTGGCGCACAAGCCGATGATTATCGGGCTGAAAGCGAATGTGGCGGAGATTGCCGCCACCTATCAGGCGGCATATCCCAATGCGAGGATTCTCTACGCTTCTGAAAAGGACTTTTCGACCGCCAACCGTGTGCGTTTCTTCAACAACATCAAGACCAACGACTATGATTGCGTCATCATGTCGCACGACCAGTTCGGGAAGATACCGCAGTCGCCGGAGTTGCAGCAGCGCATCCTGCAGGCGGAGCTTGACACGGTGGAGGAAAACCTCGAAGTCTTGCGGCAGCAGGGCAAGAACGTGTCGCGGGCGATGCTGAAAGGGCTGGAGAAGCGCAAGCACAACCTTGTGGCGAAGCTGGAGAAGGTGGAACACGCTATCAAGTCCCGCACGGATGATGTGGTGGACTTCAAGCAGATGGGCATCGACCACATCTTCATTGACGAGAGTCACCAGTTCAAGAACTTGACTTTCAACACCCGTCATGACCGTGTGGCGGGATTGGGAAACTCGGAAGGAAGCCAGAAGGCCCTGAATATGCTCTTTGCCATCCGTACCATACAGGAACGCACGGGCAAGGACTTGGGGGCTACGTTCCTTTCGGGCACGACCATTTCCAACAGTCTGACGGAACTGTACCTGCTCTTCAAATACCTGCGCCCCAACGAACTGGAACGGCAGGACATCCGCTGTTTCGATGCTTGGGCTGCCATCTTCGCCAAAAAGACGACCGATTTTGAGTTCAACGTAACGAACAATATCGTTCAGAAGGAGCGTTTTCGCTATTTCATCAAGGTGCCGGAGCTTGCCGCCTTCTACAACGAGATTACCGACTACCGCACGGCGGAGGATGTAGGTGTGGACAGACCAAACAAGAATGAGATACTGCACCACATACCGCCCACACCGGAGCAGGAGGACTTCATACAGAAGCTGATGCAGTTTGCCAAAACCGGCGATGCCACTCTGCTTGGCAGGTTACCCCTGTCGGAAACGGAGGAAAAGGCGAAGATGCTCATCGCCACCGACTACGCGAGAAAGATGGCTCTTGATATGCGCATGATAGACCCGAACTACGAGGACCATCCCGACAACAAGGCAAGCCATTGTGCCAAGATGATTGCAGAGTATTACCACAAGTACGAGGCGCACAAGGGTACGCAGTTCGTATTCTCCGACTTGGGGACATACCAGCCGGGGGAAGGATGGAACGTGTACAGCGAGATAAAACGCAAGTTGGTGGAGGATTACGGCATACCGGCAAGTGAGGTGCGCTTCATTCAGGAGTGTAAGACGGATAAGGCTCGTAAGGCGGTGATAGATGCCATGAACGCCGGGACGGTACGCGTGCTGTTCGGCTCCACAAGTATGCTCGGAACGGGCGTGAATGCGCAGAAAAGATGTGTCGCCATCCATCACCTTGATACACCGTGGGTGCGACATGAAGTCGCATAGATAATTGTTGGAATGATACTTACGGGTATCAGCTTTAACCCGCTGTTCCGTCAGCGGTAGCCTACCGACCGATGCACCTTAATGTTGTATTAAGCGGTCGGGACGAAGTACACTTTCGCAAGACAAGACAGAACCGTGAGGGGAAGTCAAGTACGGTTAGTATCATACCGTAGAGTGGCGAGGCTGGATAGTATGGTTAGCGCAAGCGAACTGTTAGTAAACTTCGTAATGTCACGAAAGAGTGTAAGATACTGGCACACTCTACCCAAAAGGGAAGCGGTCGGTTAATCCTCTCCATGGTAGGATTACACGGATATAAGCACCGCCGGAGGATGAGACAGAACCTAACCTATCCGTTAGTTATCTATGTGGAACATGGTAAGCCTGTATATCTCCTGTCATGTAAAAATGACAGGTAAGCTGACAGCAATGAAAGCCGAATGGTGTGCAGGTATAAGATAACAGAAAAAGCGAATGCCGTTCTGTAATGGAGCGGATACGGATTGAACCGACATCACGGGCTGATGTGGGCGACATCATCCGACACGAAAGTGGGCAGACTTCTGTGACGACATTAGGTAGGCAATCAAACCGAATGTTGTCAAATGGTGATTCTTTACAATTAACTTTTAGAACTTTCAAAAGGAGGAAAGCAAATGAACGAAAACAAGACATCGTGTGCGCCTGCTGACAATCAGCAAACACTTTGGGACAGAATAGACTGGACTAAAGCGGAGTTGGCTGTCAGAAAGCTACAAGCACGAATTGTAAAGGCTCAGAAGGAAGGCAGATACAACAAGGTGAAAGCCTTGCAGTGGACGCTGACCCACTCTTTTTACGCAAAAGCCTTAGCCGTAAAGAGAGTTACTTCTAACGGAGGTGGCAACACCCCCGGAGTGGACATGGAAACATGGGAGAAACCCGAAGCAAAAACACAAGCGATAAGCGAACTCAAACGCAGAGGCTACCAGCCGAAGCCATTGAGAAGAGTCCACATCAAAAAGAGTAATGGCAAACTGCGACCGTTGGGAATACCGACAATGAAAGACAGAGCCATGCAAGCACTCTACCTTATGGCATTAGAACCAGTGTCGGAAACAACAGCCGACTCACGTTCATACGGTTTCCGCAAGGAACGCCGCTGTATGGACGCGGTAATGCAATGCCATAACATTCTCCGAAAAGGCTATTCTCCCGAATGGATTCTGGAGGGTGACATAAAGGGGTGCTTCGACCACATCAGCCATGAATGGCTGCTTGCCAACATCCCTATGGACAAGGCAATACTCCGAAAATGGTTGAAATGCGGCTATATCTTCAACAAACAGATGTTCCCGACAGAGGAGGGAACGCCACAAGGTGGCATTATCTCTCCCACGCTTGCCAATATGACATTGGACGGATTGCAGAAAGTCCTTGCAGAGAAATATAAACGAGTTAGAATCAAAGGTAAGTTATATTCACCAATGGTGAATCTTGTCCGTTACGCTGATGACTTTATAATTACCTGCGAGAACCGTGAAACACTTGAAAAGGAAATCAAGCCATTGGTAGCCGACTTTATGTCTGAAAGAGGTCTGACCTTATCAGAAGAAAAGACGGTGATAACCAATATCCGTGACGGTTTCGATTTTCTCGGTTTCAACATCCGCAAATTCGGCAATGAAATATTGACCAAGCCGACCAAGAAAGCCGAAAAACGCTTTATGGAGAATATCCGTAAGGTGACAAAAGGTCATAAGGGTTGCAAGCAGGAATCATTAATCAGGATGTTGAATGCTAAAATTCGAGGATGGGGAGCATATTATCAGCATGGGGCGACACGTGATTCTTTTCACAGAATCGACCATCAGATATTTCTCGCCTTGTGGCAATGGGCTAAACGCCGTCATTCCAAGAAAGGGAAACAGTGGATAAAAGACCGCTATTGGCACAATATCCGAGGGAACAGCTGGACTTTTGCGGCTAAGTTCAAGAAATCAAACGGCAAAGAAGACCAACTTACCTTGTTGAAACTGGCATCTTCGTTTCCTTTTCTGCAATATACGCAGATAAAGGGGGACATGAATCCGTTTGACGCAGACTGCCGCCTGTACTTCAATAAAAGAATGAAGTCAAAGATGCTTGTGACGCTGAAAGGACGTAAATCCCTGCTTTACCTATGGGAAAAGCAAGGTCGGAAATGTCCGATATGTGGTGAACCGATTGACACGCATAAGGCATGGAATGTAATGCCGACCGTACAAGACGGACGGAAATGCAATCTGTTGGTTCATAATGAATGTTTCAAATTATCCCGTAAAAACAATGGAAACAAGAAGTAGGATGAGCCGGTCTCTGCACACGAACAGAGACTTTGAAAAGCTTGAGCCGTATGAGGGGAAACCCTCACGTACGGTTCTGAGGGGGGAAGAGGGCAGTAATGCCCTTGACCTACCCGATCGACCTGCTGACATGGAACAACGAAACGGCAGGGCAGTACGCAAAGGCAACACTGTAAAGCTGTGGGGTGGCAATGTGGTGGATATCGTAATTTATGGTACGGAAAAGACCCTCGATGCCTACAAGTTTAATCTGTTGAAAAACAAGCAGATGTTTATCAATCAAATTAACAACGGCACAATTGCCGTGCGCCGTATCGACGAGGGAGGCATGGATGAGGACAGCGGTATGAACTTCGCCGAGTTCGTGGCTATTCTGTCAGGAAATAACGACTTGCTGAACAAGACGAAGCTCGACAACAAGATTATGCAGCTTGAAAAGGAACAGGCTATTTTCAAGAAAGAACGCATCCGTGCCGAGCGTAAAATAGCTGCCTGTCAGGAAGAAGTCGAAAAGGCAAAGCGTACTGAGGCCGATTTCAAGAGGGATTTGGAATACATCAACTCGTATAATGGGGCAAAGGCAACCCTGCTTTTAAACTTGCCGCAAGCCAGTACCGAGGAAGTTGGTCGGGAGTTGCACCATATAGCCAAGACCTACCGCAACGGAGCGTATGGCACAGTTGGCACGTATGCAGGACTGAACTTGTTGGTGCATAGCGAGTATAATATGGACGGTACGTTTGACCGCAATACATTCTTTGTAGAGGGTATAAGTGGGTTGAAATACCGATGCGGCCTAAGCGGTGCGCTGCCGCTTGGTTTCGTTGAGTCGGCGCAATATCCGCATGGAGCATTAAGCAAATTGCCCTCTCTTATCGAGAAGCAACAAAAGGCGGTAGAGCGGATAGAAAGCGAAATTCCTACATTGCAGAAAATCGTTTGTCGCCAGTGGAGCAAGACTGATGAGCTGTCAAGGCTCAAACAGGAATGCAAGGAACTCCAGCACAGGATTGATGAAAGTCTGAAAGAGGCCGAACAACCACAGGCTGCCAAACACGAAGCTATTGCCGAAGCTGCTTGACATAATCATAATTTAACCGTTCCCTCTGCATGGTCGCGATGACCGGGCAGAGGGATTTTTTTGCGCTCCGGTCTGCCACGGCTCTACTCTTTTATGGCATCCTTTCTCCCTTTATAGCCTCCCGATTCCCCGCCACCACCCATTCTCATTTATAGCTATTAATATCTTCTGTTTTTAGTCAAATAGAGATAATATTCTTTCATCGCATATCCGTTTTTTGCGATACACCATTTTTAGCTTCTACATTGGTGGCAATGTATCACTTTTGCCTTCACACCTCCTAATAGCTTCAATCAAGGCATCTTTTAATCTTATGAAGGCAAGTTTATCCACTCCTTTTGATATACTGATTTCATTACCGACCAAATCTTTCAACTTGAGTAAACAAGGAACATCTGCCTTATATCTGTCTCCCACATCTTGTAAATCATAGTCAAAATTATAATGATAAGCAAGAAATTGCGTAAAAGTATTTCTGCTTTTATTGCTTAGTTTGCAGATAGCATCAAAAAGAGCATTGGCATCTTCATATGCAAATATAGCACGAAGTTCGTATGTACAACTTTTATCTGGATAAGGCAATCTGTCTATGATTATAAGTTGTTCTACTGTTCCTTCAGTCAAATTACGCAGTGCTTTTTGCATTTGATCCGGCAACTCATTTATCTTTGATTTCATCTTCTGCAAGAAATAGTCCACAATATCATCCGTTATGGAGGTCTTGGAATCTGTGGTTACATAATTACATCCACTAATAAAAAGCCCTCTTAGCTGATAAAGTTCCTCTAAACTGGTTTGACTATTAATTATTTCTGCTATTCTTACTTTTATTAAAGAGACATAAGCCTGTATAAAATAGAAAATGCCAATAGCATGAAAATATGATAGATACGCAATACTATAACCAAGTTGATAAGCGTCTTTTATCTCTCTATCCAATATGGATTTTATAGTGTCCTGACAAATACTTTCAAGTTTTTGCTGCTCCATATCGAAAAAGCCGGATAACATTTCCCAAGGTTTCAATTCTTTTTGCTTATCCCTTATCTCCGTAACAATAAATTCTACAAGTGGAGCACCTGTAATAATATAGTGTATAATAGCCGTAACATACTCCGGATTTAAGACATCATAAATTAGCTCTTTGTTTAAAGAGTGATATTTTTCCCTTAGATGCTGTATCCTTTGCTTATCCTCATTATTATCTTGGAGTAGAGAAATCCGACAATCTCTACTCCAATTACAAATTACCTCTTTATTCTCACTATTATTATACTCTGCATACACTGCAATAAATGACCCAAGAATATTTTTAAGAAAGATATTATCCTTTTCAACCAGATCGGGAGGAAGTTTGTTTAAGTGGCTTTTAAAATCATATAAACATTGTCTCAAAACCCGTAAGTTGTCGGATTTTGTACACTTAAAACAGGCAATAATGAAATCACGCATTTCTTTCAAATAATCGGATACCGGTACTTCGCCAAGGAAGTATTCGATGGCTTCTTCTATGTCAGGTTGTATTTCAAATTCCTTGCCTATGGTCTTTTCCTTAAACTCATCCAATACAGCCTTGGGAAGTTTTTCAAGGTGGTTCTCATCTCCAATTACGACAACATGACAATTACAATGCTCTACAAAATAGTTGATAAAGCCTAACAATTCCTTCATCTCTATCAGGCACCTTTCGATGTCATCGAATATCAGAAACTTTACACCTTTTATACTGTCGTCTTTCACTTGTAGTAACGACAACGAATCCAGTGTTGCGGAAAAGGAACCATCCTCTTTAGAGTCTTCATTAAAATCCATACTTGTCTTGAAGACTACCTTACCGGCTAATTTCAAAACTCCCTTTATGAAACGCCCCGTTTTCGAATAGAAGAAAGGATTTAATTCCCTATCTATAGCTGTCTTGATGTCATTCACGCTATCCATTCCATAGGTCGAAATATAAATGGGCTTTAGCGTAATTTCCTCGTCGGTATCTGCGGTTCCATCAAACCTCTTCTTCCATTCTTTTATAAGATGAGTTTTGCCACATCCCCATTTTCCTTTCAGCATCACGGCATACTGAGGATTAGTATTATCAGCATAGCTGTTTAAAAAATCAAGAATCAAAGTATTCATACCTTTGTTATTAACATAATTCTATTTTAACTCCATTGGAAAACAAAAATGTAGCAATAAGAACATTAAATATTGAAATAGTAAACGACGCTGCAAATCCATTATCACCACATCCACAATGAACAAAGTTAGTGATATTTCTTAATACAATAATATCCAAACAACTAAATTTCATGTTTCTTCTTTGAAAGATCCAATAAAGGCTTGCAGGAATCGTCAGTCTTACCATTGATTGCTTAAACATGCGTCTCCTATCATAATAATATCCGCAGAAAATGTGATGGTGGAATACATTTGGCGTTTCCTGTCAACATTGTAAACCTCTTTGTAATATACGATATACGCATATTTGAACTCCACGACACGAAAGATTGAATTATCCTTAGTGTTGTAATAAATCACCTTGCCGCTTATCGCTTTGAAAGGACTGTTTACCATTGCTTCAAGAATAGTAGTTTCTCTGGTAGATTCAACGGTTATGGTAATACGTCCGCCAATAACATTTGTCACTGGCCTTCCTTTATTATCTGTCTTGCGGTTAAATTCAATATGTGATGAAATCACTTCTATATCCTTCCCTTGCAAGCACACGGTTGCCTTTAATTCTGCCATGCTGATCTTATTATTTATTATAAAACCAAGACATTTCGCCTTGGTTAAAGCAGTCAGACCGCTTTCAAGACAAGAAAGAGGATATCATATTTCGCAAATATAGAATTTTCCTTTGAACATAACAAACAATCAATTAAATTTATTAACCAGCAAAATAGAAGAAACTCTATTTACAGGCTATCCTCCCTTCTAAGTATTATTTATACAAAGTAGAGAAATGCCTGCAAGTTCAAGATGTACCACAAGATTAAGACTTGATGTAATTTTTTCAAGTTGAGAGCCGAGCTATCCGCGTAATAGCTCGGCTTGTTTTTTAAAATGAGGGAAAAGATTATTTAGACAGATGGTATTTGTCCTTTATATGCTCGGCCACGTGTTCGACTTCTGGGAACAACGTTGATTTATCTATGCCGAGGGCTTCAAGCTGCTTCCTGATCTTCTGCTTCTGCGCTTTATTGATGATGTACATTTTGTATCTGAAGTTAAGCTGTGCAGGCTTGCTTTTATTGCCATTGATACCATAAAGGAAAAATGCCCCGGACTGCCGGATTATGCGAGGATTGTCAAACATAGGTTTCACGCAAAAGACTCTCTCGATATCCTTTGAGTCAATCACATTCTGAAAATGAGGTTTCTCGTACTTAATTTCATGCAGAAGATATTGGATTTCCTCTTCGGAGTTGAACTCCTTCCTATCCAGTTCTCTCAAATCTTCGATACTGAAATCTATTGGGCGTTTGGCGATATTAGAAACGACACTGACAGCATCGCTATCAAAATATTTAATATCTGACATTTGAACTTCGAATCGGAACAGTTTTCCGTCAACGGCATCATTCTCGCACGCAAAATACAGAGCTACCAAAGGATTTGTAGTAATATCCAAGAGGCGTGTCGGCAAGGAGTAATGCTGCATCTTGACCAACTTCTCAAAGGTAGATGTACACCCTTTGAAATCAGCTGGACTTTGAGCGATAATATCTCTGAAAATTCTATTTTCATTCTGGATTAAGAATTTCTCTCGATAGATGGAGGGAATCAATCCAAAACTCTTATCTGACTGTCCTCGATAAAAGATATGGTAATCCATATCGTCCTCTAATTCATCTTCAAGTTTCTCGAATAGAGTCCGGATGCTACCAATACTTGATGAATCACTCTCCGGTGTATAATTATATGCCTCGTATGAAATCTCCCACGGACGTTTCCCAAGAGTCTTGACTATTTTTTCTGACAACTCATTATATGATGCAAAACTATCATAAGTGTAGCCCAGTTTTTTACTTCTTAGATACGATGAAGTGTTGGAGTCCAAAGGAACATATCTTTCCGGATTAGCGTAGAACAGAACAATGCTGAGTTTTCCCTTTCCGACACTTTTAATGTTCAATGCAGTTTGAAAAAGTCGTTCATCTACTTTCCCTCCTTTTACTTGTCCGAACAATTCCCATAATACATTTATATCATTGTTGCCCCTGATTGTCTTCCATGGGAATAGATGTACTTTCATGGGATGTGTTGTCGGGATGCCTGATACATCTGTTGGTTCTGGACAACTAAAATTTAGCTTACGCCTTAAATCCTGTAGGATTTCTACTCTTCTTTCATCGGAGTGAAACTTGTTGAGATACGAAAAGAATGTAAATGGGTCGATCTCTTCCAAAACAATCTCTTTGCCTCCTTCTGAACCATCACGAAAACCGGAAATGCCGATTTCTTTTAGCGTAGATATAAGTTCCGGTTGGCTATTCTGTTTTCCAAGTAGCCAGTCGGATAGTTCTTTGTAGAGAGGTATCCATGTAAATTTAGAAGCTATGTTCATCTTGAAAAGGAATAGGCTTATTCGTTTGGTATTTACGATCTCTTGACTATTATTGGTATGTTATTGTTAAATAAATTAATTAAATCGTTTTTAGTTTTTCAAATAAAATAAAATGATGAGATTCGGGAAGGGATAATAAATACTCTTTTAATATGTCGTTGACTATTGAATAGCATCTCCCATACGGACTCCAGTTCTTTAAAAAGAAGCCATCTATTTCTTGGGGAATTAGAGAGCTATTTAATACTAAATCCTTATATATAGGATAGTTATCATTTTTTGAACAATCCCAATTAATACAATCAATAATATTATTAAAAATCAACGCTTTATATTTAACCGTGAAGTCCCCAATTATATCTACATCATACACTTCTCCCCCGTTAATATTAATATTAGGGAAGGAATTGTATATATCTTCCCTAATCATACATATCTCATTAATTCTTGCATAAGGAGGAAAATACGTATTTACAAAATCTGTTTCAGAATTAGACAAAATACCTTTGCCTTTGATTAATGCTTTTATAAATATATGGTTATTTACATTGTCAACAATGTCGTTTAAAGAAGAAGTACCGTTAGAATCTAATAGTATATCCTCAGAAAAAGTTACAAATTTTTTCCATAATTTGTTAGACGAATTTGTGTATAGAAAATAATAATTCATATTCGTTTCTTTTTAGTTATAGTATCATTCATTTTAGTACCTGGAGTTACACATTCAATTTTCATTTTTGCTAATTCTTCTCTAAAACCTTCTTCACCACCAATTTCTCCTGCCTGTTTTAATCTATCATATATCTCGCTGTGAAATCCTTCTTCACTATGTGGTCCTTTGTGTCCTGGCACATATACTTTATTAAGTGGATCATTTAAAACATCTTTTCGTTCATTGCCATTTTTAAATTTACCTAAACCATATTTACGGAATAATTCTCTAAATTTATCAGACCACTCTTCATTTTTATTAGTGCATATATGATGAACGTGCAATCCAAACACATCAATCCAAGTATTCGGATCATCTACATATCCATATAATGTTGGATTTCCCCCTGCGAGCCCGATAGAATCTTGCGATATGTATGCACCTGTCTTAGGGTCGTAGTAGCGGAAGCGATTATAGGCCAGCCCGGTCTCAGGGTCGTAGTACTGCCCCTGGAACAGGAACGGTATCATACCCCTGTTGCCTGTTTCCTCAATGACGTTGCCGTCCATGTCGAGCACGCGGCTCCACACCTCGTTGCCGTCGGAGTCGTATGCCTCCGTCGGGGTTCCCAGCTGGTCTGTCAGTATCGAGTATGCCTTGCCGCCCCTTATCATCGCCGACGGCACGAACGAGTCCTCGTCGAAGAGCCACACGGTCATGTCACGGCGTTCCGGAGCCGTGTTCCACCTGTCCTCCATGACGGAGTACTCCCTGCGCTCCTTCCACTGGTGCAGCGGCACGTTGCCGTTCCACACCCACCGCGT
>ENA-OUQS01002262-OUQS01002262.1-human-metagenome-genome-assembly--contig:-NODE-2262-length-12875-cov-4.005772_pt1 | contig 12875 bp, 15 predicted proteins | sample MGYA00248463_ERZ548848 | MGnify/ENA primary metagenome ERZ548848 (study PRJEB26491, sample SAMN04978192) | human metagenome | host: Homo sapiens | study: EMG produced TPA metagenomics assembly of the... | reverse complement strand
TCACAGTTAAAAGAATTAACAGAAAAATTTAATTCTTTTTTAGTTACGGAATATTGTGAAAATGAAGGAATTGGCTTTTGCGATAAAGTATATTTCCTAAATCAAGTGAATCGTAAAGAATTGTTTTTTGTTCCTAAATTTATAAAAATGTTTTGGAGATCGTATAAAATTTTAAAAAAAGAAAATCCAGATATTATAATTTCTACAGGAGCTTTAATGACATATCCATTTTGCGTTCTTGGAAAGGTATTAGGGAAAAAAATAGTATATATAGAATCATTTGCAAGGACACAAAATGGAAGTTTGACGGGAAGGTTAGTTTATCCATTTGCTGATGTTTTTATTGTACAGTGGAAGAAGTTGAAGAAGGTTTATCCAAAGTCTATTTATTTGGGAGGTATTTTTTAGAATATGATTTTTGTTACAGTTGGGACTCAGAAATTTCAATTAAATAGATTGTTAGAATTGTTGGATGATGAAGAAATAGATGAAGAAATTTTTGCACAGATTGGATTTTCAACATATCGTCCTAATAATTTTGAAAGTCGAAAATTTTTATCATCAAAAGAATTTGAATCTTATATACAGGAGTCTTCTTTGGTAATAACACATGCAGGAGTTGGATCTATTTTGACGGCAATGAAGTATGATAAGCCAATATTGGTGTTCCCTAGATTAAAAAAATATGGAGAGCATGTAGATGATCATCAATTACAAATAGCAGAAACATTTACAGAAAAAAAATATGTAAAAATGTATACGGAAAAGAAGTCTTTGATCAAGCAGATAAATGATTCAAAAAGTATGAAACGTAGTTTTTATAAATCATCTAATAAAAAATATATAAAATTTTTTACTAAATATATAGAAACAATTATAGAATAATGAGGTATTAATATAAAACAATGGAAAAAGTAGTAGTATTAATGGCAACTTTTAATGGTGAGAGATATTTGGAAGAACAACTTAAAAGTTTGGTAGACCAGCAAGGGGTTAATGTTAAGATATTAGTGAGAGATGATGGATCTACAGATGGAACATTAGATATATTGCGAAAATGGGAAAGAAATGGAAAGATAGAATGGTATCAAGGAAAACATTTGAATGTTCAATATGGATTTTATGATTTAATGGAGCATTCAAAAGAGTATGATACAAATTATTATGCTTTTTGTGATCAAGATGATGTGTGGGATCGAGATAAGTTGTATGTAGCGCTCAAGGCATTAAAAGAAATAGGAACAGGGATTCCTGGATTATATTATTGTGGTCAAAGGTTAGTTGATGAGAATTTAATGTTTTTATCAGATCACACATTGAATGAGAATAGAAATTTAAAAACAAGATTTATATTATCTGATATCGCAGGATGTACAGCAGTTTTTAATAAAGCATTGTTATACAAAATTCTAGAATATAAGCCTAAGTATATGTTGATGCATGATACATGGAGTTTGAAAGTGTGTTTAGCAGTAGGTGGGGAAGTGATAGTTGATACTAAATCACATATGTCTTATAGACAACATGGAAATAATGCAGTCGGTTTAGGAAAAGGAATGAAAGCTGATTTAAAACAAGTAAGACAATATATATGGGAATATAAGGTTGAAAAACAAATGATAGAATTAAAAAAGGGATATGGAAAACAGATAGTACCAGAATATAAAGAAATAGTGTATGATGTTTGTAATTATAGAAGTAAATGGAAATGTAGGAAAAAATTATTAGATAGAACTAGTATTAATTTTTGTAGCAGAGGACTAAATATAACATATTTTATAAAAGTTATGTTGAATAAATTATAAGACTTAGTACAGGGAGATAAGATGAAATTTAGCATATTAGTACCAATATATAACGTCGAAAAATATTTAGAACAATGTTTGGATAGTTTAATAAGACAGACGTTTAGGGATTTTGAAATTGTATTGATAGATGATGGATCTAAAGATAATAGTGGAAAAATTTGTGATGCTTATCAAAAAAAATACGATGATATGGATATTTCAGTACTTCATAAAAAGAATGAGGGGCTAATTTCGGCTAGAAGAGCCGGAATTAAAATAGCACAAGGAGAATATTGTGTTTTTTGTGATTCAGATGACTATTTAGAAAAGAATGCATTAGAAAAGCTAAATAATTTATTGCAAAAAACAACAGATATAGATGTGATTTTGTATAATGCATATCAGGTTTCAGAAGATAAAAAGGATATATTCTTTGAAAACATTTTTAAAGAGGGAATAATAGAGGACAAAACGGAAATTATAGATAAGCTTTTACTAACATATGAAATAAATTCGTTATGTTTAAAAGCAGTAAGAACTGAATTGATTGATAAAGATAAAAATTATAAAGAATTATATGCATGTAATTATGGTGAAGATTTGCTACAGACAATGCCAATTATGTTAAAGGCAAAGAAAATATATTATTTAAATGAGACCTTGTATAATTATAGAGTAACATCTGGGATGATGAAAAAATACAATGCTAACTATTATCCATCATATAAGAAAGTTAATAATGAAATTTCAAAGTTGGTAAGTGATTCGAATTTAGAAAATTATAATGAAAAAATAAGTGTACATTTATTGGTAGCTGCATATGGAGCGATATCACAGTTTAAATATTTGAAATCTATAGATAAGATAGAAATAGAAAAAATATCAAACGATAAAGAATTTAGAAATGCGTATATTTGTGTAATGAACTCACAGTATAAGCAAAATTTAAATAAAAAACAGAGATTGCTTCTTAAAGCTGTTTATACCAATCAATATTTCTTTATAAAAATATTGATTGGTATAGCAAAAATAAAAAACAAATGATGAAAGAGGGGATTAAAAGTAAATGATTAAATTGATTAATAGAAAGGAATTTTCAAAAATATTATATTTTGCTTTTATATTCCTAATTATGATTAATTATGGATTTGAAAATATCAACACGATTGATTATGGAGCAACATTTATCCATGATGTTATTCAGTATATGGCACTGGCAATTGCATTATTTTGTTTTATATTAAAAAAAGTAGAGATTAATGCATTTTTGTATACAATAATAGCTTTTTTGATTGGAATCTTATGTTATATGAGTGGTGGATGGACGAATATGCTAATTACAGTTTTAGCTATTTACCTAATGGAAGACATTGATGTAGATCAAATATTATTATTCATTTTTTTAGAAAGACTTTTTATTTGTGTATCAATTATTTTTATGGCATATATAGGTGTATTACATAATGAAGTTGTAGAGGTAGCTAAAAGCGATTATTCTGTAAAAGCTTTGAGTATGGGTTTTTCACATCCGAATGCATTTGCAACTAATGTTGGAATACTGATATTGCTTTTTTTATGTATTAATAGAAACAGTATGAAAATCTGGAAGAGGTTAATGTTAATCATACTTGATATAATGGTGTATAAAATAACTGGAACCAGGACGACATTTATTCTTATTATGGTAGCAGTGCTTTTTGAAATTTTATGTAATGATGATGTATTAAAATCGTTATTAAAGAAAATTATGCCATATATATATATAATAGTTTTAATCAGTATGTTTGTGGGAATATTATTATTCGTGAAAATTGGATATATAAATAATATATTAAATATTATTAATGATAAAATATTTAATGGACGCCTAGGATTAGGTGCTTTATATTTATCCACATATTCTTTGAGTTTATTAGGAAATAAGCTCGATATTAGTATGGTTTCAAATAATTCATACTATGCATTGGATAATGGTTATGTGGTATTGCTTATGTATTATGGAATTATTGGTTTTATATTATTTATGTATATAATCGAGAAATTAATACATAGATTGAAAGAATGTAATGAAATTTTTTTGATGTTATTATGCATTATTATGGGATTATGGGCAATGTATGAAGGAATGTTGATTTCTTTAGCAGGTAATTTTATGATTTTGTTTTATGGAAAATATTGTTTGGATAGAAAACAAGGAGTTATAGTATGATACCAAAGAAGATTCATTATTGTTGGTTTGGGGGAAATCCATTACCTGAATTGGCAAAAAAATGCATAGAATCCTGGAAAAAATATTGTCCAGATTATGAAATTATAGAGTGGAATGAAAATAATTATGACGTTACAAAATGTCTATATATGAAGGAAGCATATGAGGCGAAAAAATGGGCATTTGTTAGTGATTATGCACGATTAGATATTGTATATGATCAAGGTGGTATATATTTAGATATAGATGTAGAGCTAATAAAAAAAATAGATGATTTATTAATACATGATGCATTTTTTGCAATGGAACAAATTGGTCTTATCAATACGGGTTTAATTTTTGGTGCAAATAAAAGAAATAATAATGTTAAATTATTAATGAATGAATATGATAATATTCATTTTAGAATTTCGGATAATGTATATGATGTGTTACCTTGTCCACAAAGAAATACACATCCATTTTTTGATAAGGGTTTTGAAAAGAAAAATGAAATACAAATAATTAATAATGCTATTATTTATCCACCAGAGTTTTTTTGCCCGATTAATAATGAAACAAGAGAATGTACAATTACTTCCAATACATATTCGGTGCATCATTTTGGAGCATTATGGATTTCACAAGCAGATAAAAAGATGCAGGAACAATTTGATTCGTATGATAGAAAATATTCGAAGATTGTGGCTATGTTATTGAAGGCTAAATATGAATACTTGATAACATACGATAATATACGATTAAAATATATCATAAAATTTATAAATGATAGAATTAAGAGAAAAAAAATCAGAAAAAATTTAGGAACTAAATAAGTTAATTGGAGAATGTTAAATTATGAAATATGCACCGATTGCAATAGCAACATTAAATAGAGATAAGCATTTAGAGAAATGCTTAGATGCATTAGTGAGTAATAGGCACTTTAAAGAAACTAAAATTTATATATCGGTTGATTATCCTCCGAATGAAAAATATGAAGAAGGATATGAGAAAGTAAAACAATTATTAATTCAAAAGTATGGAAAATATGAGAACATAAATATAATTTATCATGAAAAAAATTTAGGCCCAATTGAAAATTATGCATTTATAAAAGATAAGATTTTCTGTGATTTAGATTATAAAAATATAATTATACTAGAAGATGATTCAGAAGTATCGAAAAATTTTTTGGATTATTGTAATAAATTATTAGAATGTTATGAAAATGACTCGGAGATAGTTGGAATTTGTGGAAGTTCACAAACATGGTATGAAGAAAATTTTAAGGAAAAGGATACAAGAAATATAGATGATAGATTGAGGAAAATGCCTATGGTTTGGCATGGATATGCAACATGGAAAAAAGATTATTATATGCTAAAAGAATTATGTAATAATAATTATTTTCAAAACATTCGTTATAATATAAAAAAATTAATAAAACTGCATAAAAAAAGTAGATATTTTTTCTATAGATATATAGAAAATATATGTTGGAAGCGTGAGGAGATTCCATGGTATAAAGGTAAAATAGTACCTATAGATTATATATGGGGACTATATATGATGGTTGATGATAAGTATATGATTTTTCCAACAATTAATAAAGTTAGAGATTGGGGAATGGATGGATCAGGAAAAAATTTTAAAGAGAAAAGTAAGTATTGTAATGATATTTCGGGAATGTATTTGGATGAAAAGGATCAATATACGAAGATAGAACTAGATCCGTATATTGATTATAGTGAAATAAAGAAATACGATAGTTATTCGGATTATCGATTAAAAAAAGTAAGATTTAAGGCAATTATTAAATTATGTTTGTCATATTTTAAATATCCGGAGAAAGGCAGAAATGAAAAATAATTCAAGAAAGAATGTGATTCAAAATTTTATTTGGCGATTTGCAGAACGATGTGGAGCACAGCTAGTAACATTTATTGTATCAATTGTTTTAGCACGTATACTTGATCCTAAAGATTATGGTACAATTGCGTTAGTAACAGTTTTTACAACTATTCTCCAAGTGTTTGTTGATAGTGGATTAGGAACTGCCCTGATTCAAAAAAAAGATGCGGATGATTTGGATTTTTCCTCTGTATTTTATTTTAATTTTATTGTGTGTATTATTCTTTATATAGGAATGTTTATAGTAGCACCATATATTGCAGTATTCTATAAAGACACAACATTGACACCGGTCATCAGAGTTATTAGTTTAACAATTGTAATATCAGGAGTAAAAGGAATTCAACAGGCATATGTTTCAAAAAATATGTTATTTAAGAGATTCTTTTTTTCAACAATAGGTGGAACAATTTTTTCTGCGTTTCTTGGTATTGCTATGGCCTATGCAGGATTTGGAGTTTGGGCTTTGGTCGCACAACAGCTTTCTAATACAGCAATAGATACGTTGATACTCTGGTTAACAGTAAGATGGAGACCCAAAAAGATGTTTTCGTTAAAGAGATTAAAAAAATTATTTTCTTTTGGTTGGAAACTGTTAGTATCCTCGTTATTAGATACAGCATATAATAATTTACGTAACCTGATAATAGGAAAGATGTATTCTTCGGCTGATCTAGCATTCTATAATCAGGGAGATAAATTTCCTAAAGTTATAGTTACAAATATTAATGCATCCATAGATAGTGTATTGTTGCCAACAATGTCTGCTGAGCAGGATAATCCAGAACGTGTAAAACAAATGACACGAAGAGCAATTAAAACCAGTACATATATAATGGCACCACTTATGATGGGGCTTGCATTTTGTGCGGAACCAATAGTACGATTAATCCTGACAGACAAATGGATACCTTGTATTCCGTTTCTTAGAATTTTTTGTATTACATATATGTTTTGGCCAGTACATACGGCAAATTTAAATGCAATTAACGCAATGGGAAGAAGTGACTGGTTTCTCAGATTGGAAATTGTTAAGAAGATCATGGGACTAACTATTTTGTTATCAACGATGTGGTTTGGTGTCATGGCGATGGCATATAGTCTGTTATTAAGTAGTGTATTAAGTCAGATAATTAATTCATGGCCGAATCGAAAGCTGCTGGGATATGGTTATTTAGAACAGGTACGTGATTTTGCACCAGGGATTTTGCTGGCAGTTATTATGGGGATATGTGTTTATTTTGTGGGATATATTCCATTACCGATGATCATTACATTGTGTGTTCAGATTATATTAGGGGCAGCAATTTATATAGTAGCTTCAGTGGCGTTGAAGTTAGAGGAATTTGAATATTTATTGGGAATGGTAAAGTCGTTTATTAAAAAGAAATAGAGGAGAAATATATGAAATTAGGAATTATGCAGCCATATTTTGTTCCGTATATAGGATATTGGCAATTAATGAATGCTGTTGATAAATATGTTGTATATGATGATGTAAATTTTATCAAGGGTGGGTGGATTAATAGAAATCGTATTTTGATCAATGGTGAAGCGAAGTATTTTAACATACCAATGTTGGGAGCAAGTCCACATAAATTGATCAATGAAGTTGAAGTGAATCATAATGAAAAATTGAAAAATAAAAATATGAGAGTTATCGAGGGTGCATATCAGAAGGCACCATGCTATAAAGAAGTTAGAATGCTATTAGAAAAAATCATGGATGGAAAGCAAAATAAGATATCAGATTTTATTCTGAATTCCTTTCAGGTGATCAATGAATATTTAGATATAGATACAGAATTGATTTTATCATCAACCTTAGACAAAGATTGTGATTTAAAAGGACAGGATAAGGTACTTTCTATTTGTGAGTTATTAGGAGCAACACAATATTATAATGCAATAGGTGGACAAGAATTATATTCTTTTGAAGAATTTAAAAAACATGGAATAGATTTGAAATTTTTGAAAACAGGATCAATCACATATTCACAGTTTGACAGGGAATTTCAGAGTAATTTATCTATTATTGATGTTATGATGTTTAATTCTAAAGAAGAAGTGAAAGGATTTTTAAACCAATATACATTGATTGAAGAATAGGTGGTATTAGCAATGAGGGAGTATGGAGGATACCTGGAAATTGAACATAATGATTATGGTTCATATTATCCGGATATGGTTGCATTGAATACAGGAAGAAACTGTCTTAGATATCTGATAGAAGCAAAAGATATAAAACATATTTATATTCCTAGATTTATATGTGAAGTTATCATTGATGCGTGTAAAATGGAAAATGTAGAGATAGATTTCTATTCGATAGATGAAAGATTTATGCCCAAAGACATAGAGATTAAGGATAAAGATGCATACCTTTATCTGATTAATTATTATGGGCTGTTAGATGAAAATGCAATACGGAAATTGGCAGAAAAATATCATATAATCGTAGATAATGCACAGGCTTTTTTTCAAGAACCATTGGAGGGAATCGATACAATATATACATGCAGAAAATTTTTTGGAGTTTCCGATGGAGCGTATTTAAGTACTGATGTTATAGTTAATAGGAAATTAGAAAAAGACATATCATATGATCGAATGGCGTATTTATTTGGTAGGATAGATACCTGTGCAAGTGAATTTTATGAAAAATTTCAAGAAAATGAGCAAGAATTAGTAAATAAAGAAGTTTTGTATATGTCGAATTCCACAAAAGCAATATTAAGTTTAGTGGGTTACGAAGCTGTTAAGGAACGAAGAACCGAGAATTTTCGAGAGCTAGATGATTTATTGTTTAAATACAATAAGCTAAGAAATATGAAAAGAATAATAGGGCCATATATGTATCCGTTATTAATAGAAAATGGAGAAAAATTACGTCGATATCTACAAAAGAGTAGAATATATATTCCGGTGTTATGGCCGAATGTTTTGGAAACAGAGCCAGAAGAGTCATACGAATATTATTTAGCAAAAAATATCTTACCAATACCGTGCGATCAACGATATGATCAAGATGATATGAGATATATTGCAACAGTGATCAAGAAGTTTATGGAGGTGCAAGAATGAAAAAAATAATTATTTTTGGAGCTACAGGTAATGTGGGATCATATGTATTGAAATATGCGAGGAAGTATTTTGATACAGAAGAGTATGAAGTTATTGCCTCTGGAAGAAGAAAAACAGATTTTTTTGAAAAACGAGGGATTCCTTATTATTCTGTAGACTTAACAAAAGCAGAAGATTTTGAGGTACTTCCACAAGAAGACGTGTATGCTGTTATATATTTAGCAGCGGAGATACCATCCTATATGGATGATTATCAGCCAGACAAATATATTAAATCGAATATTATAGGAGCATATAATGTTTTGGAATATTGTCGTAAAACGAAAGCAGATAGAATTTTATTTTCAACAACTGTATTTGATATATCATTATCTGCAACAAATGGGGCAGTGTTGAAACCAGATATGCCACATAATTTTAGTTATAAGGGTGATCATGCTGTTTATGTTATAAGTAAAAATACAGCGATAGAATTGATTGAACATTATCATCAGGAATATGGATTGAAAAAGTTCATTTTTAGATTCCCTACAATTTATAATTATAGTCCATATCATTATTATTATCCAAATGGAGTTAAAACATTAAGACCAGTGTACAGAATGATTGAACAGGCAAAAAATGGAGAGCCTATTGAATTATGGGGAAATCCTGAATATTCAAAAGATATGGTACATGTATATGATTGTGCACAGATGATCTGTAAAGCGGTAGAAGTTGATCGTGAAGAAGGCTTTTATAATGTTGGAACAGGAATACCAGTTACATTAAAAGAACAGATTGAAACGATCATAAAAGTATTTTCTCCAAAAGATCATCCATCAGAGATTATCTATTGTCCAGAAAAACCAGCAGGTGGTGGATTCTTAATGGATGTAGAAAATGCAAAAGAAGAGTTAGGATATGAACCAAAATACGATTGTTTAAAATTATTTGAAGACTATAAGAAAGAAATGGAAATCAATCGATTTGAGGAATTGAGGAGGAAATAATAGATGCAGGATAAGATTCTAGTAACTAGATCATCAATGCCGGATTTAAATGAATATGTGGATGAGATTAAGGAATTATGGGAAACACATTGGTTAACTAACATGGGTGTTAAACATCAAAAATTGCAAGAAGATTTAGAAGAATATCTTTCTGTAGAATATATTGATTTATTAACAAATGGGCATATGGCATTGGAATTGACATTACAGGCAATGAATTTACAGGGAGAGGTTATTACAACTCCATTTACCTTTGCTTCAACGACACACGCTATTATAAGAAATGGATTAGAGCCAGTATTTTGTGATATTAATCCAGAAGATTTTACGATGGATGTTAGTAAGATTGAAGCATTGATTACAGATAAAACATGCGCGATCTTGCCAGTTCACGTATATGGTAATATTTGTAATGTAGAAGAAATTCAAAGAATAGCAGATAAATATGGATTAAAAGTAATTTACGATGCTGCACATACATTTGGGGAACGCTATGATGATAAGGGAATAGGATCATTTGGAGATGCATCTTGCTTTAGTTTTCATGCAACAAAAGTATTTAATACAATTGAAGGTGGAGCCGTTTGCTATAAAAATAAAGAATTAGGTGAAAGACTGTATAATTTAAAGAATTTTGGAATCAGGGATCAAGAAACTGTTGAAAGTGTTGGAGCTAATGCAAAAATGAATGAATTTCAGGCAGCAATGGGAATTTGTAATTTAAGGCATGTGGATGATGAAATCTCAAAGAGAAAAAAAGTTGTAGAGAGATACAGAAGTCATTTAGAAAATGTAGAAGGAATCCAGTTAAGTCCGATTCAGGATAAAGTGAAATCGAATTATGCATATTTCCCAATAGTCATTGATGAAAAAATATTTGGTTACAGTAGAAATGAAATTGCAGATAGATTGGGTAAATATGGGATTTTTGCAAGAAAATATTTTTATCCATTAACAAGCAGTTTTCAATGTTTCCATGGACAGTATGATGTATCAAAGACTCCAGTGGCATTGCATGTATCAAAAAGAGTATTGACACTTCCATTATATGCAGATTTGAAATTGGAAGAAGTTGATAAGATATGTGATTTGATTTTAGGTAAGTATAAAAAAGAACTTTACGAAATCAGAAATGGCGAATATGCTAGCAGATAAAATAGCTGACAAAGAGATAAGAGTAATATATGGCATTCCAGAATCAACTTCATTTGGATATGCAGAGGATATAAATAATGGTAAAAAAATAGGAGGTGTTTATGGGACGGAAAAGAATATTAGTAATTACGAGTTCCGTAGATGAAACTGTGTCATATATTATTAGTAGATATTCAAATATTGTAGATTTTTTTCGCGTGAATGTAGATGATTTTGGAAAATATAGTTTTTGTATTAATAATGATGGATGGAGTATTTCTAATGGATGTTCTATTATAGATTCTAGAGATGTACATTCCATTTATTATAGAAAGCCTATGTTACCAAATTTGAGTTCATATGATTCTCAATATCATTTGATGATTCAGAGAGATATTATTTCAGTAATTAATGGAATTGTTGATGCCTTTTCGAGGAAAGTTCTTACTAAGCCATCCATTCTTCGTAAAACCGAGAATAAAGTGTATCAGTTAATATATGCTGGAAAAAATGGCTGGGATATTCCTTTATCATATATTGGAAATGACAATGGTGATTGTAGTAAGTATGAGGAAGAAAAGTCTATAATAAAACCATTAACGACAGGTAAGACATACGGAAGAAATGGTTGGGAATTATATCAGACAAATCTGTTTAGAGGTATTGATGAAGATATTAGTCTTACACCAATATATTTGCAGAATTATATTGCAAAGCAATTTGAAGTGCGTCTTACTATTGTAGGAAGACAGGCCTATCCTGTGAGAATTGACACTCAAAATCCAGTTGATTGGAGAGTAGATTATCATAATCATAGATATACTTTAATTACATGTCCAAAAGATGTTCTTATGAGATGCTATCAGATGATGGATGATTTTTCCTTAGTTTTTGGTGCATTTGATTTTATTATAACACCTGAGGGACAGTGGATATTTCTTGAGGTTAATCCAAATGGTCAATGGCTTTGGTTAGAGCAAAATCTTGGACTTGACATCTCAAAGAGGATAGTTGAATATCTTATCTGCTGAGTGATGAGAGGAGATTTCTATGTGGTTTGTAGTAGATGTATTATTAAATATTTGGGCATATTTTCCTATTCTTGCCTTGACAGATGATGTAGGATTTTTAACTTCAGGACATAATTCAGATCAAACCCACAGATATTATTTTAGTATGATAAGTATTCTATTTGGAGGAAAAAAGATTCAGATAATATCAATTCCGATTAAACAACCAGAAAAGAAAATTATTCTATTTCGGATAAATAATTTTTCAGATATGAACAATTTTATGATTTCAAATGAAAAAGTGAAACAATTGGAGAAAGATTATAAAAGACACTTTAAATTATTAAATAAAGTAGATCGGGTGGTGTTAGAATATAAATAGTACAAGTCAAAATGAGAATTCCTTATAAGAAAAATCATGGTACAATGTAGGTACCGCACTGAAGGAGGATCTCATTATGGCAAAGCACTATGACAAACAATTTAAGCTGGATGCAGTCCAGTATTATCATGATCACAAGAACTTAGGACTGCAGGGCTGTGCTACAAATTTAGGAATCAGTCAGCAGACATTATCACGCTGGCAGAAAGAACTGCGCGAAACAGGTGATATTGAAAGCCGGGGTTCCGGTAACTATGCTTCTGATGAAGCAAAAGAAATCGCACGATTAAAACGAGAATTACGAGATGCACAGGATGCCCTTGAAGTATTAAAAAAAGCAATCAACATTCTGGGAAAATGACAGAAGCCATTTATCTCGAAGTT
>ENA-OUQS01002260-OUQS01002260.1-human-metagenome-genome-assembly--contig:-NODE-2260-length-12881-cov-4.061360_pt1 | contig 12881 bp, 9 predicted proteins | sample MGYA00248463_ERZ548848 | MGnify/ENA primary metagenome ERZ548848 (study PRJEB26491, sample SAMN04978192) | human metagenome | host: Homo sapiens | study: EMG produced TPA metagenomics assembly of the human... | reverse complement strand
GATCGATGTTTCGTCGTTTACATACAGAGATTATACTAAAATGATGAAACGTATGTCGGACGGAATATGGGAACGTGCACAAACAGCCGTACGTGTAGCACACAAATACGGGTTGAATACCTCTTGGTATGCATGGTGGATAGAAGCACTTTCGATGCGTGAAAAATATCATCGCGGATATTGGCTGCAATATTATCTGTTTCAAGATTTGATGAATTACGGTCTTCGCACAGGAGATAAAGACCTGCAACAAAAATTGGTTGTTGCTTATTGTAGCGGGAATTGGAAAAGTTTGCTTTAAAAATCTGGTTTTATGAAATATCCGGTTTCTTCTTCTGCGTTATTTCCGGTGGCGGGATTGTTATTTTTTCCGCTTACGGCTCAAACCCAGACTCGTCCGAATGTCGTGTTCATAGTTGTGGATGATTATGGATGGGCAGATGTCGGGTACAATGGAAGCCGTTTTTATGAAACTCCCAATATAGACAAACTTGCTGCAGACGGAGTGATTTTTACGGACGGATATGCCGCAGCTCCGGTAAGTTCTCCTGCAAGGGTAAGTATAATGACCGGTAAGAATCCCGCACGAACGGGGATCACCGATTGGATTCCGGGTTATCAATATGGCCTGGATAAACAGAAACTGAGCAAATATAAAATGTTGTCTCCTGAGATGCCGTTGAATATGCCGCTTGAGGAAGTTACTATCGGAGAAGCATTAAGGGAACAAGGGTATAAAACATTTTATGTCGGGAAATGGCATTGTGCTGAAGATTCTTTATTCTATCCTCAATATCAAGGTTTTGATGTGAATATCGGGGGATGGTTAATGGGAAAACCTAACGGGGATGTCCGGAAGAAAGGAGGACGGGGAGCATATTTCTCTCCCTATCATAATCCGATGTTATCGGACGGTCCGGATGGAGAGTACCTTACGGATCGTTTAGGAGATGAATGTTTGAAACTAATGGATTCGGCAGGAAGATCACCTTTCTTTCTTTTCTTGTCGTTTTATGCAGTGCATACTCCGATAGAGGCGAAACCTGAGGTTACGAAATATTTCGAGAAGAAGGCTCGGAAAATGGGTTTGGATACGATCTCACCTTTTACGACAAATAAAGATTGGATACGGAATACTCCATATAGAGCTTGGCATTGGAAAGAACGTACGATACAGAGTGATGCCGAATATGCTGCATTGATATGGAGTATGGATGAAAATGTGGGGAAAGTGTTAGATTATTTAAAAGAAGAGGGCTTATATGATAATACGGTCGTTTGCTTAGTTTCTGACAATGGCGGTTTATCTACAGCTGAAGGTTCTCCTACTTCTAATTTCCCGTTACGGGGAGGAAAAGGCTGGCTGTATGAAGGCGGGATACGGGTTCCCTATATTATTAAGACTCCTTATATGAAAGGTTCGGCTGGGATTTGTAAAACTCCAGTTTCTTCTACGGATTTTTATCCTACTATACTGGAGCTTACCGGAGCGACTTTGAAACCCTACCAGCATAAAGACGGAGTAAGTCTTGTACCTTTATTGAAAGGGAATACGGTCTTTGATCGGGGAGCTATTTATTTTCATTATCCTCATTATGGAGGTAAAGGTGATTCTCCGGCAGGAGCTATACGTAAAGGAGATTATAAGTTAATATGGTTTTATGAGGATGATCATATAGAATTATATAATCTTAAAATGGATATTTCTGAAAAGGAAAATTTGGCGGAAACTCAAAAGGAAAGAGCTTTGTCTTTACAGAAAGAACTGCAGGAATGGTTGTGCTCATGTGCTGCAAAAATGCCTGTATATAATCCGGATTATAAGGAAATAAAATATTGAAATGAAATATAATTGAGTTATGAGACTGAGATATGTATGCTTATTATTCTGCATCTTTTTTGTAGGGTATATGAAAGCTGGAAATACGAAAATTTCTCCCGATTCATTAATGAGTGTAATGAAACGTGTTGCCGATTGGCAAATAGCGGATTATCCTCGACATTTACATAAATGGACGCATACTCCTGTAATGTGGACTAACGGAGTAATGTATATCGGAATGGCGGAATGGGCTTCATTGTGGAAAGACGACTCTTATTTTGAATGGTTGAAGAAAATTGCTGCAAAAGAACGGTGGCATCCGGCAAAGGGTATGTATTTTGCTGATGATATTTGTGTGTCGCAGCTTTATTGTCAGTTATATGAAAAATATAAAGATCCGGTAATGCTTCAACCTACAGAAGCCCGTTTGGAGTGGGTAATGAATCATCCTTCAAAGGCAAAACTGACTTATGAGGCTCCGCATTCCCATGATCGTTGGTGCTGGTGTGATGCTTTGTTTATGGCTCCTACCGTATATGCACGTATGGGAAAGATTACGGGTGACATACGGTATTGGAATTTTATGGAAAAAGAGTTTTGGGAAACCGTAGAGCTTCTATATGACCGCAAAGAGAATCTTTTTTATAGAGATACCCGTTATTTGTCAATGCGTGAAAAGAATGGAGCTCCAGTTTTTTGGGGACGAGGTAATGGTTGGGTAGCGGGGGCTCTGGCCGTAATTATAGACCAATTACCGGAAAATTATCCGACACGATTAAAGTATATAACTTTATATCAGCAGCTTATGAAACGTGTTGCCGGATTACAGGATGATGAAGGATATTGGCATGCCAGTATGCTTGATACAGAAACATACCGAATGCCTGAAACAAGTTCTACGGCCTTTTTTGTATATGGTTTGGCTTGGGGAATTCGTCGTGGATATCTGCCTGAAAAGAAATATTTTCCTATAATGGAAAAAGGGTGGAGTGCCCTTGTGCGGGCAGTACATCCGGATGGGAAATTAGGTTGGGTGCAGGCCATCGGATCTGATCCTCAAAGAGTATCGGCAGATATGACAGAAGTATATGGCACGGGGGCTTTTCTATTGGCTGGTACTGAAATTTATAGAATGCTTATGGAGAAATGAGACGATATTTAATTTTTTTATTGTTCGTTGCTGGAATTTCCGGAATATTTGCTCAGACTGTAATTCGAATAGATAGGGGAAGTTCCGGATTGGAATTTGAAGGTATTGGTGCTGTAAGTGCTGGTGCTTCGTCACGTCTACTTATTGATTATCCAGAACCGTACAGGTCTGATATATTGGATTTTTTATTTAAACCTCATTTTGGAGCTTCGTTACAACATTTTAAATTTGAGCTTGGAGGAGATATAAATTCTACTTGTGGAACAGAACCTTCTCATGCACGTACGAGGCAGGAGATGCAGAATCCGGTCCGGTTTTATTTTGAAAGAGGCTACGAATGGTGGTTGGCACGGGAGGCTTTGAAAAGAAACCGAAATATAATTTTCGATATATTGCAGTGGGGGGCTCCGGGGTGGTTTGACGGAGGTTTTTATTCTATGGACAATGCAGAGTATTTAGCATCGTATATAAAGGGAATGAAGCGTTATCATAATATCGATATAGCTTATTGCGGATTGTGGAATGAAAAACATATACCTGATTTATCCCGCAATTATGCCGTAAATATTTTACGTCCGGTTTTAGATAAAAACGGGTTGAAAAAAGTAAAAATAGTCGGTAATGATATGTATTGCTCTTCACCTGAACATCATGAGCCGTGGAGTTATGCGAGAGAGTTATTGAATGATTCGATTCTGAAAGAAAATATAGATATCCTGGGGTATCATTATTTGAATGTCGATGCTACACAGGACGTGAAATCATTAGATATGCCTGTTTGGGAAAGTGAGGCATCTATTTTGTCTGGAAACTGGAAAGATGCTCTTACTTTTGCGCGAAATACGAATCGCAATTATATCCGGAGTCGTGCGGTCAAGACATTGATATGGTGTCCTGTAGATGCATATTTCCCTAATGTGAGTTGGAATGGGGTAGGAGCTATGGAAGCCCGTATGCCGTGGTGCGGTTATTATGATGTGCGTCCGGCTATTTGGGCGATAGCTCATACGACGCAGTTTGCAGATCCGGGATGGCGTTATTTAGATGATGCTTGTGGTGAAACCGATACGGGATTGTCATATGTTACTTTAAAGCATCCGAGAAAAGAATTGTATAGTATGATTATCGTAACCGGAAATAGACCGGATACTCTTGTTCTGGATGTTTCTCTTATTGGTTCAACAGAATTTTGTTTATGGAAAAGTGATGAAAAAGATCAGTTTATCCGACAGACATCTGTCCCTGTCAAGGACGGGCGTTTAATTTTGACCCTTGCACCGGATGCTATTTATTCGTTAACAAATACGGTAGGGCAAAAGAAAGGAAAGGCTATTCATCCTATTCCTGCAAAGTCAGAATTTCCTGCATATTATACAGAGAATTTTGAGTCGTATGAGAAAAATCGTATTACTCCGCGCTGGTTATCTGATCAGGGAGGAGCTTTTGAGGTTGTGAAGTTGCCGGATGGCAACCGAGTATTGCAACAGCAAATAACAGAATCGTTGATTTGTTGGGATCCTTGGGGAAAGAATAATCCGGAACCATATACGCAGGCCGGATCGTCGAACAGTAGTGATTATGTTGTATCTGCCGATTTTAAAATCGGAGAACAAGGGTGTGCTCGGATTTTCGGAGTAGTGTCATGGTTCGAAAGCAATACAGCTCCGCACGGCGTTGGATTAGAGATAACACATAGCGGGGAGTGGAAATTATCTATAAATCAAAAAGTTATAAAAGAGGGAGTTATAGAAATTGATCCTTCTGCATGGAATCATTTTGTTTTGGAATGTGGAATCTCTGAAGTCAGAGCCATAGTCAATAATTGTATATTGGCCGATATCCCGGCTGATCGTAATTATGTAAAAGGTTTTTTTGGAGTCGGATCTGATTGGAATAGAGTATGTTTTGATAATTTGCAGGTAAGGCCATTAAATGTGAATTGAATTTATTTATATGAGAAGGTCAAATTATGATAAATTCCCGGTAACAAATATAACGGGAGAGATATGGGTAGGAATAGAGGATATAATTTCGCAATTGCAGCGTGAAATTGTAAAAAAGGATTTTATATTAGTTGTGGATTGTTATGTCGGGGTTTCCTTGGATAAGTTGTATGAATGTTTAATAAATCTGCATCCTGATTTGTGTATAAATACGGAATGTCTGATGAAACCGGAAAATGAAGTTCGCGATATGACTTATCCGTATGTGACTGATGACGAATTGTTCGGATATAGAACAAGATTAAATATTTCCGATTTTTTTGATCATGAAAAAGTTTCGGCTTTCCGTAAACGGATTTCTTCTGAAAAAGGCATAAAAATTATTCTGGGGTGTGGAGCTTCTTGGATTTGCCCTGATGCTGATTTGTTGGTATATGGAGATATTGCACGTTGGAAGTTGCAACAGCGTTTTCGTCGTCATGAAATAAAAGCGTTAGGTGTGGATGTCCGAAACGAATCACCAGCCCGGCAATACAAGCGAGGGTATTTTTGTGATTGGCAGGTGTGTGATACTCTTAAAAAAAGTATATATGAGAAAGTCTGCTATTGGTTGGATATGAATATTCCACTGACTCCTAAGATGATAAGTAAAGATACTTTTATGCGGGGACTTGCCAAGACGATTGAGGGACCTTTCAGAGTTGTTCCGTTTTTTGATCCGGCCCCTTGGGGAGGTCAGTGGATGAAGGATGTTTGTGATTTAGATAAAAATGCCGATAATTTCGGTTGGTGTTTCGATTGTGTCCCGGAGGAGAATAGCTTGATGTTGCGAGTAAATGGTGCCGATTTTGAAATGCCTTCGGTGAATTTAGTTTATTTGAAAACCTCCGAATTGCTTGGAGAACCGGTTGAAGCTCGTTTCGGACAGGATTTTCCGATACGGTTTGATTTCTTAGATACTATAGGTGGAGGGAATCTCAGTTTACAAGTGCATCCAACAACTCAATATATACGAGATAGATTTAATATTCCTTACACTCAGGATGAAAGCTATTATTTGCTTGATGCCGAAGAGGGGGCATCTGTTTTTTTAGGAGTAAAAACGAATGTCAATAAAGAAAGCATGTTAGCTGATTTAAGAAGCGCCCAATCTGGAGAAATGATTTTTGACCCGCAACCCTATATCAATTGTTTTCCGGCATTCAAACACGATCATTTTTTGATACCGGGAGGGACAGTACATTGTTCCGGAGCTGGAGCAATGGTTTTGGAGATAAGTTCTACCCCGAGTATATTTACTTTTAAACTGTGGGATTGGAAACGGTTAGGTTTGGATGGTAAACCTCGGCCGATAAATGTGGAACATGGTAGTCATGTAATAAATTGGAAAAGAGACACGGAGTATGCTTTGAAATATCTGGTGAATTGTGTGGAGGTTGTTGCGGAGGGTGACGGATGGATAGAGGAAAAGACCGGACTGCATCCAAATGAATTTATTGAAACCCGTCGGCATTGGTTTGAAAGAACGGTAACACATTATACAAGGAATAGTGTCAACGTTTTGAATTTGGTGGAAGGAGATGAGGTTATTATAGAGAGTCCTGATGAACGATTTGAACCGTTTGTGCTTCATTATGCAGAAACGGTCATTGTCCCGGCTTCGGTCGGAACATACATGATAACGCCTTATGGTACAGCTTCGGGAAAACGTTGTGCTACTATAAAAGCTTTTGTTCGGTTAAATGCTTAAATGAAACGGTATGGGATATGTAAATGATAATAGAATAGTAATGACATTGGATGCCGGCGGAACGAATTTTGTTTTTTCGGCGATACAGGCCGGTGAGGAAATAATAGAACCTTTTTCTGTTTCGTCTTGTAGTTATGACCTGAAGTCATGCTTGAACAGTCTGTTAGGCGGTTTCCGAAAAGTATGCTCTTTGTTGCCTCAAGATCCGGTTGCAATCAGTTTTGCTTTTCCCGGTCCTGCGGATTATGAAAATGGGGTAATCGGAGATTTGCCGAATTTCCCTTCTTTCAGGGGTGGTATAGCCCTAAAAGCTTTTCTTGAAGAAAAGTTTTGTATACCGGTGTATATTAACAACGATGGAAATTTGTTTGCATATGGAGAAGCGCTTGCCGGAGCATTGCCTTATGTAAATAGTTGTTTGGAGTCTGTGGGGAGTAACCGGCGTTATAAAAATTTATTAGGTATTACTTTCGGTACGGGGTTTGGAGCAGGAGTTGTGATAGATAAGGTCTTGTTATCGGGAGATAACGGTTGCGGTGGTGATGTATGGCTTGTTCGTAATGGTTGTTATCCGAATATGATAGCGGAGGAGAGTGTCAGTATTCGTGCTGTAAAACGAGTGTATGAGCGGTTTGCCGGATTAGAGGGTTCAGATTTGACTCCAAAAGATATTTTTGAAATAGCGGATGGAAAGATGGGTGGTAATAAAAATGCCGCAGTGAAAAGTTTTCAGGAATTTGGCAAAGTTGCAGGAATGACTATTGCCGGAGCTTTGAATATAGTGGACGGAATTGTCGTTTTGGGAGGAGGAATTACAGGGGCGGCAAAGTATTTTATGCCATCTTTGTTGGAGGAGTTGCGAGGAAATCTTTTCTCTTTTTCCGGAGATAGTTTTCCTGTTTTGCAAATGGATATTTTTGATCTTTCGAACAAGCGAGAATTCGATTCTTTTTTATCGGATGAAGATGAACTTATAAAAGTTCCTGATTCGGATAGATATATTCCATATCGCAAAGTTAAGAAAACAGGGATACTTGTGTCATCCTTAGGGACTAGTAAAGCTATTGCATTAGGAGCATATACATTTGCTCTGACACAACTTGACAAGAGTTAATATATCTGTTTGCATAATTTAGTAGGATATAAAGAGTTTCTTTGGGAATAGTTTCTATCTTTACAAATAGGAAGTAGTAATGAACTTTTATATAATTATATCCTATGTCCTCAATCGTTTTTTTCGGGGCAAAGCCCTATGATATAGCATCATTTGATGCAGCGAATAAGAATTTCGGGTTCGAAATTAAATATTATAAGGGAAACCTTAACATGGATAACTTGATATTGGCGAGGGGAGTCGATGTCGTTTGTATTTTTGTGAATGATAATGCTGATGCAGGAGTGGTCAAGGCTTTATCTGAAAACGGAACTAAATTATTAGCCTTGCGATGTGCGGGATATAATAATGTCGATTTAAAAGCTGCTCGGGAATATGGAATGAAGGTTGTAAGAGTTCCGGCTTATTCACCTCATGCCGTAGCTGAATATACATTAGCTTTAATGCTCACTTTGAATAGAAAGATACATCGGGCTTCGTGGCGTACCCGTGACGGTAATTTTTCTTTGCACGGATTGATGGGATTCGATATGTATAATAAGACTGCCGGAATTATCGGAACCGGAAAAATCGCTAAAATTTTGATTCGCATTTTGAGGGGATTCGGTATGAATGTTTTAGGATACGATCTGTATCCGGACAAAAAGTTTGCCGATGAGGTAGGAATGACCTATACTTCGTTGAATAAGCTGTATGCTGATTCGGATATAATCTCATTACATTGTCCGCTTACACCGGAAACAGATCACATGATTGATAAAAACGCCATATCTAAGATGAAAAAGGGGGTTATGGTTATTAATACTGGACGAGGCCGCTTGATCGATACGAACGATTTGATAGACGGGTTGAAAGAAAAAATTATTGGTTCTGCCGCATTGGATGTATATGAGGAAGAAAGCAATTATTTTTATATGGATCGTTCGGATTATATTATTGATGATGATGTGCTTGCCCGGTTGCTTTCATTTAATAATGTCATCGTAACTTCTCATCAAGCTTTTTTTACTCAAGAAGCTATGGCAAATATTGCAAACACGACGCTGCAGAATATTCGTGATTTTCGGACTGGATCAGAGTTACAAAATGAAGTTAAGACCGAGTTTTGATATTCGATTTTAATTGCATATCAGAATATAAAGATTTAAATAAGTTGCATAAGTTACCCACAGTATATACGGAATGAATAAAATTGAGCTGATTTTATTTATTCCGTAACTTTTTACACTATACACAATTATTAAGAATTCGAGCAGAATAATATTTATGAATCCGAGTAATGGATTTTGCATATAGAAGAAAAAAATACTCCATGTGAAATTAAAAATTAATTGCAGTATAAAGAGTCGTATCAGTGATTTTCGTCCGTAATGGGAGGAATTGAGTATAAGACCTAAAGAGATACCCATGCAGAGATAAAGTATAGCCCATGCGATCGGAAAGACCATATTAGGAGGTGTCAGGCTTGGTTTATTTAAGTAGGGATACCAGTTTAAAATAGAACTTTCTTGAATCTGTCCGGCTATAAATCCAATTAAGAAACAACACAGAATGGGTATAATAAATTTGTAAGCTTTTTTCATATATCGATAGATTTTGTTGATATAATAACACTTGTCCGTATTCTTTTGTTGAATCAAATTGAAACTAAGAACCTGTATAGATTTTGCATGGATCAGTTTTGAGAGTCTTTTTCGAGAATGTTTTTCTGTTTTTGTTCATCGGATATTTCGTTGTTTCCTTTGTAAAATAAGAAAATATACTCAAAAGTTTTCTGGAAATATCAAAGGTCGGATATGATCTAAAAAACTACCATTCGATTTCTGATATTCCTTTACTCTTAAAATATTGATTAGCTTTACTGAAATGTTTGCATCCGAAAAATCCTCGGTCTGCAGACAAAGGAGAGGGATGTGCGGCTGTTAAAACACAGTGTCGGTTACGGTCGATAAATGCACCTTTTCTCTGGGCATAAGAGCCCCAAAGCATAAAAACGATGTTTTCTTTCTCATCGTTTAGTATTTTAATGACAGCGTCGGTAAATTCTTCCCACCCCTTTCCTCTATGTGATCCGGCTTGATGAGCCCTGACCGTAAGAATAGCATTGATGAGTAATACTCCTTGATCGGCCCACCGTTCTAAACGCCCGGATTTAGGCATAGGTTTACCCAAGTCGTTTTCGATTTCTTTGAATATGTTAAGAAGAGAGGGTGGAAAGGGAACTCCATCGAGTACGGAAAAACAGAGCCCGTAATATTGTCCCGGTTCATGATATGGATCTTGGCCGATAATGACTACCTTTACCTTGTCGAAAGGGCAGGTGTTAAATGCGTGAAAGATAAATTTCCCAGGAGGATAAATCGTATGTTTAGAATATTCTTCTTTTACAAAATTTGTCAGATTATAGAAATATGGTTTGTCAAATTCTGGTTGTAGTCGTCTTTTCCAACTGTCTCCTATATTTACTTCCATGTATTCGATATTTTTGAAATCAGGTTTTAAATATAGTCAAATTCGATATATATTTTAAATTTATTATACGAAAACTTGTTCTAATTAAATGTGTCTTATAATTGAGAAAGTTTCAGGTTAACTATTAAAAGGGTTAATGGGGCAGTCCTTTACGGAAGTGCCCCATTGTTTTATAATTAGCCTTTTATTTGAACTGTAGATTTTCGATAGGCTGTTTAAGTGTTTGGTCTAATGGATGTGATTGGTAAGAAATTGTATTGAAATTTATATCTTTAAGATCGATACAGCGAATATTGTTATTGTAAGCGGTTTTGTAATATACTTTCTTTTGTGTCAGGTCGATGGCGGAAGTCCATTGTGTTGCACTGGGAATATTCGGAGCTTTTCCTGGTGCAAATTCAACACCGATAGGAATATCGAAGTTATTAAGGATGTGAAAACATTGTAGTATCGTTTCGTCTGATGTATTTTGCTGGGGAGCTGTAGCTTTGTAAAAGGCTATTCTGACGAAACGAGAAGGAGGGGTAATGTCTCCGGGGATACCCAAGAAACCGGAGCCTGCACCGAACGGAAATATCGTGACATTTCCGATCTTTTGAACAGGAGCATTGCCAGGGAAAAGGTTGACGTAATTATTCAGATTGGTAACCTGCCATTTAAAGTCAGGAGAGTTTGTCAATACACCCACTTGGTTTTCATAAAAACATGGTTTTCCGTTTTCAAATTCAAGCACAACTTGTCTGCCGGAAGCTTCTCCTATACGCCAATGTACAGTCGAAGATGCTCCCTCTTTATCTAAAGAAACGATCCGTACTTGTTCAATGGCTTTTTTTACTTCATCGATAGTCGAAAAATTGGATAATATCCATGAGACGAATTGTAAATCGGATAATGTACGGCTGTTTTGTTTCTGGTCATATTCTGGATACTTTCCGTAATGAGGAAAATAAAATAATCCGGCTGATAATCCGGCTTCATTTAGACCTTCGGCAATAAATTCTTTTTGGATGATTGCAAGTCCGACAACACCATATTTGGATCTGAATTTTAGCCCGTTTATGCCCGTTGGAGTATATGATGTCTGATTTAGATTACGGGGTATAATTACATATTCACTTGGTAGGAAACTATCTCCCCACTCGATAGTTCGGGCTTGTACATATCCACCGTCTTTGGCAAAAAAGGAAATTCCTGTACAGGCAAGAGCAGATGAAAGCCCGCTGAAGAATAATGCGAAAGTTAAATAAAGTATTTTCATAATTCTTATGTGTTTATATATTAAAACAGTTATTTTGATGATATGTTTTGGGAAAATTGAAAAAATAAAGATGATATCCTGAATGTTGATAATTATACCGTATTTTTATCATTTTGAAAACTTACTTAGAAAAATAGTAATTTTTTTCTAAGTAGGATATGTTTTATACCTCTTTAATTTTAAAACATTCTTATAATTTTGTTTTTCATGTTTATTTATTATGATTTAAGTGCAATGTTGGTATAAAATAATGGTCAGAAGGTTAACTGTATTTTTGTTATTTGTATTTGTTTTTATTAGAGTAATTGAAGCACAGTCGATTATTGGAACATTGGTGGATGATGATACGCAACAACCGATAGAGGGGGCGACTATTCTTTTGCAAGCGGCAGATTCTGCTTATATAGGAACGTCGGTGTCAGGTACAGACGGAGTATTTATTTTAAATAATTATGTGAAAGAGTATTGTTTGGTAATACAGCATTTTTCGTACCAGACAAAACGGGTACTAAATAAAGGGATGATTGTAGATACTATTCGACTTATTCCGAAAGATTATGTTTTAGATGAAATTGTAATAAAGTCGGGACGTCCTTTTGTAAGAGTTAAGGATGGACATTTGGAGTATAATTTATCTGTTTTTCCGGGGAGTAGAATGGCTACTAATGCTTATGAAGCATTAGTAAAACTTCCGGGAATACAGGAGAACAAAGGCGTATTAGCATTGGCCGGAGCTGAAAAACTGACTATAATCTTAAATGGAAAACCCTCAACAATGAATGTTGGGCAGATAGAGACTTTTTTACGTAATACTCCGGTGAATCGTGTAGAAAAAGTTGAGGTAATGTATAGTGCTCCCCCCGAGTATCATGTAAAAGGAGCAGTGTTAAATGTGGTCATGAAACGTTCTGATAATTATTTTTTTCAGGGAGAAATTTGTGGTGATTATAAAAATCAATATTTCAATAGCGGTGGAATGAATGGAAATTTTCGTTTATCTATATCTAAAGCGATTTTAGATGTAATGTATAGTGCGGAAAATAACAAAAGTATGGAATATATGGATCTCTATTCTAAGCATACTTTGTTAGGGCAGATATATAATATTGAACAGAATGAACAACTTCGTAGTAAATATTGGAATCATAATTTAAGAACTGCGTTTGAGTATGATTTTAATGAGGAAAGTCATGTCAGTATATCATATACAGGCAATTATGTCCCTTTTCGACATAATAATAGTTTGACAACCGGAAATTATCAAATTGGGAATGTAGATAAATATATAAATACGAGGATGCATAATGTGACAGTGCGGTATAAGTCAGAATTTGGTCTTGATATAGGAGGAGACTATACTTATTATCATTCT
>ENA-OUQS01002247-OUQS01002247.1-human-metagenome-genome-assembly--contig:-NODE-2247-length-12974-cov-13.829244_pt1 | contig 12974 bp, 9 predicted proteins | sample MGYA00248463_ERZ548848 | MGnify/ENA primary metagenome ERZ548848 (study PRJEB26491, sample SAMN04978192) | human metagenome | host: Homo sapiens | study: EMG produced TPA metagenomics assembly of the... | reverse complement strand
GCTACACGTCCGCAGGTTAGTACATATATCTCAGGTTAGTAGCGTTTTTTTGAAGAGTCAATGTCAGTGCAGTTGCACTGATACACTCACGAAAATATTAACTCCTTGTCGGTACGGAAAGTGTTAGCGGCGGTGTTGGTAATACATTTCATTATACTGTTTTAATAATCGGCTTTTGTTTTGTCGCTTATCACTTGCCAAACTCATCATCTACAGCAGAAAGCGCTGCGGCAATTACCTTATCCATATCATAATACTTATACTGTCCGAGCCTGCCGCCGAAGATTACATCGGGACGGGTAGCGGCGAGGGCCTTGTACTTTTCGTAAAGAGCATTGTTAGCTTCGTCGTTTATCGGATAGTAAGGCTCAATGCCCGGCTGCCATTCGGCTGAATATTCACGGCTGATAACCGTCTTTTCCTGCTTGCCGAATTCAAAATGCTTATGCTCGATAATTCTTGTGTAAGGCACTTCTCTGTCGGTATAGTTTACTACTGCATCACCCTGATAGTTATCGGTGTCAAGTATCTCGTTTTCAAACCGTACCGAGCGGTAACCGAGTGCGCCGTATCTGTAACCGAAAAATTCGTCTATCTGTCCTGTGAAAACGGTCTTTTCGGCTATGTCGGGGTTTTCCTTGATAAATTCGAAATAGTCGGTATCTGTCTTAACATCAGAGCCTTCAAGCATCTTTTCAATTATCTGAGTATATCCGCCTATTGCTATGCCTTGATAGCGGTCATTGAAATAGTTGTTGTCATAGGTGAATCTGAGCGGCAGACGCTTTATTATGAACGCCGGAAGCTCGGTGCAGGGTCTGCCCCACTGCTTTTGCGTGTAGCCCTTTATCAGCTTTTCGTAAACGTCCGTTCCGACCAGCTTCAGTGCCTGTTCTTCGAGGTTCTGCGGCTCGCCTATGTTGAGATTTGCTATCTGACCGGCGATTATCGCCTTTGCTTCGGCGGGCGTCTTTATTCCCCACATTTTGCTGAAGGTGTTCATATTGAACGGCAGATTGTAAAGCTCGTCCTTGTAGGACGCTATCGGGGAATTGATGAAGTTGTTGAAATCGGCAAAGCGGTTCACATATTCCCATATTGCTTTGTCTGACGTGTGGAATATATGTGCGCCGTATTTGTGGACGTTTATCCCCTCGATATTCTCGGTGTAAATGTTGCCTGCAATGTGATTTCGCTTGTCGATAACAAGGCACTTCTTGCCACGCTGTGTTGCTTCATAGGCAAAAACCGAGCCGAAAAGCCCTGCTCCGACTATCAGATAATCAAACTTTGACATAGCTCCTCCTTTTTATAGCGTAAAATCAGAATTACTTTATCCTGTCCATAATCATCCCTACCACCTGCTCTGCCGTGGTGTTAAGGCAATCTATCGTTATATCTGCGTAGCGGTTGTAGTACACCTCACGCTCGGCAATTATTTCCGCTACCGTTTCACCCGGACGGCAGGCTATACCTCTCGTCTTTATATTCGTAAGACGGCGGATAAGCTCCTGCTCGCCAACTCTGAGATATACGCAGATGCCGTTTTCTTTGAGATGTGCCATACCTGCGGCTGAAAATACGGCTGAACCGCCTGTTGCGATTATCGCTTTTTTATCGTTTATTGACAGCAGTGCCTGTTCTTCCGCCTGCTTGAAGCCGTCAAGTCCACGCTCGTCGATTATGTTCTGGAGCTTTGTTCCCTGTTGTTTTTGAATAACAAGGTCAGCATCCACAAAATCATATCCCATAGACTTTGCAAGCAGTACGCCGACAGTGCTTTTGCCTGCGCCGGGCATTCCGATAAGAATTATGTTTTTCATTTTTGTGTCCTTCTCTTTTGTTCTTTGTATCAGCCGTTATCGGCTGTCATTACTTTCTCATAGTAGTACCAGTTATCGCCGAGCGATGAAGTTTCGTTGTCGGATATATCCTTTGCAGAATAGATAAGCTGTTTTGTATTGCCTGTGTTGAAGCTGAAATGTACTGCATTATCCTGCTTTTCTACGCCGTAACAGTAAGTATGGCACAATACATCAAGCTCCTCCGTCAGCTTATCATAAAGCGGCTCGCCGTTTTCATCAGCGTTTATGACTGACTTTTCAAAAAGTCCGCCGTGAGCGGCTGTAATCTTGTAGTCGGCAATATCGTTGCCTGCACTTACAACGCTGTCAAGTATCGCTGAATATTTCGACTTTACCTGAAGTATCTCACGCTTTTCGCACTCGGTGATACCTGCTCTCAGACAAATATCCCTCAAAAAGAACGAGCCTATCAGCAGTGCAAACACACCGAGAATTACAACAGCTGTTATAACTTTACGCTTTACACTTTTTCTTTCAGCCATTATTCTCACCTTCTTCGCTCACGTTCTCTTTATCGCTGTCTTTATCAACCGACTGCATTGCCGCAAGTGTATCCGCAAGCAGTGCAAGCGGTCCGCCGTGTTTATCCGTGCCGTTTACACGGAAGTTAGGCTTGTCGGTGGCAATGTTCAGCATCATATCCTTGCCGAATTTTCCTCCTACCGCCGAAACACGTTCCATCGTTTTCTTATCGGTCTTTTCGGGATAGAATATCATAACGTCGCCGCTCTGGATTATTTCGGTCAGGTGCATCTTCTGAGCAATCCTTCTCAGCTTTGCAACCTCGATAAGTCCCTCGACCGCTCTCGGCACATCGCCGTAACGGTCAATAAGCTCATCGGTCACATCATAAGCGTCCTCGTCATTTTCTATCATCGCTATCTTTCTGTAGCAGTCAACACGCTGTGCCTGATTAGAGATATACTTTTCGGGGATAAACGCATCAATTCTTATATCAATAAGGCACTCCGGAGTAATTTCGGGGGCTTTGCCCTGCTGTTCTAAAATCGCCTCGTTGAGCAGTTTTATATACATATCATAGCCGACAGACGCAAGATGTCCCGACTGGCTCTGACCGAGAACCGAGCCTGCACCTCTTATTTCGAGGTCTTTCATAGCTATCCTGAATCCCGAACCGAAGCGTGTAAACTCTCTTATTGCGTCAAGTCGCTTGGTGGCAATCTCGCTGAGCACCTTGCCCCGTCTGAAAGTGAAATATGCGTATGCACGGCGATTTGTACGTCCGACACGGCCTCTGAGCTGGTGGAGCTGGGCAAGTCCCATACAATCCGCATTTTCAATGATAAGCGTGTTGCAGTTGGGTACATCTACACCGGTTTCGATAAGCGTTGTGCAGACAAGCACATCTATCTCGCCCTCGATAAGCCTTCTCCATACATCGAGAAGCTCTTCCTCGCTCATTCTTCCGTGTGCGATTCCGATATTCGCTTCGGGTACCATAGAATGAATATCTGCGGCGCAGGAATATATGCTTTCAATGCGGTTGTGGACATAGTAAACCTGTCCGTTGCGGCGAAGCTCCTTATTTATCGCCTGCGCTATAACTCCTCTGTCGTGCTCGACAACGTATGTGGTTATCGGGTGACGGTCGCCGGGCGGAGTTTCAATGACGCTCATATCCCTTATTCCCGACATCGCCATATTTAGCGTTCTGGGAATGGGGGTCGCAGATAACGTCAGAACGTCTACGTTTGTGAACGCTTCTTTCAGCTTTTCCTTATCGTTTACGCCGAAACGCTGTTCTTCGTCTATAATAACAAGTCCTAAATCCTTGAACTTAACATCGTCCTGCACAAGCCTGTGTGTGCCTACTACAAGGTCAAGCTCGCCTTCTTCCAGCTTCTTCAGAATTATCTTCTGTTCCTTTGCTGTGCGGAAACGTGACAACAGTTCAACTCTTATATCAAAGCCCTCCATACGTTTTAAAACCGTCTGGTAGTGCTGCCACGCAAGAACGGTAGTCGGCACAAGTATAGCGCACTGCTTACCGTCACCTATACACTTGAATGCGGCACGGAGTGCAACCTCCGTCTTTCCGAATCCTACATCTCCGCAGAGAAGACGCTCCATAGGGGCGGTACGCATCATATCGTGCTTTATTTCCTCTATACAGCGGAGCTGATCGTCCGTTTCAACATAGCTGAAATGATCCTCGAATATATGCTGCTGCTCAGTATCGGGGGAGAATGCAAAGCCCTTCGCTTTCATACGGCGTGAATACAGCTCGATAAGCTCCTTTGCCATCTCCTGTGTTGCCGCTTTTGCCTTTGTCTTTGCCTTTTTCCAGGTATCTGTGCCAAGCTTGTTCAGCCTTACCGTATCCGCATCTCCGCTTCCGATATAACGTGAAATGAGGTCAAGCTGGGTAACGGGAACATAAAGCACATCCGTACCTGCGTATTTTATCTTTATATAATCCTTTGAAACCTTGTCTGCTGTGAGCTTCTGAACGCCCTCGAATACGCCTATACCGTATGAGCCGTGTACCACAAGATCTCCCTGAGAAATATCGCTGAGCGAACGTATCTGTGCGCCCTTTTTGAATTTCTTCTTAGGTGTAGAGGTTTTTGACGATGAAGCGCTTGTACGGGTGAGTACGGCTATTTTTTCTTCCGGATATTCAAAGCCTGCCGATAATATTCCCTCGACTACCGTAATTCTGCCGAGGTAGAATTTCTTCGGGTTTTTGGCATAATCAGCCTTGTAGCCTTTATCGTGCAGATCCTCCGCAAGTATCTTTGCCGCTTTGTCCGTGCCGCCGAAAATCACGCAGGAATAGCCGTTCCTGCTGTAATTGTCAAGCTCCTCGAAAAGCATTTTATACTCTCCGCTCCATGCGGAAAGCTGTATCGAATCCACCTTCAGAATATCGCTGAGGTCGATTCCTCCGCCTCTTATGAACGTATCCATATAAAGCCGCACATTATTCTTTACCGTGTCCTGATATTCTGCTTTGCTCATCAGGTACCTGTCAAGTCCCTTGCACAGAACTCCGTCCTCGGTAAGCAGTTTAAGATCCTCAAGGTGAGCCGAGATAGCTCCCTTTGCCGCCTCTGACGCAGTAAAGGATTCGCTGACTATAAGAGTGGACGCATAATCAAAAATACTGCCCGGCTCTTTATAGCAAAGCGGAAAATAACGGTTAAGACAGCATACGGAAATACCGTCACGCAGTCTTGCTATATCACGTCTTATACGCTTTGCCGCTTCATCGTTCTTCTTTTTGTTCTTTTCGGTCTTTTCAAGAAGCGCCTGCAGCGTCCCCGAAAGAACGCCCTCCTCGAAAATTGTTTCTCCGCAGGGTGTTATGCTGACGCTCTTTACTGTATCAATTCTTCTTTGCGTGTCAATGTCGAATGATGCCACCGTGTCGATCTCATCGCCCCACAGCTCTATCCTGACGGGATAATCACTGCTGACGGGGTAAATGTCGGCAAGCGAGCCTCTGAACGAGAACTGTCCCTTACCCTCTATCATATCACAGCGTGTATAGCCTGCGCTGACAAGCATCTTTGCAAGCTCGTCGAGCTTTATCTCATCGCCTGCTTTAAGCGTAACGGTGTGCTTTTCCAGTACGTCTTTCGGAACGGTAAGCTGTACCGCCGCTTCGGACGAAGATATTATCAGCCTTGCCTTGCCCGAAAGCGCCGCAGACAGCGTTTCGATACGCTTGTACTCGTACTCCTGCGACTGTGCCTCAGTATCAGCAAGGGTCAGATCCGACGCAGGAAACTGATATGCGGCAGTATCACCGCACATTGTGTTTATGTCCTCTGTGAGCTTTGCCGCAGACGCTTCGCTCTCGGTTATGACAAGTATCGGAGAGGGAAGCTTTTCATAGCATAAGGACGCCAGGAAGTGTGCCTTGTGTATATGCGAAAGCCCCGTGACCAGTAAGGGCACGGGTTCATCGCCTAAAATATGTGCGACTGACTTTTTGTACTCGGTCAGCGTGTCAGCCATATTTTTAAGAAGTTCCATATTGTCTGTCTTTCTTATGAATTGTACTTATTCATCGCGGCATCGATATTGCCCGCAATTATCAGCTTTGCCGCCTCTGCGGCATTATCGAGCGATTTTTCGAGATTTTCGCCGTCTTCCTTCTTAAAGCCTGATAATACCCAGTCGGCAAGCGGAAAATCAGGATGCGGCTTTGCGCCTACGCCTATCTTTATACGGGGGAAAGCGTCGCTGTTTGTATGCAGAATTATGCTCTTTATACCGTTATGACCGCCGTCACTGCCTTTTCTGCGTATCCTTGTTCTGCCGACATCAAGCGAAATATCATCGTACATCACAAGTATATTCTGAGGGGGTATCTTATAGAAGTTCATAGCCTCGCCTACCGCCTCGCCGCTGTTGTTCATAAAGGTTGACGGTTTCATTATAATGCAGTGCCTGCCCTCTATCGCACAATCGGCTATGAGGGATTTGAACTTCAGCTTTTTTATCTGTACGCCGAGTTTTTCCGCAAGGGTATCCGCCGCCATAAAGCCTGCGTTGTGCCTTGTGTTCTCGTACTGAGTGCCGGGATTGCCAAGCCCCACTATGAGATATTCGACAGCGCCCTGCGGTGCAGGCTCTCTGCCTGCGGCTATCTTATCAAATATATCGGATAATGACATTTTTATTTGTCCTTTGCATTTGCTGTTACCGACGGCTTTCTGAGATAAGCTGTTGCGAGCTTATTCATAAGACGTGCGGATTTTTTATTTGCGGGCTTTTTCATTCTCCACGTCCAGTTTCCTCCGACAGTCGAGGGAACGTTCATACGTCCTCTGCCGTCTATGCCGAGAATGTCCTGCATCGGAATTATCGCAAGTGCAGCAGGGCTTGCATAAACGCTTCTTATGAAGCTGACGTTCTTATGCTCCAGGAAGTTTGCGTTTATGTAGCTCTTTGCCATCTTTGCGGCTTTCGCATCTGCTGATTTAAGCCAGCCCATTATAGTATCGTTATCGTGTGTGCCTGTATACGCTACGCAGTTATTTACATAGTTATGGCACAGGTGAATACTGTCCTTGCCTTCGCTGTTGAAGCCGAACTGTAAAACTCTCATACCGGGGAAGCCCGTATCGCTGAGAAGCTTTTTTACGCTGTCGAATATATCGCCCAGATCCTCCGCTATGATATTGACATTGCCCAGCTTTTCCCTGACCGTGTCGAACAGCTTCATACCGGGGCCTTTTTTCCACTCGCCGTATTCGGCTGTTGTTGCATCGGCAGGAATAGCATAATAGGTGTCAAACGCACGGAAGTGGTCTATTCTCACCATATCATACAGCTTCATTGCGTGGTCTATTCTTGACAGCCACCAGTTATAGCCGTCACGCTCCATAGCGTCCCAGTCATACAGCGGATTTCCCCACAGCTGTCCTGTGGGTGAGAAATAATCGGGCGGTACTCCTGCAACAAGAGTAGGTCTTAGCGAAATATCTATCGTGAACAATTTCGGGTTTACCCACACGTCCGCACTGTCCATTGCGGCATATATCGGAATGTCGCCTATTATGGATATGCCGTTCTTGTTGGCGTATGCTTTCAGCTTGTTCCACTGAGTAAAGAACATATACTGTACGAAACGGTGAAATTTGATGTCCTCTATATGTTCTTCCTTGAAAGCGGCAAGCACTTCGGGCTTTCTGAAGCGTAACTCCTTGTCCCATGTCATCCACGAACGCAGTTCGTTATGCTGTTTTATCGCCATAAAAAGCGCATAGTCCTCAAGCCACCAGCTCTGCTCCTGAATAAAGGCAAGATAGGAAACGTCCTCCTTGAACGAGAAAAACGCCTTACGGAGAAGCTCCTTTTTCTGTGCGATCACCTTTTCATAATCTACTGTGGACGGGTCCTCGCCGTATTCTCTGCCCTTTATGTCATCGGGTACAAGAAGCCCCAGCTCTACAAGCTCCCACAGGTCTATAAGCAGTGGGGTTCCTGCAAATGCCGACGGTGACTGATAGGGTGAGTCGGCATAGCCTGTCGGGTGTATCGGGAGTACCTGCCAGTATTTCTGCCCTGCCGCTTTCAGCCAGTTCACAAACTCAAAGGCAGGTTTTCCGAGTGTTCCTATGCCCTCGTTTGCAGGGAGGCTTGTTATATGAAGTAATACTCCGCTGCTGCGTTTAAGTTCCATAATATCGCCTTTCGGTTCTTGTTCTTACTTTTCGTCATTCATACTCGTTCTGAACGGGGCAACGGGGATGCCGTTCTTGCCGTACAGCGTTACATCGCCGTAATTTGTCCAGAGGTAACGTACATATGCAGGCTTCTTTACTTCATCTGCGTAGACGCTTATCGTTCCGTCCTCGTCTATAACTGCGCAGGCAGGCTTGTATTCCTTATCTATGCCTGCAACCTCAAAGCCGGTTATGCCGTTGTCGCCCTTTATATCAAAGCCGCTCTCTGCGTGGTCAAAGCTGATAACAGCTCTGTCGCCTGTTACGATCATATTCTTGTAAATAGGGCCGAATGCCTCCGTTTCATTATCGCCGTAAACGTGGTGCATAGCCTGCAGGTAAAGTCTGTGACCTACCGGTACCTTGTTCTTGGGGTGTATCTCATTGAATTCTCCGCAATCGAGAATAACCGCAATACCCGTATTCTTTACCGTCTTGAAGGTACGCATCTGCGCCTCTCTTATAAGGCACCAGTGCTTCCAGTCGGGGTCGGCTTTATAGCGGTGCATCGGGAGCTGTACAAACATAAACGGAAGCTCGTCATCGCCCCAATCATCTCTCCAAAGCTGAATAAGCGCCTTGAACAGCTTGAAATAAGTTTTCGGTCTGTTGTCGTCCGTTTCGCCCTGATAATAGATAACGCCCTTGATAGTATACGGGCATACACGCTTTACCATACTGTCATAAAGCGCTGTTGCGTGGAAGGGATTTAAGGGCGTCATAGGGCCGGGATACTTGCTGACGCCGCAGTAAGCCTGACACTCGTCCCACGTTCCGTTGGGATGTGCGCTGTAGAACTCTACCGACTTCTTCTGCCACTCTTCCTCATATTTCACATAGTCAAGATATTCCTTGTCCATTTCCTCTCTTGACCTGCCTGCTACCGCATTGTCGAAATCGTCAAGGTATGCCTTGAGGTCTGTATCCTTTTCGAGAGATTCACGGCTCATCCAGTAGCTTGCGCTTGTACCGCCCCAGTTACAGCCGATTATTCCGACAGTAACGCCAAGCCTTGCGGCAAGCTCCTTTGCGTAGAAATACGCAACTGCGCTCCACGCTCTTGCGCTTTCGCTGTCAAAACAGCTCCAGCCTGTATTTTCTTCGTCACGGAAGAACTTTTCATCCATATTGCAGTTTTTCTGCGTGTAGTAATAGCGGACGTTTTCGGTCTTATCGTTAGCAAGAAAATCCTTGCCGCCCATGCAGTTCTGAAGCTCAAGCTCCATATTGCTCTGACCGCCTGCGAGCCATACCTCGCCTATCATAACGTTACCGAATACGATAGTTTCTTCGCCGTTGCTTATCTTCATCTCATAAGGGCCGCCTGCTTTCATCGCAGGAAGTGTAACACACCACTTTTCATCGGCTACCTCTGTTACCGCTTTGTTTGTGCATATCGAAACTATTACGCTTTCGCCGTTTTTGCCCGTGCCGAATACTCTTACGTTCTTCTCTCTCTGAAGCACCATATTGCTGCTGAATACCGCAGCCGCTTTGAACTTAGCCATTGTTTATGTTTTTCCTTTCCATTTTGACTTTTATACGATTTCTGCCGGTTTTAACGGCAGGAATTTTTCTGTCGCTTTTTTCCTGCAGTGCAGGATATTTTTCCTTTAATAGCGATGAATAAAGCTCCTCGTCCTTTTCTTCGGACAGCGTGTATTTCTTTACCCATCTGTATTCGCCGTCCGCTTTCTTCTCAAACCTTACCGTGACCTTTACGGAGTGCTTGTTGCAATGCACTACAGCCATATAGTTCATCGGGCTTAGCCATATAAGCCTGCTTTTCAGCGTTGCGGGTTTACCGCAGACAGGACAGATATAGCGGTTAAGCTCGGATAATCTCGGCACTGCGTTCATACGGGCGGTCTTTACCGTACCCTCCGAGGTCTGTCTGAGGCTCAGGAAGGGATTGCTGTGAACATAATCTATCTTTTTCTGTAGCTCTATTTCGCTCGGTATGTCGTTTATCTTAGTAAGAACCAGTGCGGTATAGTACGCATCGTTTATTGCGCTGTGGTAGTCAAGCTCCTGCTGTACACCGGTTATCTCAACGGCAGATTGAAGTGTTATCTGCGCTCTGTCTATCCCGTACTGCCTTGTCATCAAAGGCTGAAGGTTGAACCACTCGGGAAGCCAGCCGGTGTCCCTTTCGTAGAACTCGCACTGCTTTACAAGCGTAGGTATGTCATCGGGTCCCCACGTTACTATAATAACGTCCTTCCCGAATTGTTCGAGCCATTTTCTGAAGCTCTTAAGCACCACTGTAAGATCGTGGGCGTTCTTAAGGTCATTTTTTGTAATACCCGTCAGCTTCTTTATCCTGCCTTTAAGCTCGGTATAATATCTCGGTCTTACATATTCCGAAAAGAAATCCTCGCTTACGATACCGTCCGTCACGGCAACTGCGCCTATCTGTATGATTTCCACCTGTAGAACTCTTGTGCCTGCTATACGCATTTTTTCTCTGCATACCGGCTGGCTCCATTCCAGGTCAAGTACGATATATGTCACCTGTGTGCCTCACCTCCTGTATAAACACTCATAGCCCCGCAAAAGCAATGCGGGGCATTATGGTTATATCGCTACTTCGATTTTTTCGTCGAAATCGTGATATTTATAGTCTTTCAGCGTAAAGCTGTTTTTAGTGAATTTATAGAAATCGGTTATATCCTCTACAACCATTTCGGGTGCGGGATAAGGCTCTTTTTCTATAATGCGTTTTACTGCGTCGATATGTCTGTCGTAGATATGTGCGTCCGCTATGACGTGTACAAGCTCGCCTGCCTTAAGTCCCGACGCTTTTGCGAACATTATCAGAAGTGCGGCATACTGGCACACGTTCCAGTTGTTCGCAGTAAGCATATCCTGTGAACGCTGATTGAGAATAGCGTTCAGCGTATCTCCCGTCACGTTGAAGGTCATACTGTAGGCGCACGGCGCAAGTCCCATCTCGTGCAGATCCTTATGATTGTACATATTGGTCATTATACGGCGGCTCGCAGGGTTGTGCGAAAGATCGTACAGCACTCTGTCCACCTGGTCGAACTCACCCTCGGGATAGATGCTCTTCTGTCCGAGCTGCCAGCCGTAAGCCTTGCCTATCGTGCCGTTTTCATCAGCCCACGAATCCCATATATGAGTGGAAAGATCCGCAACTCTATTGCTTTTTTTCTGATATATCCACAATATTTCCTCTATTGCGGAACGGTAGTAGATACGGCGGAGCGTCATTACAGGAAATTCCTCCTGCAGATTATAACGGTTTACCACGCAGAACTTTTTTACTGTATGTGCGGGTGTGCCGTCTTCCCAACGGGGTCTGACCTCGCTGTTTGTATCCCATGAGCCGTGCTCGATTATGTCACGGCAGTTTTCTATAAAATATTTATCGGCTAAACTCATTATAATCCCTTAAATTAATTATTTAAATCAGCTTTAGAACCGCTGAAAATCAAAAATTATTTATATTTTCGATAACAGCTTTGTTGTCGAGAAATCTATCTGGTCAATCGTGCGGCTCTCGAACATATTGAGGCTGTCGATACCGCTCATATTGTAGATAGAAACACCTGCGCTTGAAGCGTATGTCTTTACGTTTTTAAGCAGCGTCTGCGCTTCTTCGGGATAATCGTACTTCTTCTCGTCATTTACAAGAGCCTCGTCATAGCTTGTTATCTGAGCGTCGTAAATACCGTCAAAGCCGTAGATGTATATTTCCGAGAAGCCCTCATACAAAGCAAGCTGTAAAGCAATATACAGATCATCGACACGTCTTAAAGCCTCGCTGTGCTGTGTAGAGCCGAACGAGGGCAGCTGAGGGATAAAGCCGTTGCCCATTATATTGAAGTAGGTAGGCTTCTTTTCAAACTTATCCTCAAATACGGTCACATTGCTTGCAACAAAGCAGTCCATAGCTTCGATATACTTGCCGTTTCCGAGATAATGCTCGGCATTTGACAGTATGTACTGTGTGGGACGGAGAGGCGTCTTGCTGAAGAACTTGCATATACCGTTGTAGCTTATGCACTTTTCATTGAACAGCAGGTTCAGCTCATCGAGCTTTACACCTTCCTTATAGCCGATAATAAAGCAACGCTGACCGTGGAACTTATCCTTGCATTCGGCAAGCTGCGGCTCGGTACGGCGGACATCCTTTTCAAGCTTGTTCTGTGTTGATTTGTCGGAGATGTTGAACTGTGAACGTTTCATCTTCATATATGTGCCGAGAAAGCTAACAGGCTGATTTACAAGGCAGTAGTCACGCTCTGTAAAGCCGTACTGCTGTAAACGCTTTTCGATAGACTGTGCGCTTCCGACACGTCCTGTCATACCCTTGAGATATACCTCAAGCTCATCGTATGACGATGAAACAAGAACGTAATATGCCTTTGACATACCCTTAAGTTCGGTGATACTTCTGATAGAATTATCGCCCTTTACAAGCGTGCGCTCATCGTTTGTAGCCTCAAACGCAAGCTCGGGAACACGGACGCCTTTTTTTCTGAGCTGGCCGAGAACCTTTTTCAGTATCTCGCCGTTAACGCCCCGTCCGTCACCAAGTATTACCAGCTTACGCTGACCGATAATCTCGATATTCTTGATTATCTGCTTTTTGTAGTTTCCCGCCTTGAAAAACTTTGTCAGCTTTGCATTGGTAAGAGAATCGTACGTCATCATAATTGTTCACTTCTCCTTTTCAAATATATATTTCTCTGAATTTCCGCCCGTTAAACCGCTCAGCGATTAATCTTAGCTGAGTATGAATGGAAAGTCTGCAGCTTATAGAAAAAGTATGTTTTTTCAAAAAACTGCTCATCCTCAATCCCTATCCCCAAACCCCTTTCCCCCGGAAAGGGGCTGAGTGTGGGGCTGCCGCCCTCACCCCGCTTGGGGCTACGCCCCAAAC
>ENA-OUQS01002240-OUQS01002240.1-human-metagenome-genome-assembly--contig:-NODE-2240-length-13002-cov-7.401946_pt1 | contig 13002 bp, 10 predicted proteins | sample MGYA00248463_ERZ548848 | MGnify/ENA primary metagenome ERZ548848 (study PRJEB26491, sample SAMN04978192) | human metagenome | host: Homo sapiens | study: EMG produced TPA metagenomics assembly of the... | reverse complement strand
GCAGGTCCTCGATCCCATAGGAATCTACATATTGAAAATCTACCACAATCTCGCTTCCTTCGCAAGGTATTTTTTACGTCTTTTCTAGGAAAGATGCAGGATCCGGGCTATTTTTTCCCCCTTGGGCATGAGGGCGAGGTCCTCCCGGGTGATGGCCCGCAGGGCAATGATCAAAATCCCATACACCGCCACTGCCACCAGGATGGCGCAGATCACCGCCAGACCGTTGCCCGTCCGGCTCAGGCCCACGATCTTCTGGGTGGCCTGATCCAGCTCACACAGCTTCCCGGCAGCCATCAGCACCTTGGACAGCAGACCGTACACCGCCCAGGCCCCCAGACCCATCAGGGCGGAGGCCGCCGCCGGCTTGGCGAACACCTGGAAATAAGAGGGCCGCCGGGGGATCACCCGGGCGATGACCACCAGGTCCACCGCCATGACCAGGGTGCCCATGGGCAGATGGCCGAAGCGGAGCTTCAGCAGCCGGGCGATGAGATCGGTGCCGCCGGTGGTGGCGCCCTGGAGAAACACCACGCCCAGGGAGCCGCCCATGATCACGCAGCCGAAGATGCACCCCAGAATGGGCTCCATAGGCTTGAAGGTATGCACCGCCGCCAGACCGTCGATCATCAGAGAGCTGACGGCCGTGGCATAGACGGAGGAGAACAGGAAATCCTTGCCGATGAACCGCCAGCCCAGCACGAACAGCGGCACGTTGAGGATGATGACGATGGTGCCGATGGGCAGGCCCGGCAGCAGGTAGTTGATGATCTGCCCCAGACCGGTGAAGCCGCCCACGCTGATGTGGTTGGGGTCAAACATCCAGTTGAACCCCACGGCATACAGGGCGCAGGACGCCGTGATGATGAGATACTGCGTCAGGACGTTCCGTTTCATAGGCTCCTCCTTTTTTCTTACAACAGGGTCAGCTGCTCCTCGCCCCGGTCCTCCGGCCGCAGGAGAGCGCCGGTACCGGGGATGCTGCGGGCCCGATAGCGGGGGAGATTCACGATACCGGACTCCTCCGGCGTGCAGACTCGTTGCAGCTGGTATTTGGGCTTCAGGGTCATGACCGCCACGCCCTGCGTGGAGCGGGTGGCCTTGGGCAGCAGCAGGGACGTGTGGAAGATCAGCGCCCTGGGCTCCGTGGACAGCAGCGCCAGCTCCCGATCCTCCGCCAGCGGCAGGATGGCCACCAGCCTGCTCTTGTCGGAGTAGGCCCCGGTGAGCTTGCGGCGGTTGGAGACGGTGGCGTAGGCCTTCATCTCCACACGGGCGATCTTGCCGTTTTCAAAGAAAAACAGCAGATGCCCGCTGTAATCCCCCGGCAGCACCATATATACCACGCTCTCGCCCTCGTCCATGCCCAGCTTCGCCGGCAGATAGTCTCCCAGCACCGAAGCCTTGCTGTCCCCGAACTCGCTGAGGCGGGTCTTGTAGACCTGACACCGGTCGGTGAAGAACATGACCTCGGCGGCATTGGTGGCCTCCGCCTGCTGGCCGGGGCCGTCGCCCTCCTTGTACTTCTGCTCGCCGCTCATCCGCAGGGACTGGGGCGTGATCTTCTTGAAATACCCCTCACGGGACAGGAACACGGTGACAGGATAGTCCTCCACCTGCTCCTCCTCCCGATACTCCTCCACCTCGTGGCTGTAAATGATCTCGGTTTTCCGGGGCTGGGCGTACTTCTTGCGTACCTGCGTCAGCTCCTCCACCATGATCCTGCGGATGCGGGCGGGCTTTTGCAGGGTGTCCTCCAGATCCTGGATCTCTCCCTGCAAGCTCTCCGTCTCCTGCACCCGCTTGAGGATGTACTCCTTGTTGATGTTGCGGAGCTTGATCTCCGCCACGTATTCCGCCTGCTTCTCGTCGATGCCGAAGCCGATCATCAGGTTGGGGATGACCTCGGCCTCCTCCTCCGTCTCCCGGATGATGGCGATGGCCTTGTCGATGTCCAGCAGGATGCGCTTCAGACCCAGCAGCAGATGCAGCTTCTCCTTCTTGCGGGAGAGGATGAAGTACACCCGCCGCCGCACACACTCCGTGCGCCATGCGATCCACTCCTCCAGCAGGGCCTTGACTCCCAGCACACGGGGCATCCCGGCGATGAGGATATTGAAGTTGCAGCTGAAGGTGTCCTGCAAAGGCGTCAGCTTATACAGCTTCTGCATCAGCTTCTCCGGGTCCACCCCCCGCTTGAGGTCGATGGTGAGCTTCAGGCCGCTGAGGTCCGACTCGTCCCGCATATCGCTGATCTCCCTGACCTTGCCGGCCTTCACCAGCTCCGCCACCTTGTCCAGGATCACCTCGATGGAGGTGGAGTAGGGGATCTCGAAGATCTCGATGAGATTCTCCTTCTTGTCATAGCGCCAGCGGGCCCGAACCTTGACGCCGCCCCGGCCGGTGCGGTAAATTTCCGCCAGCTCCGCCGGGTCACACACCAGCTGCCCGCCGGTGGGAAAATCCGGTGCCAGCAGGGTGGAGGCGATGTCGTGGTCGGGATTTTTCAGCAGGGCGATGGTGGTGTCGCACACCTCCGCCAGATTGAAGCCGCAGATCTGCGAGGCCATGCCCACGGCGATGCCCTGATTGGCCGACACCAGCACATTGGGATAGGTGGTGGGCAGCAGGGTAGGCTCCTTGGTGGTGTTGTCGTAGTTGTCCACGAAGTCCACGGCGTCACAGTCCAGATCCCGGAACAGCTCGGCACAGATGGGGGCCAGCTTTGCCTCGGTGTAGCGGCTGGCGGCATAGGCCATGTCACGGGAATAGACCTTGCCGAAGTTGCCCTTGCTGTCCACAAAGGGGTGCAGCAGCGACTCGTTTCCCTTGGCCAGACGCACCATGGTCTCGTAGATGGCCTGATCGCCGTGGGGGTTGAGGCGCATGGTCTGGCCCACGATGTTGGCGGACTTGGTGCGCCCGCCGGTGAGCAGCCCCATCTTGTACATGGTGTACAGCAGCTTCCGGTGGGAGGGCTTGAAGCCGTCGATCTCCGGAATGGCCCGGGAGACGATAACGCTCATGGCGTAGGGCATATAGTTCTCGTCCAGTGTGCGGGTGATGGGCTGCTCCACCACCGTCCCCCGCAGCCCCATGACATTGGGATCGGCGGGACGATGGACGGTTTTCTCTTCTGTTTTCTTCTTTGCCATGAAAGATGATTCCTTTCGTATTCAAACTGGCGGGAGAAAGATGACCCCGCCAAAAAACGCTTGGGAACTGGCGCAGCCGGGCCGACGCAGATATCGTCCCTTACGGAGCGTCTAGCAGCAGGCGCATGTAGGGGCCGATGCCCACATCGTCCCGCCCGGCCCATACGCTCCCTCAGTTCACGTCGATCATATCCAGATAGCGGCAGCCGTTTTCAGCGATATAGTCCTTCCGGCCGGAGAGGTTGTCCCCCAGCAGCAGGTCAAAGACACGGGCCGTCTCCTCGGCGTCGTCCGGCAGTACCTTCACCAGCCTCCGGGTCTCCGGATTCATGGTGGTCAGCCACATCATCTCCGGGTCGTTCTCGCCCAGTCCCTTGGAGCGATCCACCTTGTACTTCCTGCCCTCCAGCTGGCGCACCACCTCCGCCTTCTCCTTTTCGGAGTAGGCAAACCACGTCTTTTCCTTGCAGGTGATCTCGAACAGCGGCGTCTCGGCAATGTAGACGTAGCCCTCCTTGATGAGGGTGGGGCAGAGCCGGTAGAGCATGGTGAGGATCAGGGTACGGATCTGGAAGCCGTCCACGTCGCCATCGGTGCAGATGACCACCTTGCTCCAGCGGAGGTTGTTCAAATCGAACTGATTCAGCTCCTTGGCGGCCTTCCCCTGCACCTCCACGCCGCAGCCCAGCACCTTCATCAGATCCGTGATGACGTCGCTCTTGAAGATGCGGGGATAGTCCGCCTTCAGGCAGTTGAGGATCTTGCCCCGGACAGGCATCAGCCCCTGAAACTCTGCGTCACGGGATTGCTTGCAGGCACCCAGAGCCGAGTCGCCCTCCACGATATAAATTTCCCGCCGGGACACATCCTTGGTGCGGCAGTCCACGAATTTCTGCACCCGGTTGGCGATGTCGATCTTCTCCGTCAGCTTCTTCCGGGTGTTGAGACGGGTGCGCTCCGCCGTCTCCCGGCTGCGCTTGTTCACCAGCACCTGATTGGCGATCCTCTCCGCCGCCTCCCGGTTCTCGATGAAGTACACCAGCAGCTGCTCCCGCAGGAACTCCGACATGGCGTCCTGCACGAACTTGTTGGTGATGGCCTTCTTGGTCTGGTTTTCGTAGCTGGTCTGGGTAGAGAAGTTGCTGCTCACCAGCACCAGACAGTCCTGCACGTCGGGGAAGGTGATCTTGCTCTCCCCCTTGGTGTATTTGTTGTTCTCCTTGAGGTACTTGTCAATGGCGTAGACGAAGGCCAGGCGGGTGGCCTTATCGGGGCTGCCGCCGTACTCCAGAAAGCTGGAGTTGTGGTAGTGCTCGATGAGGTGGACCCGGTTGGAGAAGCACCATGCGATGTTCAGCTTCACCTTGTACTCCGGCTTGTCCGCCCGGTCACGGCCACGACGCTCCGTCTCCCAGCACACCGGCTCCGTCAGGGGGTCATCTCCTGCCAGCTCCGCCAGATAGTCCCGGATGCCGTGCTCATAGAGGAAATCCTCCGTCTCGAACTTCCCCGGCGCTACCTCGCACCGCAGGCGGAAGGTGACCCCGGCGTTGACCACGGCCTGCCGCCGCAGTACCTCCCGGTAGTAGTCCGCCGGGATGTCGATGTCGGTGAACACCTCCAGATCCGGCAGCCAGCGGATGGTGGAGCCGGTATGGCGGCGCTTGAGCTCCGTCACCCGCATCTCCCCGGCGATCTCGCCCCGTTCAAAGTGCAGGCGGTACTCCTTGCCGTCCCGGCAGACAGTGACATCCATATAGCGGCTGGCATACTGGGTGGCACAGGAGCCCAGACCGTTGAGCCCCAGCGAGTACTCGTAGTTGTCGCTGTTTTCGTTGTCGTACTTGCCTCCGGCGTACAGCTCGCAGAACACCAGCTCCCAGTTGTAGCGTCCCTCCTTCTCGTTCCAGTCCACGGGACAGCCACGGCCCTGATCCTCCACCTGAATGGAGAGATCGGCAAAGCGGGTCACGGTGATGAGCCGGCCATAGCCTGCACGGGCCTCGTCGATGGCGTTGGAGAGGATCTCGAACATGGCGTGCTCGCAGCCCTCCAGCCCGTCGGAGCCGAAGATGACGCCGGGCCGCTTGCGGACCCGGTCCGCCCCCTTCAGACTGGAGATACTGTCGTTGTCATAGGTTTTCTTCTTGGTCATATATGCCTCCTGCCGGGATAGCTCCCGGTATCGTTCCTTGCAGGCCCACAGAACTTTTTCGGTGGGCAATAGAAATATTTTATCGCATTTTTCCCTTTCTGGCAAGGGTCAGCGTCACCTTTTCCCCCAAAGGGCATTTTGCCCCCTTTCATGAGAAAGTCAACACAGGGCTTGCATTTTGCGGGGAAAGGGTCTAAACTTATTGTGTATATTCTGCGTATCACTCAGGAGGAAAGAACCATGATCCATATCACCGAGGTCACGACCAAGGCACAGCTGCGCCAGTTCGTGAACTTCCCCATCGACTTATATAGAGACGTTCCCCAGTACATCCCCGGTACATACAGCGACGATCTGGCAGACTGGGACCGTGAGAAAAAACCCGCCTTCAGCTACTGCGAGGCCCGTTGCTGGCTGGCCAGCCGGGATGACGGCACGCTGGTGGGCCGCATCGGTGCCATCCTCAGCCGTAAGTCCAACGACAAGTGGGGTACCCACCGCCTGCGTTTCACGCAGGTGGACTTCATCGACGACCGGGAGGTATCCGCCGCCCTATTCCAGACGGTGGAGGACTGGGCCCGTCAGCTGGGCTGCACGGAAATCCACGGCCCTCTGGGCTTCACCGACATGGACCGGGAGGGGATGCTGGTGGAGGGCTTTGACCGTACCAGCTGCTTCTTTACCTATTATAACCACCCCTACTATATTGACCACCTGACGGCTCTGGGCTACGTCAAGGACGTGGACTGGACCGAGAATCTCATCTCCGTCCCCACGGACCAGCGGATCATCCAGCGCTGGGAGAAGATCGCCGCCTATGTTCTGAAGCGGCAGCACCTGCACATCCATCAGGTGCGCAGCCGTCTGGAGTACCCGCCCCTGATCCGGAAGGTATTCGAGCTGGTGAACGTGGCCTATGCCCCCCTGTACGGTACCGTGGAGCTGTCGGACGACCAGATCCGCAAGTACGCCGGGAAGTTCGCCCCCCTCATCAGGCCTGAGCTCACCTGTTTCGTCATGGACGAAAATGACGATCTGGTAGCCTTCGGCGTGGCGGCCCCCAGCATCGCCGCCGCCCTGAAAAAGCACGACGGCCGCCTGTTCCCCACCGGCTGGGTGGATGTGCTGAAGGCCTTCCACCGCAACGACACCATCGATCTGTTGCTGATCGCCGTGCGTCCCGACCTCCAGAAAAAGGGCGTCAACGCCGTCATCATCAGCAAGGTCATGCACGGCTGCTTCAAGATCGGCGTAAAGCAGGCGGAGACCGGCCCCATGCTGGAGACCAACGAGAAGGTCCAGACCCAGTGGCAGGACTTCCCGCTGGAGCAGCACAAGCGTCGCCGCTGCTTTGTGAAGGTGCTGACCCCCGCACCACAGGAGTCTGCCGCTGCAGCCACCGCCCCTGCCGGAGCGGCAGAGTGATCACTTCCTCCAAGCATAACAGCGCTCCACCGTCATAAATGACGGTGGAGCGCTGTGCTTTTCAGCCTTAATCGTCGTCCTTGGCCTTCTCCTTTTCGGATAGCTCGTCAAAGGGTACCAGACAGTTGTGGAGCTTCCCCAGATCGTTGCGGCTGGCCGGGTCCGTGGAGCCGCTGTAACAGTAGCCCTCGGTCCGCATATAGGCATTCCAGCGGCGGTGTTCGATGACACGCAGCAGCTGCTTTTCCTCCTCCGTCCGCTCCGCCGGAGGCTTATCTGCACCGGGTACACCCAGCCGCAGCTTCAGCCGATGGTGGATGACCGAGGCGATGGAGGAGCGATAGTTGAACTCATAGCGCCAGAACACGTCCTCGTCTCCCCATTTCAGGTGCCGGGTCAGCGCCTCCGCCTCCAGCCGGGAGTGGAGGATGTTGCTCTCGGAGTACAGCATATCCCGTGCGCCTAAAAAATGAAGGTCGTAGGGGGTGCCCCGGTAGTCGGTGACGGAGGTGAGAGCCACCGTCTTGAAGGGGTCCTGCACCACCGCCAGAATATAGGGGTGGAGACCCCGGCGCTGGCACAGCTCCCGCAGCCGCACCGCCGCCTCGATGTTCCGGGTGTCGCTGCCCAGCGCCACAAACACATACGTCAGCTGCGGCAGCGTCTGCACCAGCTCCAGAAATTCCCGGCTCTCCAGCCGCATCCCGGCGTGGATGCGGATATCGTACTGGGCCTCGCCGGGGATGCGCTGTCCGTTGTGCCGGCGGTCCATCAGCTCCGGGCAGCGATAGGTGAACAACTCCCGTGCGTTAGGCCGGGCGTCCACGGCGGTGAGCCGCAGGTCGTAGCCGTCCATCTGGCCGAACCACGCCAGCGCCTTCAGCATCTCCGTGCCGTACTGGCCCAAGCCCAGCAGCAGCGCCGAGATCTGATGCCTGCCCTCCGGCAGAGGAGCCGCCGTCTCGAAGAGCTTCTCCCCCTGCTGATACAGCAGCAGCTGCACCAGTGAGCGCACCTCGTTGACCCGGCGGATCCGCATCCCGCGGGGATCGGCGGACTGGAACAGCAGCTCGCTCTCGGCGCCGGTGGCGAAGAGATAGAGGTGCATATTGGAGCGGGTCCCCCACCGGCGGGTCAGCAGCACCGCCTGATGGATGTTCTCTGCCTTGTCCCGGCCCATCAGGAAGAAGTAGACCGGGCGGGAGCGGTCAGAGCGCCGCAGCCGCAGCAGGGCGATGTCTGCCTTGAAGCAGGCGGCCCCCAGCCGGTGGGCGGCAGCCATCTGCTCCCCGAACTCCTCGCTCTCGTTTTCGTAGACGTCCGTAAAGACGATAAGCCCCTTGGGATGGGCCGCCTTGATGCTGCCCGCCAGATACAGGGAGTCCTCGTTGAGCTCGGAAAAGACATACAGCTCCGTGCAGCGGCGGAAGGCATAGCGCCACATGGCGGACAGATTCTTGAAAAAGGACAGCACCACACTGAAGGTCAGCAGCGGGCTCACCAGATACACCACAATGGCAGCGCCGAAATAGAGGTCGCTCCACACCGCCGGCTGGGTCATGGCGAACTCATGGATAGGATCCAGCTCGCCGTCCAGCACGAACATCCGCAGGGTGTGGTGTACGGCTCCCAGCAGCGCCTTCAGCCACGACAGGTGCTCCCCGGCGTAGGCGGCGGCGTACATGGGCAGGTGCAGCAGAATGCCGCAGATGAAAAAGCAGACCAGCAGCACCTTCAGGGTCTCATTGCCGCCGGAGGGGCGGGACCTGCGGTGCAGGGAGCGCAGCAGCAGCCCCAGCGCCGCCAGCAGCAGCGCCAGAACGCAGCACAGGAGGATCTGTGGCATGGCAGGCAGCTCCTTTCCGATCAAATCAATATCAGGGGTCAATATTGTTATTGTACCCCGCCGGGGGCAGGTCTGTCAATGCGGAAGGGTAGCTGTTTTTGCCCACCGGGGAGACAAGGCCGTTTTCCCTTGCGCCGGGGCGGGGATTTTGCTATAATGCAGGGAGCAACAGGCCGCTGCGGGCGGCAGGGGAGGGCTGGGATGTTCAAACGGATGTATCTGGAGATCACCAACGTGTGCAATCTCCGGTGCGCCTTCTGCCCCGGCACCCAGCGGCCCCGGCGGTTCATGACGCCGGAGGAATTCCGGCAGCTGGCGACCCGGCTGCGGCCCTACGGGACGTATCTCATGCTCCACGTCATGGGGGAGCCGCTGCTGCATCCCCAACTGGCGGAGCTGCTGGATATCGCCGGGGAGCTGGACTTTCGGGTGTGCCTTGTGACCAACGGCACGCTGCTTCCCCGGCAGCTGCCCACACTGGAGGGTTCCCCGGCCCTGCACAAGCTCAGCGTCTCCCTCCACAGCTTCGAGGGAAACGGGCGGCAGGATGCCGCAGCCCCGTATCTGGAGGGTGTCTGGCAGGCGGCGCAGCGGCTCAGCAGCCGGGGCGTCCTGTGCGCCCTGCGGCTGTGGAACGGCGGCGGACTGGACCGGCGCAACGGAGAGATCCTGTCCTTTCTCTCGGAAAAGCTGGGCCGGGACGTAACGGCCCTGCCTACGGACCGTCTGGGCAACCGGCGGCTGGGGGAGGGGCTGTTTCTGGAGCCGGGGGAGCGGTTTGACTGGCCGGATCCGGCGGCTCCGGACAGCGGCACGGAGTTCTGCCACGGCCTGCGGAGTCAGATCGCCGTGCTGTGCGACGGCACGGTGGTTCCCTGCTGTCTGGACAGCGAGGGGCGGCTGGCGCTGGGAAACCTGCACCGGCAGGAGCTGGCGGAGATACTGGCCTCCCCACGGGCCACAGCCATGGCGGCGGGCTTTTCCCGGCGGCAGCCGTCGGAGGAGCTGTGCCGCCGCTGCGGCTACGCTGCACGGTTCAGCCGATGAGGGGCATCGGACGGATGATAGGAGCGATATGGAAGAACAGATACTAAAGCAGCTGGCCCAACCGCTGCTGGCATGGTATGATATCCACCGGCGCATCCTGCCGTGGCGGGAAGAGGTATCCCCCTACCGAACATGGGTGTCGGAGATCATGCTCCAGCAGACCCGTGTGGCGGCGGTGCTGCCGTATTTTCAGCGGTTCATGGAGGCCTTCCCCACGGTGGGGACCCTGGCCCAGGCCGACACGGAGCGGCTCATGAAGCTGTGGGAGGGGCTGGGCTATTACAGCCGGGCCAGAAATCTGCAAAAGGCGGCCCGCATCCTCACGGAGCAGTACGGCGGCCGCTTCCCGGAGACATACCGGGAGCTGACGGCCCTTCCGGGCATCGGAGACTATACGGCGGGGGCTATCCTCTCCATCGCCTTCGGACAGGCCGTTCCGGCGGTGGACGGCAACGTGCTGCGTCTGGCGGCACGGATCACCGGCAGCTGTCTGGATGTGCTGGATGCCAAAAACCGCAAGGCCTTCCGCAACTGGATGGCGGCGGCCATGTCTCAGGAGCGGCCCGGCGCCTACAATCAGGCGCTGATGGATCTGGGGGCCACGGTGTGCCTGCCGTCGGGAGCGCCTCTGTGCGGGGACTGCCCCGCCGGGGACTTCTGCATAGCCCGGCAGGAGGGCTGTCAGGCCCGGCTGCCGGTGCGCTCCCCCAAGCGGGAGAAGCGGACGGAGCATCTGACGGTATTCCTGCTGCGGCGGGGAGCTGCGGCGGCGCTGCGGCAGCGCCCGGATACGGGACTGCTGGCGGGGCTGTGGGAGTACCCCCATGTACCGGGTACGCTGACGGAGGCGGAAGCCGCCCGCCAGCTGCAAATGTGGGGGGTAAACCCCACCAAGTGGACAAAAAAGCTGTCAGCCCGGCATATATTCACTCACGTTCGCTGGGAAATGACGGGCTATGTGGTGGAGGTGAACGGCCTTGGACCGGGAGACTGGCTCTGGGCGGAGGCACAGCAGCGGGAGCGGCTGGCCATCCCCTCCGCCTTCGAGAAATTTACCGCAGAGCTGAAAGAGGGAGAATGACATGGCACAGCTATACTTCAAATACGGGGCGATGGGCTCCAGCAAGACCGCCAACGCCCTGATGGCACGGTTCAACTACGAGGAGCGGGGACAGGCCACCCTGCTGGTGAAGCCCCGGCTGGATACACGGGACGGCGACCACATGGTATCCTCCCGCATCGGCCTGACCCACCCCTGCATCTACTTCGACGAGATGCAGCAGATGACGGATGAGCAGCTGCAGCAGTATGCCTGCATCATCGTGGACGAGGCCCAGTTCCTGCAAAAGGCCGATATCTACTATCTGGTGCATCTGGTGGACGACTGCAACATCCCCGTCATGTGCTACGGCCTGCGGGCGGACTTCAAAGGGGAGCTGTTCCCCGGCAGCTATCATCTGCTGGTGATGGCAGACAAGCTGGAGGAGGTCAAGACCATCTGCTGGTGCGGCAAGAAGGCCGCCTTCAACGCCCGCTTCGATCAGCACGGCCATGTGGTGAAGGAGGGCGCTCAGGTGGTGCTGGGAGCCAACGATAAGTACATCGGCCTCTGCCGCCGCCACTGGATGGCTGGGGATCTGGGGCCGGACTTCGACATCAACCGGGTATGATCTGTAACATCTGTCCCCGTCGGTGCGGGGCGGAGCGCACCGAGACCTACGGCGGCGGCTTCTGCCGGATGCCCGCCGTGCCGGTCATCGCACGGGCCGGGCTGCACCTGTGGGAGGAGCCGGTGCTCTCCGGCACACGAGGCAGCGGAGCGGTGTTCTTCTCCGGCTGCTCGCTGGGCTGCGTCTACTGCCAGAACCACACCATCTCCGCCGAGGGGGTGGGCAAGGCCGTCACCACGGAGCGGCTGCGGGAGATCTTCCGTGAGCTTATCGCTCAGGGCGCCCACAACATCGACCTCATCACCGCCAGCCACTTCGTCCCCTTCCTGCTGCCGGCGCTGGATGAGCCTCTGCCGGTGCCGGTGGTGTTCAACTGCGGCGGCTACGAGCGGGTGGAGACGCTGCGTCTGCTGGAAGGGAAAGTGCAGATCTGGCTGCCGGACCTGAAATACGGGCTGGAGGAGCCGGCCCGGCGCTATTCCCACGCCCCAGACTACTTTCCCGTGGCCACGGAGGCCATCCGGGAGATGTTCCGTCAGGTGGGTCCCTGCCGCATGGAGGATGGCCTGCTGCGGCAGGGGGTGGTCATCCGGCATCTGGTGCTGCCGGGACAGCTGGAAAGCACCCGGCGGGTCATCGACTGGGTGGCCCGGACCTTCCGTCCGGGGGAGGTGCTGTTCTCCCTCATGAGCCAGTATACCCCCCAGCCCGGCGCAGAGGGACCCCTGCGCCGCCATGTGACAGCGGCGGAGTACCGTGCGGCGGCGGAATACATGGAAAACTGCGGCATCGTGGACGGCTTCGTGCAGGAGCGCACCTCCGCCCGTGAGGAGTATACCCCGGCCTTCGACCTGACCGGGGTATAGTGTCGTCGGGTCGTATGAATTGTTTGGTACATTTAGAATGACGAAACCGGTGATTTTCTGCAAATCACCGGTTTTTTCGTATAAATAGAATGTACTTGGTACAACTTTTTGTTGCAATTTGCGTGGGAATGTGGTACGGTAGAGACGGAACAAAAAGTGCCGTCCCGGACGGCAAAATCGAGGACGTATGCAACATAGGAGGTACCTGTATGAGCTATCCCAAAACCGGCCAGGAGGTCTATGTCAGCCTGAATCTCTCCAACACCATGCTCACCGGCATCGGCAAGGGCACCATCACCCGTGAGGAGGTCTCCGTGGACTATCTGAAGCGGCTGTTTGCCGAGCATGGCGTCATCGTCTCCGCCAAGCCGGAGCAGCACCGCCTGCTGGAGATCGTCAACGCGACCTTTGATCTTGGTCTGGAGCTGCCGGAGGATCTGAAGCTGTTCCAGCTGTCGGAGCAGCACCGCCGTCTGGTGGTCATCAATGTGCAGGGTCTGCGCCGCAAGGGCGGCTCCCTGCTGCCGGAGTATTCCGAGGAGGAGTTCGGAGAGGCCACCTTCACCTTTGTGAAATACTATGTGCAGAGCCGTCACTATGACGAGCTGGTGGAGGAGAACAAAAAGCTGAAGTTCGAGCTGGATCAGGAGGTCGAGTGGCGCAACCGCACCGACAACTGATCCGAACAGGCAGCCAATAAAGGAAGCCGGATATACGGACAGGAGGGCCGCACCCACAGGGCGCGGCCCTCCTGAGCCTGTCAAAAGAGCGGGAGCCTTTCGTCAACGGGGCGGAAGGGTGTGTGCGGGAAACCCGGAAGGGTGTCCTGCACGATGAT
>ENA-OUQS01002235-OUQS01002235.1-human-metagenome-genome-assembly--contig:-NODE-2235-length-13020-cov-4.943617_pt1 | contig 13020 bp, 7 predicted proteins | sample MGYA00248463_ERZ548848 | MGnify/ENA primary metagenome ERZ548848 (study PRJEB26491, sample SAMN04978192) | human metagenome | host: Homo sapiens | study: EMG produced TPA metagenomics assembly of the human... | reverse complement strand
AATCTCCCCCCAAGCCCAGCGGAGCGTCGTCCCTCTTTCGCTCAACTCACGCATTCCGCTTTTTCTTCTGCGTTTCAATCACATGCCGCACCGCCACCACGGGATGACAAAGCATCATAATCCGTAAACTCCCCGGACGATTTTTCCTGCATCCATGGATCCACGCAGCCGCTCATGCGTCAGGCGTCTCTTCCGGCTCCCCGCCTTATTTTCTGCCCCAGATCACGCCCATCTGCCCCAGCACCAGCGGCGTATTGAGGAAGCGCGGCGCATAATCCGGCTTGCGCGTATCCTCAAAATGGATTTCCTTTACACGCGGGCGGAGCTGCTCCACAAACGCGTTGATGTCGCCGTAGACCCGCTTGTCAAAATACGTATCCTGAATGACGAATGCCGCACCGGGCTTGAGCACGCGCAGCATTTCCTGAAACAGCGCCAGTTTATCCGGCTGACTGCGCACCTCGTGAAAGACGAAATTGCTCACCGCGCCGTCGAACGTTTCATCCACAAACGACAGCTTCGCCGCGTCGCCCGCGCGGAAGGAGACGTGCGCCGCCACGTTTTCCAGCTTTGCGTTCTCCTCGCACTGGCTCTGACGCTGACGCTCGTCGGCTCGGCGGTGGCGGAAGACAAGGTCAACCTGACGGCCTTCCAGTACACGCTGGAAAACCAGTCCACGGACTTCAACAATCTCTGGTTCTTCCAGCAGATTGAAGAAAAGACCAACACGCACGTTGACTTCACCATGGTGAAGGACGGCGACTTCCAGACGCAGCTGAACCTGATGTTCATCTCCGGCAAGTACATGGACATGATTCTGCGCGGCAGCACCGACATTGAGGACTACGGCGTGAATCAGGGCCTGCTGATGCCGCTGGATGAGTACATCACCGAGGACATCATGCCCAACTACGTCTCCCGCCTGAACCTCAACAACGCGGGCGACTCCATCCCCGCTTCTGACGGTCACAGCTACTACATCGGCTACCTGATCGCCCAGAACGTCAACCACAACGGCACTTGGTACATCAACACCACCCTGCTTGACCAGCTGGGTCTGGAAGTGCCCACCACCATCGACGAGTACACCAACGTCCTGCGCAAGTTCAAGGAAGCGGGCATCAAGTACCCGCTGTCCACCTCTACCTTCGGCTACGGCCCGGAAACCATCTGGAACGAATTCGCTTCCTTCGGCGTGCCGGAAAACTACGCCTTCTATCACATCACCGATGACGACAAGGTCGAATTCACCGGCACGATGCCCGGCTGGCGCGCGTGCGTCGAATGGCTGCACATGCTCTACGAAGAAGGTCTGCTTGACCCCGAATGCCTGACGCAGGACTCCAACCTGTGGGCGAACAAGGTCAATGCTGGCGAAGTTGCTTCCTTCCCGTACCTGCGCCTGATTAACACTGCCCTGACTCCCGACGTTTACAAGGACTTCAAGTCCATCCTGCCTCCGGCTGACCCGACCTACGGCGCTGCTGTCTCCGCGATTCTGGAAGTGCCGGACCAGGGTGCTATCCTGACCTCGACCAACGCTAACCCCGTTGCGTCCCTGAAGTGGATTGACGCGCAGCTGGAAACCGAAACCATGATGGTGGCGGCGAACGGCAAGGTCGGCGAGCAGATTCAGCTCAACGACGAAGGCAAGTACGAAGTCATCAACGTGCCGGAAAACAACGGCCTGTACTCCTTCGTGCCTGTCACGATGGGTCAGTTCTTCGCGCCCGGCGAATACTACACCCAGATTTATCAGATGGCGCCGCACCGCGTCGAACGCTACCTCGACTCCGAAATGTACGCTGCTGCGGGCGTTCTGGAGCACAAGAGCTACCAGTACGTCTCCAAGCTGAGCAAGATGGATAACGAGGACGCTGTCGAAGCCGCGAACATCTACACCGAGCTGAAGAAGTTCATGGAAGAATCCGTGACCGACTTCATCAAGAACGGCGTGACCGACGAAAGCTACAACACCTTCGTGGAAACCGCCAAGGCCATCGGCGTGGAACGCTACATCGAACTGTACCAGAACGCCTACGCCGCTTATCTGGCGAAGTAAGCCTCTGAGGAAAGCCTGCCGGAGAGCCCTTGCGACTCTCCGGCTTTTCTCTTTCCGGCGTAAATTGCTTCCGAACTTCGTTTGCTATCTTCTGCAGTTTGTGATATAATCAGAAGTAACAAAAACATGCAAAGGGGCATGACGACATGCGAAAAAACGCGTTTTTCCTTCTGCTGCTTCTTCTTTTGCTGCTGACGCTCAGCGGCTGCGGTGATAGCATTGCGCCGGAGACAGAGAAAGTATCTCTGACCGCGCTGCAATACGAGTTGGAGAACCAGACGCTTGATTTTGACAACATGTGGTTTTTCCAGCAGATTGAGGAGCAGACGGGCGTGCATGTCGATTTCGATGTCGTCAAGCATTCGGACTGGACGAACCGCGTCAACCTGATGTTCGCCTCCGGGCGCTATCACGACCTGATTCTGCGCGGCAGCCTGGACGTGGAGGACTACGGCGCGACGCAGCATGTGATTCTGCCGCTGGATGACTATCTGGAAGAATACATGCCGACATATTTCAGCCGCCTGCCTATTGATAACGCTGGGCGCACCCTCCCCTCCTCCGACGGGAAGATGTACTACGTCGGCTTTCTGCTCTCGCAGGGCATCAACACCAACGGGCACTTCTTCATCAACAAAACGTGGCTGGACAAGTTAGGGCTGTCCGTCCCGACGACGACGGAGGAGCTGACCGAAGTCTTGCGCGCATTCAAGAACGGCGATCCGAACGGCAACGGGTTAGCTGATGAAATCCCCTACGAAGCGACATTCGCCGACGTGAACACCGGGCTGTACAACGCCTTCAGCGCGTTCGGCATCCCGATGAACGAGCACTTTGTTCACCTGTCTGCGGACGGCAAGGTGCTCTTCATGCCGGAGGAGGACGGCTTCCGCGCGTGCGTGGAGTGGCTGCACTCGCTTTGTCAGGAAGGCTTGCTGGACGTAGAGTCGCTCACGCAGGGGTCGAACCTCTGGGCGGCGAAGGTGAATCAGCAGAAAGCGGGGTATTTCACCTACTGGCGGCTGAAAAACACTGCGCTGAGCGACGACATTGCGGCGGATTATGTGGTCATGCTTCCCGTTCATGCGGAGGGCTACGAGGCAAGTCTTGCGCGGACGGAGGACGAAATCGAGTTCGGCGCGGCACTGACGATTCAGAATCATGATATTCCGTCATCGCTTCGCTGGCTGGATGCGCAGTTCGAGACAGAGAACATGCTGGTGGCGCAGAACGGCAAAATCGGCGACACGCTGATTCTGCGCGGCGACGGGCGCTACGAGGTCACTTACGTTCCTGCGGGGAACGAGCTGTACAAGACCGTGCCGATTATCTGCGGGCAGTTCTTCGCACCCGCGAGCTACTATGCCTCGGTATACGTTCCGGCGGCACACCGGCAGGAGAAATCCGCCTACTGCGCGCTCTACGACGAATCCGGCGTCTTGGAAGATGTTCCGTACACGCTGCTGATTAACATCGTGCCGATTACGAGTGAGGAATCCGCGCGCATTCAGCAGCTCTACACGTCGCTGAAATCCGCCGTGAATGCGTATCTGGTGGAATTCGTCACGCGTGGCGTGACGGACGAGCGCTTTGCTGACTTCCTGACGGAGCTGAACAGCATCGGCGCACAGGAATATGTTTCGCTCTACCAAACCGCCTATGACCGCTACATGAAGGGACTTTCGGAGCAATGAAACAGCAATCCGGCAGCAAACGCCTTTCCACCTTCGCGCGCTACGTCGTGTCCTACATGCTGGTGCTGCTTCTTGCGCTCAGCGCGCTGTTCCTGTACATGTACGTCTACATGAACCGCGAGGTGCGCGCGCAGGTCATCTCCAACGGCATCAACCGTTTGAGCCGCATCGCCTACCAGCACGAGGGGTATTTGGACAACATGCTCAACACCGCCGAGCAGATCGGCTTGTCCCCCTACCTGCAGCCATTCAGCTACCGCGACGAGCCGTGGCGCGCCTATGAACTGATGCAGCAGCTTGTCCCCTACACGGTCAGCAACGACTTTTCTGACCAGATGTACCTGTGCTTCGCCAGCGACGACTACCTGTACTCTTCCTCCTCGATGATGACGCTGGACATGTTCAGCAGCCTGATGCACTACGAGCATGTGTCCGGCGCGGAATTGATGCGCCTGATCCGTCAGCCCGGCGGACTGTGCGTCCTTCCAGCGCAGAAAGTCGCATCCTCCCTTCTGGGCAGCGACCAGTACGACATGACGACGTTCATCATCCCGCTGGGCATGAGTCAGAAAAGTGAACGTGGGTCGATGCTCTTCCTCCTGCGGCAGAACACCTATCAGCAGCTCTTTTCTGACGCGATTGCTATGAACGCAAACACCTGCATCCTGCATGACGGCGCGATTCTGGCATCATCGGGCGAACTTCCGCTGTCGGCGGAGGAGCTGACATCCCTGCTTGCGGGCAACGAGGCGACCATACAGCGCGAATTTGTCTCCGGCGGCGTCCCCTACACGCTGCTTGCGCTGGGCAACCGCAGCTGGGGGATGCAGTATGTGATGCTCATGCCGTCGTCGGAACTGACGGGCAACGTCTGGCACAGCATGGGCGGCGTGCTGATGATGATTGCGGCGCTGGCAGTCGCGGGCAGCGTGCTGTCCTACCTGCTGGCTCGGCGCAACATCCGCCCCATCCGCGAGATTTCGAGCCTGCTTCCGCAGGACGAGAGCCGCGGCGACGAATGGTCATCCATCCAGACGGGCATACAGGAGTTGTCCCGCCGCAACAGCGACTTGACGCGCCGCCTCGAATCCTCCCTGCCCATGCAGCGGCATGACTTCGTGCTGCGGTTCATGAAAGGGCGCTTTGACAGCCGCGAACTCGCCGTCGCCGCCGCCACGAGCGTCCGGCTGGACATCGACAAGCCGTATTACGGCATGGTGCTCTGCCCCGAACAGGAGCAGAACGACCAGCCCTTCACCATGCAGGAGGAGCCGCTGAACCGCGTGACAGGCGTAACCGTCTGCTCGGTCGAAATGGCGGCGATGAACAACTTCCTCTATGTCGTTTTCGCCGACACTGAGCAGGGGCTGCACGACGTGGCAAACGCGCTGCACCAGATTTGCATCGAGCGCTACGGCCACGCCTGTGTCGCCATGAGCAACGCGCACCAAAATTTCACCCACGCGCCCGCGTGCTACCTCGAAGCCGCGACCGCCTACGACAACCGCTTTGTCATGGATGACAGCCGCGTGCTGGAATACTCGTTCGTCTCCGTCAACCTGCGCGACATCCTGCCGCAGGCGCGCAAAATCACCGACGGCATCAATCAGGCGCTGGTGCTGAACAACCGCGCCCTGCTTTCCGGCAAGCTCGATGAGCTGCTGGCGTTCCTCAAGCATTCCAGCATGACGCCATTCGCCTTCCGCCTGATTTACAACGACGTGATTCACACGCTCCTGCGCGAACACGCCGCGAACGTCGCCGACAGCAGTGACATGAAGGACATGTACGATATCTTCTCCCTCTCCGGCTGCCAGAGCGTGGATGATTTGGACGAGCTGCTCCGCCGATTGTGCGACGCGATTCTGCAAGCAGAGAAGCCCATGCCGACCGAGGAGACCGGCGGCATCGAGGAAGTGGCAGCGTACATCCGCGAGCATTACGCCGACCCGGAGCTGTCCATCAGCGCCATTGCCGAGGCGTTCGGCGTATCGACCGCGCGGCTCTCACTGTCCTTCAAGGAGCGCAACCGCGTCTCCCCGAACGAATATCTGGCAATTCTTCGCGTCGAGCGCTCAAAGCAGCTGCTGACCGAAACCGAACTGTCCATCAAGGAAATTGCCGTGAACGTCGGCTACTACGATGCGTCGAGCTTCATTCGCCGCTTCAAGCAGATTACCGGCGTCACGCCGCTGCAGTACCGCCGCAGCAAGGAGGACACAAACCATGGAAACGACGCTTGACGTGCGCGGCGTGACCCGGCGCTACGGGACACGGGAGGTCTTGAAAGGCATCACGTTCGCCGCGCAGAAGGGCGAAATCATTGCGCTGCTTGGGCGCAATGGCACGGGCAAATCGACGCTGATGAACACCATCACGGGGTATCTGTGCCAGTCGAGCGGCGACATCTCCATCTGCGGCTATGACGTGCTGATCCAGCCGCTGGAAGCCCGCCGCCGCGCGGGGTATCTGCCGGAGCAGCCGCCGCTGTATCCCGACATGACGGTGACGGAGTATCTGCGCTACTGCTGCCGTCTGCGCGGGCTGAAAGCAAGTACACAGACGGCGGAAATCGCCCGCGTGATTGAACTGACAGGGCTGGAAGCATATGCGCATCGGCTGTCCGGGCGGTTGTCGAAGGGGTATCGACAGCGCTTGGGCGTCGCGCAGGCGCTTCTAGGGCAGCCGCCGCTGCTCATCCTCGATGAACCCGGCAGCGGCCTTGACCCGCTGCAAATGGCGCAGATGCGCGAGGTCATCCGCCGCGCGGGGCAGGACAGCACCGTTCTGCTCTCGTCGCACCTGCTCAGCGAAGTGACAAACGTCTGCGGGCGCGCGATTGTGCTGGACGAAGGCGTCATCCGCTATGACGGCACGATGGATGCGCTGCTGCGCGGCGCGGCGAGTCTGCGGCTGATGTACCGCGGGGATGCGCCGATGATGGCGCTAATTCGCGAACTGCCGGGCGTAACGGAAGTGACGGAGCAGGATTGCCGGGAAGACGGCTGCCATCTGCTGCTGATTCGCCACGAGATGGATGCCGACCTGCGCGCACAGGTGTCCGCGCTGTGCTACGAAAATCACTGTGCGCTGCTGGAAGAGACAAACGGCAGCGACGCGCTGGAGGATGCTTTCCTGCACGTCATCGCCCGGAAGGACATCAGCCGAAAGGAGGTGGAGTGAATGCGCGCCGTATTCCGCCATGAATTGAGCGGCTATTTCACTACCCCCGTCGGGTATGTGTTCCTGACGATGTATGCGCTTTTGTCCGGCTTGGTGTTCGTGTTCATCAACATCGGGCAGGAAATGAGCGCGAGCATGAACCTGCTCTTTTCGGGGATGCAGCTGCCGCTGATGCTGATTGCGCCGCTTTTGACGATGCGCCTGTTCGCGGAAGAAAAGCGGATGCGCACCGACCAATTGCTGCTCACCTCCCCTGTTCCGCTGGGGCAGATTGTGCTGGGCAAGGCGCTTGCGTCGCTGGCGCTGCTGATGATTGCCATGCTGCTGGCGCTGATTTACCCGCTGCTGATCGCCCCGTATGCGCAAATCGCGTGGTCAGAAATCGCGGTGGTGTTCCTCGGCTACTATCTGCTTGATGCAGCGATGGTGTCCGTCGGCGTGCTGCTCTCGTCGCTCTGCACGAACCAGATTACCGCCGCCATCCTGACGCTGGGCGTGAACGTGCTGATGTACCTGTCGGAGCATTACATTGTCCCGCAGGCGGGCACAAGTGCGTACCTCCACCCGGTCAGCGTGATACTGAGCTTCCTGCCCTCTTCCGCGCGGCTGGGCGACTTCGCCAACGGCATCGTCAGCCTGTCCGACATCGTGTATTTTGTCGCGTTTATCGCGCTGATGCTCTTCCTGACCGACCGCGCGATGGAAAAGCGCCGCCACGCAAAGGGGTGATTTTTGATGAAGAAGAAATCCATGCCCTATGGGGTCTATCATCTGCTGACGTGCGTGCTGGCAGTTGTGATGGCGGTGCTGGTCGTGCTGGTCAGCCAGCGTGCGGAGGAAAAGTGGTACTTGAAACTCGACGTGTCGCCGAGCGGGGTAACAAACTTAAGCGACTACACGCTCTCCCGCCTGCATGCGCTGGATGAGGACGTGCTGCTCTACCCGGTGTACACATCCGGCTATGACAGCACCGTCCGTGACCTTGTGACCGAGACGCTGAACAAGATGAGCGCTGAGTGCGCCCATGTGCGCGTGGAGACGATTGACCCGGTGACGCAGCCGCAGCGCATTGCCGCGCTGAGCGGCGACGCGGGCAGCATCGAGAACGGCACAGTGTTCATCACCAATCAGGACGCGACGCGCATCATCCGCCTTTCGCCGGAGGAGTTTCTGTTCTCCCGTACGGTCTTGGGCGAGGAATACACCATCTACTGCGGTGAAGCGCAGTTAATTGGCGCGATTGGGCGCGCGTGTACGGACCATCCCGTCGGCGTGTACTTCCTGACGGGTCACGGAGAGCTTTCGCAGGAGGACTGTTCCCTGCTGGCGCTGCAACTGCGCTCGAACGGCTTCGAGGTGCATTCGGGGGAAATCGCCCGCATTGCGCCCGGCGCGACGGACATTCTGCTGCTGCTTGCTCCCCGCAGCGACCTGACGGGCGATGAGGCGCAGACGCTTGCCGCTTTTCTGGATAACGGTGGGCGCGTGCTAGTTGCGTGCGGCGCGGATACCCCGTTTTCCCGCCTGACGCAGCTGCAAGCCGTCTGCAGCCTGTACGGCTTGGGCTTCCAGTCCGGCTGGGTCGTGGAAAGTGCGGCGGAAAGCGACCGCTATGTTGATGCGCCGGAGTACCTCTCCCCCGTTGTCGCGGCGGATTACGAGATTACCGGGCGGATACTGCTGCCGCGCGCGTCTGCCCTGATTACGCCTGCACTTCGTCCCGGCGTGACCGTGACCCTCCTGCTGACCACCTCCGACCGCGCCGTGCTGCACCCGGATGCGTCCGGCAATGCGCTGGATAGTCAAGCAGGCGACGTGTCCGGGCAATTTCTGCTCGGCGCAGTGGCGAAGAAGAGCAGGGGCACGGCGCTGTGTCTGCTGGCTTCCAGCGACATGCTCCGGGACAGCGCGGCCATCAGCGGCGCATCCGTCTTGGATGCCAGCGATAACCTTGCCCTGCTGACTGACCTCGTGACCGACATGGCGGACATTGACCAGACGGCGTCGCTCGACGCGGGCGTGAAGCGGCTTCCGGCGCAGCGCATCACCTTTGACAGCGAAAGCAGCCGCCAGCGCGTAACAATTCTCGCCCTGACCTTGATTCCCGGCGTACTGCTGCTGACGATGGCGGTTGTGCTGCTGAAAAGGAGGCGGCTGTAATGCGGCGCGGACTTCGCCTGCTGCTGATGGCGCTCGTCTGCGCGGCGCTCGGCGGCGTGTATGTGCTGCTTGGAAGCACGGTTGCCCCTGCGGAAGCGCCTGCGCCGGAATCCACCGACGCGCCGGGGTATTTCATGCTCTATGAGGATTCCGTGGCGGCGCTTAAGAGCATTACCGTGCAGCCTAAAGGTTCGCAGCGCTACACCGCCGTATCCGACATGGCGTTTGACCAGAATGGCAATCTGCTTGGCGTATACAATGCGCTGTCCCAGCCGTTTCTGGTATCGGGGCAGGAGGACTTCACGTTCAGCACCGCTGCGTGGCAGATGCTGCTTTTAACTGCGCAGCACATTCCAGCGACAGCGACCTATCCTGCGCTCGACCGCGACGCCTGCGGACTGACCGACCCTGACGCCGTCATCACCCTGACGCGCAAGGACGGCACGACCCGCGTCCTGCGCATCGGGCGCTTGACCTCCGACGGCGCAAGCTGCTATGTCGCCCTCGACGGCGACACAAACGTGTACCTCGTCCCCTACGACTTCCATGAGACGATGGTGCAGCCGCTAAACGCCCTGCACACGCTCCCCGGCGCAATTGACGAAAGCGCCTCCGCCGCCGTGCAGATTGCCTTGACCGGGACGGACGACGGGCAGCTCATTTTCACCAAATCAAGCGGCAAATTGATGGCGTGGTCGGCGACCTCGCCCATCGCCCACGCGGGCAGCACCGAGCGCATTGAGGCGTTCATCACGGGGCTGTGCGCGGTTTCAGCGGACGAGTACGTCACCACCGTGGCGGACGCCGCTGGTCTGGCTGTGTATGGGCTGGATGCGCCGCGCCGCCTGATTGCCGCGTTCCAAGACGGCACGATTCGCGACATCCACTTAGGCAGCGACGCGGGCGACGGCATGGTGTATGCCCGTATGGACAGAACCGGCGATATCTACCGCATCCGCCGCACGCAGCTAACTTTCGCGGAAAGCGCCGGGTTGAACACGCTGCTTGACCGCTTTGTATCGCCCGTGGTTGTCGCCACGCTGTCACAGATGCGCGTGACAACGGTTGACGGCGAAACGACCTTGCGCATCGAGTACGAAAATGGCGACGACAGCATTGGTCAGCGCTGGTTCTGGGACGAAAACGCTGTCACGCGCAACGAATTTACCGATGCGTATTTGTCCATTATCGCCCTGCAGTTCGACCAGACTGCCCCGCAGGAAGCCGCAGGCACTTCCCTGCTGGCGGATGTCACCTTCACCCTGCGTGACGGCAGCACATCCACCGTCCGCTATGAATCCTGCGACGCTTTTTACGCCTTGGCGACGACCGACGGCGGCGGACGCTTTCTGGTTCGCTTGACCGACGTCGAGAACATGCTAACAGTCCTGAAAGGAGAAAAATAACCCATGAAGCGCGAAGAAATCAACATCCGCGACCCCTTTGTGCTGACGCGGAACGGGCAGTATTACCTCTACGGCACGCGCGGCGCAACCTGCTGGGGCCCCGCGGACGGCTTCGATGTGTACGTCAGCCGCGATTTGGAGAATTGGGACGGCCCCTTCGAGTGCTTCCACAACGACGGCACATTCTGGGCGGATCGCAACTACTGGGCGCCCGAAGTGCACGAATACCATGGCAAGCTGTACATGCTGGCGAGCTTCAAGCGCGAAGATCTCTGCCGCGGCACGGCAATTTTGACTGCTGACGACCCGCTGGGGCCGTTCGTGCCGCACAGCGACGGGCGCGTGACCCCCTCCAATTGGGAGTGCCTTGACGGGACGCTTTACGTCAGCCCGGACGACAAACCGTATCTCGTCTTTGCGCACGAGTGGGTGCAGGTCGGCGACGGCGAAATCTGCGCCATGCCCCTCTCCGATGACCTCTCCCACGCCATCGGCGAACCGAAGCTGCTCTTCCATGCGTCCGAAGCGGAATGGGCGCGGCTGGTGCATCACCGCTCCAGCGGGCGCGACGGCTATGTGACGGACGGCCCGTCCATGTGGCGGACGGCGGACGGCACGCTGCTGTGCCTGTGGGCAAGTTTCTCCGACGAGGGGTACACAGAGGGCGTTGCCATCAGCGACAATGGTGACATTACCGGGCATTTCACGCAGGTTGAGCCGCTTTTCCGGCGCGACGGCGGCCACGGCATGGTGTTCCGCGCACTGGATGGGCAATTGTACCTGACGCTGCATTCCCCGAACGAGCATTTGAAGGAGCATCCGTGCTTCATCCCGCTGGAAGACGTCGCTGGCCGCCTGACCCCGAAGTACACGCTGCCGGACTGGTTCGCACCGCTTCAAACCCGTCTGCACAAGATGGCGGATGAACTGACCGCGTCGCTGACGGGCTGGCACGGGTCAAACGCGACGTTCCGCCCGGAGGACTTCGGGCTGATTTCCGGCGAAAAGGCGACCCGCGCGATTCAGTCCGCCATCGACAAGGCGGGCGAACACGGCGGCACCGTCCGGCTGTCCGGCGGCGATTACGTCTCCGGCACGCTGATTCTGCGCAGCAATGTCCGCCTGATGGTCGATAGCGGCAGCCGGCTTCTCGCGTCCACCGACCTTGCGGATTACCCGGAGCAAATCGCCCGCCGCCTGACCGTGCAGGACACGAACATGGGCATGAACCAGTCGCTGATTTTCGCCGAAGGATGCGAGAACATCTGCATCTGCGGCGGCGAGCTGGACGGGCAGGGTACGCGCGCGAATTTCCCCGGTGACGAGACTTGCCACGGTACGCCTGGACGTCCGTTCCTGATGCGCATCATCGACTGCCGCAATGTGCATGTGCATGACATTACGCTACGCTCCGCCGCCTGCTGGATGGAAAATTACCTGAACTGCGACCGCGTGCTTTTGGAGCGCGTAACCGTCCGCAATCAGACGAACTACAACAACGACGGCATCGACATCGACGGCTGCCGCGACGTCATCATCCGCAGCTGCGACGTGGAATCCGGCGACGATGCGTGCTGCTTCAAGGGCGCAAGCGAGCGCAACACTGAGCGCGTCCTCATCGAAAACTGCCGCCTGTACAGCTGCTGCAACGCCTTGAAGGTCGGCACGGACACGCAGGGCGACTTCCGCGATGTGCTGGTGCGTAACTGCCAAATCGGCGGCGTGGAATACGACCCCAGCGGACTGAAACACCGCTGTTCCGATTCCGGCGTATCGCTCGAAATGGTGGACGGCGGGACGCTGGAAAACTTCCTCATTGAGAACATCACGATTGACCGCGCGTGGAGTCCCTTCTTCCTGCGGCTTGAAGACCGCGGGCGCGTCAAGCCCGGCGATCCGAAGCCGCCCGTCGGCACGCTGCGGCGGATTGCCATCAGCCACGTTCGCGGCGGCGACAACGGCGCGCGCGGATCGTACTTCATCGGCATCCCCGAAAAGGCGATTGAGGACGTGCTGCTGCATGACGTGGTAATCGCCCAGCACGCGAGCGAAAAGGCGGTGCTTGACGAGGGTGCCATCAGCGAACTGCGCGGCGTATACCCCGACGCGCACATGATTGACGACCTCGGCGACGCCCCTGCGCGCGGCTTGTGGGCGCGGCATGTGCACGGACTGTCGCTGGCGGGGTACGACGTGATTCCGGATAAGAAAGATGCGCGTCCGTATCTGGTGGCAGAAACAGACGTGACGCTGGACAAAAACGCCTGTCTGTAAGTTGGAAAAAGCCGTGCGCACCATTGGACTAAAGCGCGGGGACGCTATGGGGCAGCGTGATTTTCTGTTGAAGGAATAGAAAATCGACAAACTGCCCTGCGGGCGCAGAAGCACTTCTATGTGCAGCATTGCGGTACACACGGAAGTCAACAAACCGGACGAAGCATGTGCCTCGTCCGGTTCTTTTTATACTATTTCCAGATAAGAATGCGCCAAGATGCGCCGCGAATTTTTCATTCTG
>ENA-OUQS01002228-OUQS01002228.1-human-metagenome-genome-assembly--contig:-NODE-2228-length-13056-cov-4.767172_pt1 | contig 13056 bp, 15 predicted proteins | sample MGYA00248463_ERZ548848 | MGnify/ENA primary metagenome ERZ548848 (study PRJEB26491, sample SAMN04978192) | human metagenome | host: Homo sapiens | study: EMG produced TPA metagenomics assembly of the... | reverse complement strand
GGATATATCAAAGAGGTAAGTAAAGTATCCACACAAATCAAAACATCAAACTTTTCTTTTTTTAAAATCCATCTAATTTTTTTTACTGGATAAATTTTTGTTCGATAAAAATGCTTTTCTAGCTTGCCGTGCATTACTACATGAATTTTAATTCCTCTTTCTATTTCAAAAAAAGAGTTTTTCCCTGGCCAAATGCTCAAAAAGGAGACTTCATAACCTCTTCTTTTTAATTCATTCGCAACTAAAATAGAAACTCTCTCTGTTCCACCAGAACGAGATATGTTTCCACTTACAAAACAAATTTTCATTTTTTTCTCCATATTCATCTTTTAATTTTTCCCAATATTCTTGTATTTTAAATAGAAATTATTATTATGACTATAACAGTGGATGTGGAAGCTTTTGAGATTCCTACAATAATACTTTCCGGCTTCTCTCCTATTTTATCTGTTTATAATTTTCTTAACTTCAAGCAATCTTTCAAAGTTTTTTTCACCAATAAACATTTTAATTTTATATATTAATTTCTGCTTTGGTGTTTTCCAAGAGGCATTGTATTGATGGATACTAATAGTATTTGAGGTTCTATGAACTTTACCAGTATCATAATCCTTTGCTGCAAAATAATCCGTAGGATATATATGTAAATCATCAATATCCTGCTCACAATTATCTCGAGATAAACCTTTTTTTACTAGATAATCAGTAATGTAGTATGGACTTGGCTTAAGATTCAGATTACCATCTTCTTGATAAAAGCTAAGCGAATCATACATATCTCTTAAACCTTTTATAGTTTCATTACCAGCTTCTCCGCCAAAGCCAATGCCACCATTAATCCAAATACCACCTTCAAATCCCATATATCCTTTATTATGTCGCAGTATATCAAGCGAAGCAATTAATTCAACATCTGTGTCTAAATAGAATCCCCCATGATTATAGATAATGTCAAATCGTGCATAATCAGGTACAAATCCCCATTTGCATTCTTTGTAGGCTTCAGCCATGTATTTATTTTTATTCAAATCATAATTCGATTCATTCCACTCAATGATTTCGTAATCTGGACAATACTTTTTCCAACTCTCTATGCATCTTTTGTCTTTTTCCGGTATTGGATTACCCCCAAACCAACAATAATGTATTTTTTTTGGAATCATATCATAACCTCCTAAAACTCTTTTTTGCAACCTCTGGCATCGCCAGAAGCATAAAAATTAATGGTCCAGTTGTTTCCCCTCTTAGTGTTGTATTATAGAAAAAGAAAAACATTGCTAATAGTGCAACCGTCTTTATCATGCAAAAATCCTCATCATTCATATACTGTCTTTTTACATTAAAAAAAATCTTTACAACTACACACAAAAACAGGGCAATACCCACTAAGCCTGTTTCTATAAACAACCAAATATAGTGAAAATACTGGTAGTGAAGTGCACCATATCTTTGGTAAAACTCACTTACAAAAAAATTAGTATACTCAGCATTTCCGATGCCCACACCTAATAAAGTCAAGCTTAAATCACCTTTGAATATTTCATCGATTATCCTAGACATACCAGATAATCTATTTAAATCACCTACTCCATCATAACCTGAATCTCTCGATGCATATTCTAAAAATCCTTGAACAGTAAAATTATCTGCATAATTTTGACCGTTATCATTCAAAAACACAAATAATCTAATGAAGAATGAAAACACAATTGATACTAGCAGCACACATAATAGAATTCGAAACATCGACTTAAAATCAACTCTTAATGTCAGCAAAATTACCACGAATATTATAAACATTTCAGGAATAAATACCTTTAACTCCGATAATGCAGACATAACAAGAGCCGCGCAAATTACTGAAAGAAAATAAATCAGATTTTTTTGACCTTTAAAATACTTAATTGTAACAAAACATGTTGTTAAACATAATAAAAGATTCAATGGTGCATTACATCCTGAATAATTCCAAAAAAATCCTCCAATCATATCGCCAACAATAGTACCAAAGGAATATGATACAAAAAACCTTTCAATAATACACAATGGTAATGACAACCAAAACAGCTTTTCTAGAAAAGAAAATAGCTTTTTATATTCTTTCATTGTTAAAAATGTCGCACAATTGATATAGCAAATAAACATTCTTGTGTTATTCCGTAATCCCCAAACAACAAGAAATGGATTTTCTAAATTGACTAATGAACTACATATCATAGAGACAAAAAGCAACAAAATTAAGGCCTCTGTTTTTGATACGCGCATTCCATTAGCTGCTCTTACTCGAATGGCCATCAGTAAGACAAAAATATTTATTATATCTCCAAAATACAAAATCATTCTTGGAAAATTAAACGTATAAACAAGAATAATGGATACTGCGAAAAAAGCAATTGCAAAAAGCGAATATTCTGCGCCTGTCCACCTTTTCCTTGTCACATACATAAGATAAGCACCACCTTCCATTCAAATTAATCTAAAAACTCTTTGGAAGAGGATACATTTCCAATGATTTTTGCAGGGATACCACCCAAAATAACTCCTTCTTCCAAACAATCCTTATTGACAACTGCTCCAGCTGCCACTATCACATTATTTGCAATACTAATATCACCAATTATTTTAGCTCCAACACAAATTCTCACATTATCACCAATTACCGGACATTTTGAATGAATCCCATCATTTCCGATACAGTTATTTCCGTATAATCTACAGTTCTTTCCAACACGAGTATTTCCATTAATCACCGTTCCTTGTGTGTGAAAAAATCGAACGCCTTCATCAAATACATTTTCTCCGCATTCAATACCACAGCGCCGCCCCACTCTATTCATTTTTCTACAGGCGAATAAATAAAGTATGGCATTGAAAGGGTTTCGATTTCTTTTTGAATAATAATATGAAGTCCACCTCAACTGCTTGGTATATAACCAAGCATTATAGTCAGGATGAGATTTAACTATTTTCAAAAATTTCTGATACCCGCCTTTTGAGCTTAAATACATATTTCTTTCCGATTTTATTATTCGTTTTAACTCTTCTCTATTAGAAATTTCCATTTCAAACTTGGTCTCCTACATTATCACATATTTTTACAATTTTTGCCGGATTACCCGCCACGATGCAATTATCAGGTATATTTTCTAATACAATTGTTCCAGCTGATATCTGCACATTATCTCCTATGTGTATTCCACCAGCAACCACACTATTTGTATATATCGTAACATTATTTCCAAAAGAGGGGATATCTGCACCCCTTTTGTATGCGATGGATTTCTACCTACTGTGACACCCTGAAAAACAGAAAAATTCTGTCCTGCATCTTTACAGTGAATTACACAGCATTGTCCATGGTAGACAACGAATCCCCCCCAATATTTCCGGTAATTTCAACTTGGCGTTTATTAGGAAATAATACTTTAATTATTTCTACTAATAATTTGTGATGTTTAATTCTAAATTGATAAACTGCCCTAAAAGGCAGGTTATATACAAGAGCCCAACATAAGCCAAATATACTCTCCGCTTTCGGTACCGAATACGAAATCTTTCTTAAATCTGTTTTTATAACATTATAGATTGATCTATCCAACACACAAATCAATACAGGAATAATACATCTCCAAAAATTTAAATAGAGTACAATTCTTTTCATAATTAAAATCTCCTATTTTCCCCATTAATACTAAGTTTCCCTAGTAGAAGAATGCCAGGAATAAATTTAATTCTTATACAAAAATTGAACACTCTCTGTTTTACCGGATTTTTCCAGAATGGATATCTTGCAATGACTCTTCGAATTTTGTCATCCGTTGTCATTTTCCAAATATGATTATATAAATCAAAACTCGGTTCTACTTCCGATCTTCTTATAGCCTTTTGAACGCACGTTCTGTATCTACCAAGAAAGTATCTATCAGTTCGATAGAGAAATCTCTTAGGATCAATAAACTTTCCTAGTTCAAGTTCAATTTTTTCAATCTGTTTTTTTTGTCTCGTAAATTCATTATCGCGGTATTGATGTGTCAATGAATTTATATTATTGCAACGATAAAAGTATAACGGATCATTAATATAACAAATACTTTTAGCTTTCTGTAAATAAGCAATATCAAATATAATATCTTCAGAAATAAACTCCCGCTCTGAAGGAAATTGAATATTATTATCTCTAATGATTTCCATAGAATATAATGCGTGCCACACTGACATTGATAGAATTGCATCTTTTTTTGCTTCTGGTTTACTCGCAACCATTTCCAAAAGCACTTTATCAATTATTTCTTCACCACAAAAAACTTGTCTATTATAATATGCAGGTACAGAAACAAGTTCTCCAGAATCATATGCCATTGTATAACCGCAGTAACTTGTGTCTGAATTATATTCTTCTAATGCATTGTGAAGTTTCTGAATCATATTAACATCTGTATAGTCATCAGAATCAATAAAAGCAACATATTTTCCTGTTGCATATTCGAGGCCAGTATTTCGCGCCATCCCCAAACCCGCATTTTTTTTGTGTACCACAGTTATTCGAGCATCATTATTTGCTAGACTATCAGCAAGTTTACCTGAAGAATCTGTTGACCCATCATCGACAAGAATAATCTCCATATTTTTATATGATTGATCCAGCAATGTTTTTACGCATTTTTCTAGATATTTTTCTACATTATATACAGGAACGATAATACTAATTAAATCATTCATTGTTATCTCTCTTCCTAATCTATATATCCAAATGATTGCGATAGTTTTTCTACCATTTCATCTTTCTTTTTTTGAGTTACATTTCCTCTGTGAGTATATTCTTCTCCAAATATTACACTTTGCTCCATTGCTACATGATTTTTTGCAATAAACTCCTCTATTGTACAAATAGTTTTAGCCGGGGATCCAGCAACAACAACACCGTCTTGAATACTCTTAGTAACTACGCTTCCTGATCCAATCACTACATTATTTCCTATAGTCACATTTGGTAAAATAATGCTTTTTGCACCAATAAAAACGTTATTGCCTATCGTCACTTTTCCAATACGACTATTTCCAACAAAGGTTTTCGTACTTCCATCGTGGCACAATATCAAACAATCTGGTGCGATCGTTACATCATTTCCAATGGTAACCAACCAAGGGAATGATGGATCAATAGATACGCCTCTCTCAATTTTGACATTTTCCCCCACACTCAGTCCATCTTTTATCCACTTTTTCATTTTTATCTTAGTTATCACATTACTAATTGACATATTTGACTACCTTTTTATAAGCATGTTTACTGTTCTTTTTAAATACTTAGGAAAATACAAGCTAACATCTTGATGATCTGAATAATTTGCAATATCTTCTTCTACTGAAGTAGTTTGTCTTAAGTCATTTAACAAATATATAATATGTTCATCATAAGTATGCTCCTGCTTTGAATAATGGAGATATACTTTTGTATTATGTAATCCATGAATTTTGTTTCTGATATGATTATCTAATTCATCAATGACAATTTCATCATCATGCAATAAACCTTTTACAAAATTCAGTGTGGTCATATTCGCTGGTGCCTGCAAGTATTGTCCCAGTTTGTATTGTGGTGCACCAATAATAACAGCACTAACTCGACCTTCCATACTAGCAGCAATATTTAAAGCAGACCATCCGCCCTTTGAAGAACCAGCAAAATAAAGATTCTCAAATGAATGCCTATCAACCACATTTGTAATCAATTCAATAACTGCCTTTTCTGTATAAAACTCAGGATACTGACCAAGATAATAACTTCCTCTTTGATCGTCACCTTCGTCATCCAGAATGTACAATCTGTTTACTTCAATGCTGTCCAACGTCCTTATATAATTATACCTCGCTGGAATTCCTACTCTGGTACATGCACTGAACACAACCACCATATCTTTTGAATTCTTACACGGATAAAACAAATATTTAAGTGTAGAATTTTCATTTCGATATTTTTTCTCTCGAACAGCTTTACTTACCAGGCTCAAGACATAATCGATATATTTTTTCACCTTTTTCATCATTACTATTATCCTTGATATACTTTCAAAATTTGTTCAAAAAATCTATCTTCATTAAATTTTGCAATTGCAAGTTCTTTTGAAAATTTTGAAAATCTGTCATATTGATTTTTATTACTAACCTTCAAAATTGCATCTGCTATGGCTTCTACATCTCCCGGATGAATCAAATAACCATTTTCTCCATCTCTAACGGCAGCAACCATATCTCCGACATCTGTAGCAATCACTGGCAAGCCATAGCTAATAGCTTCTAATACTGCCATCGGAAGTCCTTCATTGTAAGACGGAAGCACTAATGCTTGACTATCTTTTAAGTACCGTTCTTTCGCTTTTCCATCAGTCCAACCAGCAAATTCTATCCATGACTCAACTTGTAATTCGCGCGCCTGCTGTTTTAAATTTGCTTCTTCCGCTCCACTTCCCGCAATTACGAATTTAATATTATTTAGGCTGCCCTCTTTTTTCAACAAACTAATTGCCTGTATTAAATCTGCTACACCTTTTCGCTTAATCAAAACACCAAGGAACAGAATTTGAAATCTTTTTTCATTCCAACTAGTGGTATAATTCGGAATGGGAACTGTATTGCTGACAACAACTGTTTTTGTTTTCGGTTCAATATCGTGGATAGCCTTGTTCCATTTTTCTCCCAAAACAATAAACGATGCACTTTCCCTCAAAAGCATTCTTATCTTCTCTTTCGTCCTATCATCAGATTCGTTATACCACTTTTGAAACTCCGAGCCATGCAGATGAATAACATCAGGAACACCGTATTTTTTACAGAGTTTATGAATTGCATATTTCCTATAAAAGCTGCCTCTATAAGACATATGAATATGAACTATATCGGGCTTGTTTGTTCTCATTTCTTTTTCAATATTCATATATGCCCTTATAAAATAAGCAATCTTCTTTATACCAGAAGCTTCAATATAAGTTGGAATAAACTTCATCTCCACTCCGACCGAACCCCAATCAAATGACAACAACTGCTGAATAACGCTCGTGATTCCGCCTTTAACGGATTGATGATTTCCAATCATCAAAACCTTAATTTTCTTCACACCATCCCCTCCTTTAATTACAAAATTTTTATAGAGATTTTAAGTATTTTTCTATACTGCTGATTATTGTCTGTTGATTCGACTTATATGGCTGCAGTTTTACATCTCTTATCGATTCGTAAGCATCTCCAAGTTTTTCTGTATCGTAACACGCAACAATAATATTCATATCTTCAAATTCTTTTAATAGCTGCAACTGATGATTGTCAACATGTTCTCCATATTTAGCTAATCGTGGGACTGCAATAACTTTCTTTCCTTTTTTCACTGCACCTATTATTGCACCAGTTCCACCATGTGTGATAACTATATCCGCTTTTTCTTCCATATCTGCAAATTCATCTCTATCCAAAAATTGCTTATATTTATAGTTAATTGGCTGATAATCGCTGTAACCTATCTGCGCAAATACTTCTTCTTTTATTTTTTCTTGTTCAACAAGTTTATCTATCGCCTTTAGTAACCGATTAAATTGAAACTTCTGTGAACCCAATGTAATGAATATCATAAACTATGTCCCCACACTAATATATTCCGCCTAAAAATATTGCTTTAGGATAAATTGACAACATAGACTCCCACTGTACATAAAACTGATCAGCAAACTTATATAACAGTTTCCCAGTTTCCGTAGGAGATGTAACCTTTGCAAACGATTCAATGTATATCAGCTTTTTTCTCGCCAGTTTCGCAATCAAACACATTGGTATCATCGCAAGAACCCCTGTACAGATTACCACATCAGGCTTCTCTTTTTTGTAAATACCGATAGACTTCCAAGCATTTTGAATCATTCGCCATATAAAATCCTTTTCTCGGCGGTTAACTTGTTTCATATAGTAAGTTTTTTCACCTTTTGCCTCCGCACTGTAGTCTGTTTTTTCAGTAATTATAAAACTGTCATATTTTTTCATCAGTGGTTTCAACATCATGAGTTGCTCATAATGCCCACCAGATGAAGCTGCAAAGCATATTTTGATATTTTTCTTTTCATCCATTTTTCTACCACCCCACACTTACTAATCTCTCTGGAAAATATCTCTTGTATAAACTTTATTTTTTACATCATCCAAGCACTCATCATATCTATTCGCAATAATTGCTTGAGACATTTCCTTAAATTTCTCTAAGTCATTTACAACTACGGAACCAAAGAATGTTTCTCCATCTTTTAAAGTTGGTTCATAAATAACAACTGTTGCACCTTTTGCTTTAATACGCTTCATAACTCCCTGAATACTGCTCTGACGGAAGTTATCGGAGTTACTCTTCATTGTTAAGCGGTATACACCGATTGTCACGTTTTTCTCCTGTGCTTCGCTCCACTCGTTATCCTCGCCATAACCATAATAACCAGCTAAACGAAGAACTCTGTCTGCGATGAAGTCTTTTCTTGTTCTATTACTTTCAACGATTGCTTCAATTAAGTTCTCCGGCACATCTGTATAATTGGCAAGTAACTGTTTTGTATCTTTTGGTAAGCAGTATCCGCCATATCCAAAGGATGGGTTGTTGTAATGACTTCCGATACGTGGGTCAAGACATACACCGTTGATAATCTGCTGTGTATTTAATCCCTTGCTTTCCGCATAAGTGTCTAATTCATTAAAATAAGCAACACGAAGTGCAAGATATGTATTGGCAAATAACTTAACGGCTTCTGCTTCTGTGAATCCCATAAATAAAGTATCAATATTTTCTTTGATAGCACCTTCCTGTAATAATGCTGCAAATTCATGTGCCGCATTTACTAACTTTTCATCATTTAAATCTGTACCTACAATGATACGGGAAGGATATAAGTTATCATATAAAGCTTTGCTTTCTCTTAAGAATTCTGGACTAAATATAATGTTTTTGCTTCCTGTCTTTTCTCTGATTGACTGTGTATAGCCAACAGGAATTGTAGATTTGATAACCATGATTGCTTCTGGATTATATTCCATAACAAGCTTGATAACTGCTTCTACGGCGGATGTATCAAAGTGCTGTGTCGCAGAGTCATAATTTGTTGGTGCTGCAATTACTACAAAGTCTGCATTGCTATATGCTTCTTTTGCATCAAGTGTTGCTGTAAGATTTAGAGCTTTCTCTGCTAAATATTTTTCAATATAATCATCCTGAATTGGTGACTTTCTGTTATTAATTAAATCAACTTTTTCTTTTACAATGTCTACAGCCATTACCTTATGATGCTGTGATAATAATGTTGCAATGGATAATCCTACATATCCTGTTCCTGCAACTGCAATTGTATAATCCTTTTTCATAATTCTATCCTCCATTGGACTCCCTACATCGATCCTTCTTTTTTGAATACCACCTGTACCGTCTTAAATAGAATCTTGATGTCAAGTCCCATTGTCCATTCGCTTATGTACTGTTTGTCAAGTTTTACGACTTCTTCGAAGTCTGTGATGTTGCTTCGTCCGCTTACCTGCCACATTCCGGTAAGTCCTGGCTTGGTTGCGAGGCGGGCGCGGTGATGAAGTTCGTATTTATCCCATTCGTCTACTGTTGGCGGGCGGGTACCGACTAAGGACATATCGCCTTTCAGTACATTAAGGAACTGCGGAAATTCGTCTAAGCTCCAGTCACGGATGAAGTTGCCGACACCTTTTTTGATTGTGCCGTCCGGGAGCTTCTTGCTGCCGATGATTCGAGGGTCAAAGTCGAGCTTGAACATCATGCCGTCCTGTACACGGTTTTCCTTCATGAGTTCGGCTTTGCGTTCTTCGGCATCCATGTACATACTTCGGAACTTATACATCTGGAACATCTTTCCGTTCTTTCCGACACGGGTCTGCTTGAAGAAGATTGGCCCCGGTGACTGGATGTAGATGGCCGGTCCTACAAAGATGCAGAGGATTCCGGTGATAATGCAGCCTGCAAGTCCTCCTGCAATGTCCATTATTCTCTTTAAGATGATCTGGCGGCGGCTTACGCTGTTAATACTTGTTGTGAGTACAGTGTATGTTCCAAGATGTTCTACGAACTGTTTCTTGCCGAGTAAGTTCTGGGACTTGGCAAGCTTCATATGTACGACAACACCCATCTCGATGAATTTATCAAGAAGTTCTGCGGGATATGGCTCGCTTTCTGGGATGTTGATAAATACTTCGTCCACCCATTCGCGGCATACATATTCAACCAAGTCGTCTTCGTCGGCTACAACTGTTACACCGTCGATGACGCGGCCTTTTGCCTTTTTATCCAGGATACATACTCCTGTAACGAAGTAATCGCCGTAATTCTTATTTTTAATGTTGTCTATAACGGTATCAACGATATCTGATACGGTTACGATAAGGAGAGAACGCTTTTCGGCTCCGCCAAAGTATTTGCGGAGGCAATTCTTCCAAAGACAGCGCAGGACGTAACTGAGTAATAAATACAGCGCTGCTGTATACCCAAGTACAAGTCTTGAATAATTCTCTGCTTCCTTAAATGTAAATAAATAAAATACGGAACATAAGGTGATGAGACAGGTCTGTTTGACCGTCATAACAAATTCCTGATAGAATCCACGTTTCAGTACATTCTTCAGGGAATCAAAGAAAAAAATTACCACGATATCCATGAGTGCGAGGCTCCACATCATATCACGGTATAAAGAATTCGCCAGTACATCAAGCGACCCATGTCGCATATTGAATGCAAGCGTAAAAGAGATCCATAGACATACTACGTCTAAGATCATAAAATCCAGGTGCTTTAGCCAGCCCTGTACACTTTTCTTATACATATACTTTCCCCAATCCTGTTTCTTGTGCTGATTATCAAATGAAGTAAAAGAATTTCCATCCCCGCGAAATCCAGTCTTTCTCCTTTATCTGATAATCGTTTTTCTCATACTTCTTCTGCAAGTAATAATTTGGATAGAATTCCTATCCGAAATGTAAATTAAAATATTCCGGAGCTGCTGTAACTTCTTCCTATTAAAAGTCAAAAAAATATACAGCTCTTCATAATGAATAAAGTATACCATATATTTCATTTTTGTCATATTCTTAAATATGCCTAATTTCGATGTTTTAATCTAGTTATTTTTAGTAAAGTCAGACTATATTTTCAATTTTTCACCAAAACTTTACTTCATTTTGTTGCTTTGTTATCAATTTTTTACTATTTTGTATATAGAAAATGGAATGGGCAGGGGATTGGAAATATTTTTTGGAAATTTTCCTCAGAAATATAAAAAAGGCAGCCTTCTCTTTAGAAAACTGCCCTTTCTCCCATATTATTTCATATCAACCGAAGATTTATCCTTATCTTCCAGATCAATATCTATTTGAATTCCTAATAACTTACTTTCTGGTGCATCGTCATTTAATTCTAAAATAATATTATCTGCAATCATTTCTTTATACTCATTATCCTCCATCAATCCTTTAACAGAATCTAAAGTATCTTGATTAACAGAGCAGATATACTGAAATTCTGAATCTTTGCAGACCTCATTTACAATTTTAAATAAAACTTTTCTTTGTCTTGGGTCCATATTAGCAAATATACGGCTATCATGTGCCGTAAATCTCATATTACTTTTTGTTGTATTTAATATTAACCAGTCAAAACAAAAAATTCGAACTTCATTAACACCATCTGAAGAATCATCCTCTAACATTGAATCTTCGTCTAGTTTTTCAAAAACTCTCTGTAAATCATCTAACTTAAAAGTATTTATCTCAATCTTTTCATATAGAGGATTCTTATTCAATTCCCCCACCTTCTTAATAATTAGTGGTGGTACTCCTTTATATTTATCTTCTTTTTTCAAAACATCCCGCCCTACTTCTTAATTTTGATATCTATATTTTAGTATGACATAAATATTATAAAAGAACATATTTTTTTATTGCTTTCTTTTTCAAAAAATTGCTTAAACCAAAAATAGGGATGCGAACATCCCTATTTTTTGCAAAATCATTTATTGTCTACATTTTAAATTATACAGGAAGCTATTTCTAAACTTCTATTACTATAATATTCTACTTATCTCCCATTATACTGATAACTAATACCCTTCACAACATATCCTGCCGCTGTCTTTTTAAGCTTCAGTGTTGTTGTTCCAATATTGGTTCTGCCTTTCTCTCCGTAGATTCCATATCTGTTCTGTGTCGTTACTGTGTAGGTATTCTTACCAGTGCGCACAACCTTTTTAATCTTATAATCTGGAATCGTATCTCCGAAGTCTCCGCCACAGTACATGTATGGATCTTTATAGAACTTACTGTCGGAGCTACATACGAACATTGCCTGATTCTTATTTTTCTTGCTGCTCTTAATCTTGCTGACAGAAGCGCTCTTACCAAAAAGCTTCTTAGTCTCGGAACGAAGCTCCTTCGCTGTATAGCTGTAGTCACCTTTGTAATTATATCTTACGAATACGGCGATGGATAACTTCTGATTATCGTTAAGCTTCATCTTTACTGGCTTGGTAGTGGACCATACGCTTATGTTCATCGCTGTCGTATATGCTGTCATCTTCTTACTGATATCCTTTATCTGACGATTCCCTGCCATCTGTCTGGTCACATCTGCTGATGCTGCCTTTGCATGTACCGGAGCAAACGGAATAAGTGTTACTGTCATGAGTAATGTGGCTAAAATTGTACTTAATCTTTTCTTCATAGGGAATCCCTCCTGCCTTTTGAACTTGGAATGTGGTGTAGATAATACGCTATTTAAATGCTTTTTAATGTGCTTTAAATGCTATCTTCTGTACTACATTTCTTATAATTTTATTATAATATTTTTGCTGTGGAAGTACCATAACAGAAGTGTTATTTTTCTTTACAGGTGGGATAAGAATGTATAACAAAAGTGTTACAAAAATAGGAATTTGCCGCAGGCAAAGGAGACGCCCCCGAAGAGAGTCTAACCCCTATATTTGTGACTTTAGTCGCGGCGGTTTGAATGCTCGCTTTAAGCGCTCG
>ENA-OUQS01002221-OUQS01002221.1-human-metagenome-genome-assembly--contig:-NODE-2221-length-13094-cov-9.807424_pt1 | contig 13094 bp, 8 predicted proteins | sample MGYA00248463_ERZ548848 | MGnify/ENA primary metagenome ERZ548848 (study PRJEB26491, sample SAMN04978192) | human metagenome | host: Homo sapiens | study: EMG produced TPA metagenomics assembly of the human... | reverse complement strand
TCAGGGATTCGAAGATTTGCACATCTATCGCCCTGGATACGCCATCGAATACGACTATTTTCCGCCCACGCAGCTGCACCATTCCCTCGAAACCAAGCTGGTTTCGGGACTCTATTTCGCCGGACAGGTCAACGGAACGACCGGTTACGAAGAAGCCGCAGCTCAGGGGCTGATGGCCGGCATCAATGCACACCGGGCATTGGCAGGGGAGGAGCCCATCGTACTGAAACGCGACGAAGCCTACATCGGCGTGCTGATCGACGATCTGGTGACCAAAGGAGTTGACGAACCTTACCGGATGTTCACCTCGCGGGCCGAGTATCGCATTCTGCTCCGGCAGGACAACGCCGACATCCGGCTTACTCCGTTAGGATACGAAATCGGACTGATTCCGCAGAAAAGATACGACCATTTCGTCAAAAAAAATACGCTCGTAGAATCGCTTGTAGAGTTCGCGCGCCGGCAGAGCATCAAAGCAGCCGAAATTAACGACTATTTAAAATCGGTAAATTCGGAACCTTTGACTCAGGGAAGGAAGCTTTACGACATCCTGATGCGCAATAATGTTACGTTCGAATCGCTCTCGGAAACACTTCCAAAACTCCGAAAATTCATCTCGGACAACAACATTTCAGCCGAAGCAATCGAAGAAGCCGAAATTCAAATCAAATACAAAGGCTATATAGAACGTGAAAAATTCATCGCAGAAAAACTCCACAGACTCGAAAACATCCGCATTCCCGAAGATTTCGATTTCCACTCGATGAACTCGCTGACGATAGAAGCCCGTCAGAAACTGACCCGGATACGCCCGGCAACAATAGGGCAGGCGTCCCGGATTCCGGGAGTTTCCCCGGCCGACGTCAATGTATTGCTGGTAAAATTCGGAAGATAAAATTCAGGCGTGTTCAACAAGCCGTTCCACGTGGAACAATCAGTGAACACAAACCCCTATATGATCACAAACCACAACACATAGTTCCACGTGGAACAAATTAAAAAGACCGCTTAAATAAGCGGTCTTTTTAATTCAAATAACGAGAATATTACTCTACAATCGTACACCAATTATACTTATCTTCGGCACGGCCGTATTGAATATCCTGAAGACGTGTGTAAAGTTCCATACAAACCTTACCCACTTCTGTCCCATATTCATAAATATCATTTGTCTGCATATCGAAAATCTTCCCGATAGGGGAGATAACAGCCGCCGTTCCGCAGCCGCCGCACTCCTCGAAGGTACGAAGCTCCTCTACAGGAATCAGACGGTCTTCGACCTCAAGCCCCATATCTCGCGCCAACTGCCGCAGACTCTTGTTGGTGATGGAAGGCAATACAGAAGAGGATTTCGGTGTAATATATTTACCCTCCTTGATACCGAAGAAATTGCAGGCTCCGCACTCTTCGATGTACTTATGCTCTGCGGCATCGAGATACATGATATTCGAATAGCCTAATTTATGGCCGTTTTCACCCGACAGCAGGCTGGAAGCATAGTTGCCGCCGACCTTCACGTCGCCTGTTCCACGTGGAGCAGCGCGGTCCTGTTCACGGTCTATGGCAACGGAGATAGGCTTGATGCCGTCTTTGAAATAAGCACCCACGGGAGAGCAATAAACGATCAGCAAAGCATCCTTGGCAGGTTTGACCCCCAATCCGGCAGTCGTACCGAACATGACGGGACGCAGATAGAGCGATGCGCCGGTACCATAGGGAGGAATATATTTTTCGTTGCGTTTAACCACTTCGACGCAGGCCTTGACGATCATTTCGATCGTCGGGACGGGAAGGCAAAGACGTTCCGCCGAAGACTGCAACCGCTTGGCGTTCTCCTCTACACGGAAAAGACGGACTTTCCCATCGACACCCCGAAAGGCTTTCAGCCCTTCGAACAGCTCGATACCGTAATGCAGACACGACGCCGACATGTGTATCTTGATATACTCGTCGCCCGTGACCTCCATCTCACTCCATTTGCCGTCCGTATAATAATAGCGAACGTTTGCGTCGGTCTTGCGATAATCGAATCCCAAGGCACCCCAATCCATATTTTCCATTATAATAAGTTTTAAAGGTTTTACAACATTATCCCACGACGGCGCCGCTGTTCGTCGCCTCATTCGGGCTCAGCAGACGCAGTTTTCCGGAGGCATCCTCGGCCATCAGAATCATACCGCGCGACAAAATCCCCTTCAATTCGCGGGGTTGCAGATTGACCAACACGAGCACCTGACGTCCGACCAACTCCTCAGGCGTGAAGTATTCGGCGATTCCTGATACTATTTCACGCTGATCTATACCCGTATCGACCGTCAATTTCAACAGTTTCTTCGTTTTCGCCACCTTTTCGGCCGCAAGAATCGTCGAAACCCGGATATCCATTTTCTGAAAATCGTCGAAACTTATCGCATCTTTCTGAGGTTCAACCTGTTGCGCCGCCTCAGCCGCTGCGTTGGCCTCTTTGGTCGCCGCAAGTTTGTCCAGCTGGCGCTGAATCACGTCGTCTTCGATTTTCTCGAACAGCAAAACCGGTTCCCCGATCTTATGCCCGGCGGCAATCAGATCCATCGTCCCCAACTGTTCCCATCCGAATTTCTCGACAGAGAGCATCTTCAGTATCTTCGCGGCGGAGAAGGGCATGAAAGGTTCGATCGCAATGGCCGTATTGGCCGTGATCTGCAACGCGATGTTGAGAATCGTCCCGACACGTTGGGGATCGGTCTTGACGACTTTCCACGGCTCGGTATCCGCAAGGTACTTGTTACCGATGCGGGCGATATTCATGGCGTCTTTCAACGCTTCGCGGAAATGGTAATGTTCAATATTGGACTCCAGCAACGCCTTCACCGCAGCCACCTCGCCGACAGTCTGGCGGTCATAGTCATTGAGTTCGCCGCAGGCCGGAACTTCCCCGTCGTAATATTTCCGGGTCAGCACCAGCGCGCGATTCACAAAATTGCCCAGAACGGCAACCAGCTCGTTGTTGTTGCGGGCCTGAAAATCCTTCCACGTAAAGTCGTTGTCCTTGGTTTCAGGCGCATTGGCGCAGAGTACGTAACGAAGCACATCCTCCTTGCCCGGAAACTCTTCGAGGTATTCGTGCAGCCACACGGCCCAGTTGTGCGAGGTCGAAATCTTGTCGCCTTCGAGATTCAGGAACTCATTCGCCGGCACGTTTTCGGGCAGGATATAGCCGCCGTGCGCCTTGAGCATCGACGGGAAGACGATGCAGTGGAAAACGATATTGTCTTTGCCGATAAAATGAACCATCTTGGTGTCCTCCGACTTCCAATAGGTCTCCCAATCGGGTGTAAGGTCCTTTGTAGCAGATATATAACCGATCGGAGCGTCGAACCAGACATAAAGCACCTTCCCTTCGGCGCCCTCCACCGGCACGGGAATGCCCCAATCGAGGTCACGGCTCACGGCACGGGGCTGCAAACCTCCGTCCAGCCAGCTCTTGCACTGTCCGTAAACATTGCTTTTCCACTCTTTGTGCCCTTCGAGAATCCACTCGCGCAGGAATCCTTCGTACTGATCCAGCGGCAGATACCAGTGCTTCGTCTCACGCTTCACGGGCACGGAACCCGACACGGCGCTGTGCGGATCGATCAACTCGTCGGGCGAGAGGGTAGAGCCGCACTTCTCGCACTGGTCGCCGTAAGCGCGGTCGTTGCCGCATTTGGGACAGGTGCCGACGATATAACGGTCTGCGAGGAACGTCTGCGTCTCCTCGTCGTAATACTGCATCGAAGTCTGCTCGATGAACTTCCCCTCGTCGTACAACTTGCGGAAAAATTCCGAAGCGGTCTTGGCATGCGTCGCCGACGAAGTCCGCGAATAGATGTCGAACGACATTCCCAGCCCCTCGAACGACTTTTTGATCATATTGTGGTAACGGTCCACGATCTGCTGCGGCGTCACCCCCTCCTTGCGGGCCTTGATGGTGATGGGCACGCCGTGTTCGTCGCTTCCGCAGACCGAAATCACGTCGCGGCCCCTGAGCCGCAGGTAACGGGTATAAATGTCCGAAGGTATGTAAACTCCCGCCAGATGGCCGATATGCACCGGACCGTTGGCATAGGGAAGAGCCGAGGTAACGAGATAACGCTTGAATTCTTTTGCCATAAAAACAGATACAGTATTACTAATTTCTGTCAAAATTAGTAATTTTTAGGCTAAAAAAAAGCAAAGCTTCATTATTTGTTTACAGATGGTAATAAACAAAAACCGGAACCTGAAATCAGGCCCCGGTTCAACGATCGATTCCGCTTCGGTCAGTCGATCGACAACTCGTCGATCAGCCATTTCGCGCCGGCGAACTTGTCGATGACGAAGAGCACGTAGCGGACATCCACGGCGATCGTGCGCTGCAGCTGCGGCTCGAAAGCCACGTCGCCCGACATCGCTTCCCAGTTGCCGTCGAACGCCAGACCGATCAGCTCGCCCTTGGCGTTCATCACCGGCGAACCCGAATTGCCGCCCGTAATATCGCAGTCGGCCAAGAAGGCCACCGGAAGTTCGCCCTCGGCGTTGGCATACCGCCCGAAGTCCTTCGCGGCGTACAGCTCCTTGAGCTTGTCTGGAACCGTAAACTCCGTAGGATTCTTGGGATCTTCCTTCTCCATCACGCCCTTGAGCGTCGTATAATAGTTGTAGCGAATACCGTCCGCCGGATCGTAGGGCAGAACACGGCCGTAAGTCAGGCGGATCGTAAAGTTCGCATCCGAAGCCCACGCCTTGTCGGGCTGCATGCGCATCAGACCGGCGATGTAGAGACGGTGACCGTCCTTGAACCTGCGGTTATTCTCCCGCTGGGCATCCGCCAGTTCGAGCAGTTTCGCATCGAGCGAACGCACGAATACGACCGCCGGATCGGCATCGCGTTTTCCCACCGAAAAATCATCCACGAAGGCCAGCGTGCCTTCCTCGGTGGCGAAAACCGAGTTATCGTACAGATAATCGACATAAGCATCCGTATCGCCGCCGAACCGCTTGTCGATCACTTCGGCGAACACCGTCGGAAGGTCTCCGCATTTCTCCTTGACGATCTGCATCATGCGCTTGGCTACACGTCGGTCCGTCGCCGGGTTGTAATCCTTGTAGAAGGCCCTCATGGCCTCCTTCGAACGCGCCTGATCGGTGATCTTCTCCACGGCGAGGAACGAACGCGCCGGCGTCAGGATCTCCACGGCCCGGTAAAGCGCCTCCCTGAGCACCTGCTCGGCCGCAAAAGCGGAAGCGTTGCCTTCCACCGCTTCGCGGATGCGGTCCAGCGCATCCATATAGCCTTCGGTCGGCAGCGTATTGGCTTCGGCCCATTTCCGGAAAGCCGCCTCCTGCGCCTCTTTCTGCGCCTTGACGTTCAGTTTGCGGATACCGCGCGACATGCCGATCGAATTCTTCCAGTAATTCGACGACTGGGCGTATTTCGAAGCGTACTGAATCCGCACCTTGTCGCTTGCGGCCATATCCTCCTTGAGAATGGCCTGACGCTCGCCGCGGATGAAGATGCGCTGCGGATTCTCGATATCCAGCATGCGGTCGATCTCGAACGAAGTCATGTAACGCGACGTCGAACCGGGGAAACCCATGATCATCGCGAAGTCTCCCTCCTTGTATCCGTCCACCGAAACCTTCAGAAACTTGTCGGCCTTGTAAGGGCGGTTTTCGGGCGCGTAATCGGCCGGCTTGTTGTCGGGTCCGGCATAGACGCGAAAGACCGAGAAATCGCCCGTATGACGCGGCCACATCCAGTTGTCGGTGTCTCCGCCGAACTTGCCGATCGAAGTGGGGGGAGTTCCCACCAGACGCACGTCGCTGAAAACCTCGATCACGAAGGCGAAAAACTGGTTTCCGCCGAAGAAATCCTTCACCAGCACCTCCATGCCGGGATTGTCCTGCGCAATGCGGCTGCGCACGGCCGCAGCATGTTCGGCCACGATGCGCGCCCGCTCTTCGCCCGAAGCTATGTCGGGCACATATCCCAGAATGTCGGAAGTGACGTCCGAAATCTTGCGGATAAAACGCACCTTGAGTCCCGGAGCCGGGATCTCCTCTTCGCGCGACATGGCCCAGAAACCGTTTTTCAGGTAGTCGTGTTCGACGGACGACAGCGCCTGAATCGAACCGTAGCCGCAGTGGTGGTTGGTAAACAGCAGGCCGTCGGCCGAAACGATCTCGCCCGTACATCCGGGACCGAAGATCACGATGGCGTCCTTGAGTGAGGATTTGTTGACGCTGTAAATCTCCTCGGCCGAAAGTTTGCACCCGCGGGCCTTCATCTCCTTGATATTCATTTTCTGAAGGTAGGGCAGCAGCCACATTCCCTCGTCGGCCGCAGCGGTCAAAGAGGCGCACGCCGCGGCGATCAGTAAAAAGAGTTTCTTCATACAGGATTGTTATTTGATATTTATCATGTTCAGGATCGAACGCTCGGCCCTGCGCCGCACCTCTTCGTCGAGCACGATTTCGGGCGATTCGTTTTCGAGACACGCGCAGATGTTTTCGAGCGTCACCATCTTCATGTACTTGCAGTTGTTGCATCCGCAGGTCTCGTCGTCGGGGGGTGCCGGAATAAACGTCTTGCCGGGGTAACGCTTCTTCATCTCGGCGAGGATGCCCGATTCGGTCACCACGATGAACTCGTCGGCGCCGCTACGGCCGCAGTAGTCGAGGATCGCCGCCGTGGACCCTACGAAGTCGGCCACTTCGACGATATAGGCCCGGCATTCGGGATGCACGACGACCTTGGCGGCCGGATGCTCCTTTTTGAGCTGCAGCAGCTTCTCCAGCGAAAATTCCTCGTGCACATGACATGCGCCGTCCCACAACACGATATTCTCGCGTCCCGTCAGCTTTTTGATATAACCTCCCAGATTGCGGTCGGGGGCGAAGATGATCGGTCGGTCGGCCGGAATCGACTGCACGACCTTCAGCGCATTGGACGAGGTGCAGCAGATATCGGTCAGGGCCTTGACGCCGACCGTGGTATTGACGTACGAAACGACCGTATGGCCGGGATATTTCGCCTTGAAGGCCGCAAAATCCTTCTCATCGCACGACTCGGCCAGCGAACATCCCGCTTCGGGGCAGGGAATCAGCACCTTCTTGTCGGGGCAGAGCACCTTGGCGGTCTCGGCCATGAAGTGCACGCCGGCGAACAGGATGATGTCGGCGTCTACCGACTGCGCCTTGACCGAGAGGGCCAGCGAGTCGCCCAGAAAGTCGGCCGCCTCCTGCACTTCGGGCGTGGTGTAGTAATGGGCCAGTATGACGGCGCGCTTGCGGCGCTTGAGTTCGTCGATCCGGCGGCGGATCTCCGCGGAGTTATTGACCTTCATTTTTTATTTTTACTATTTATTAATTTTAAATAAAGATATAAGAATAGAAATAATAGCTGTTGATACTGTTCACAAGTTTCCCCGCGATTTTTCTCTCAACATTTTCTCCTCTTCTTTTTCTTCTGTTTTTATTCCAATTATTTGATAGTCAATCTATAAAAATAATAATCGACAATTGTTCACAACTGTTTTCAACATTTCGACATCCCTTTTTTGTGAACATTCTGTTGCTCTTTTGGGAGTCGGCCGCTGACTATAATTCGGCAAAACTTTTTTTGGTTTCGGCGAAAACTTGTATATACCCTCCCTGTTTTGGGATTTGCAACTCTTCGGGGCCGGAAGTTTTCATTATTTATCGTCGGTTATCAACAGGGTTTCTAACACGATTTCATCACCTTTTCGACAGTCTTTTCGGCGATTTCGCGGTACCATTTTTCGACCCTCGGATCGATGCCCGCCGCAGGGCGTCCCTCGTCGGAACCCTCCATGATGGACTGTACGATGGGTATTTCGCCCAGAAAATCCACGCCGTTTTCTTCGGCGTAACGGCGCGCGCCGCCTTTCCCGAAGATATAGTACCGGTTTTCGGGCAGTTCTTCAGGCGTGAACCACGCCATGTTTTCTATCACGCCCGCTACCGGGATGTTTACGTTTTCGTTGCGGAACATCTCCACACCGCGCACCACGTCGGCGACCGCCACCTGCTGGGGCGTCGAGACGATCACCGCGGCGTCGATTTTCAGTTCGCCTATAATAGAGAGGTGTACGTCGCCCGTTCCGGGGGGCAGGTCCGCGAGCAGGAAATCGAGCGTTCCCCACTTGGTCTGGTGGATCATCTGCTTGAGGGCGCTGACCGCCATGGCGCCGCGCCACAAAAGGGCGTCGGTCGGTTTGATGAAGAATCCGATAGACATCAGCCGTATGTCCATCGACTCGGCCGGAACGATGCGGTCCGTTCCCTCCTCCTGCACCGCATCGGGCAGGTACCCCTCCACGCCGAACATCTTGGGCTGCGAGGGACCGTAAATATCGGCGTCGAGAATTCCGACGCGGTAACCCATGTTGCGCAGTGCGACGGCGAGGTTGGCCGTCACGGTGGACTTTCCTACCCCGCCTTTGCCCGATGCCACGGCGATCACTTTGGCGATGCCGCCGGTGGTCGTCTTGAGCTTGGGTTCGGGCCGCGGCGCCGCGCCGCCCTCCTTGATGACGACCATGACGTTTTGTTGCGGGAATTCACGCCGGAGAATCTCCTCGGCTTGGTTTTTGATTTTCACCGCGAACGGGTCGCGGGCCTTGGCGAAACGGAGTACGACGGTGATCTTGCCGGCTCCGGAGGCGATATGCTCGATAAAGCCGCTGCCGACGATGTCCTGTCCCGTTTCGGGATGGACGACGGACGTCAGCAGATGTCTGATTTTTTCTTCCATGATTCGTGTTGTGACTACAATCGCAAAGATAACGTATATTTTGCAGAATAAATATAGCAGGGCCTATTGTTTTATATATTTTGCAGAATAAATATAGCAGGGCCTATTGTTTTATCGAAAAACGATAAATTTTATTTGTTTTTCGTAAAATTTCCTTATATTTGCAAAGGAAATCCGGACTCGGAACGAAACAGGACAAACAATAAACGATACGTTATGAATTTTATCAAGACTTTTCTGGCTGCGATCCTCGCCTTCGTCGTGGGGTCGTTTCTGGTGTTTTTTCTCTGGATATTCATTCTGCTGGGCATAGCCGGCTCGATGGAGAAGACGGTGGCCGTGCATGCGGAGTCGATCCTCAAGATCGACTTTTCGGATGTGCTGACCGACGCTCCGTCGAGCGATCCCTTCGCCGGGATCGACTTCGCCACGCTGCGCTCCACGCGCCAGCTTCCGCTGATGAAGGCTCTGCGCGCGCTCGAAGCCGCCAAGGACGACAGCCGCATCAAGGGCATTTACCTGCGGATGAACGGCAACGGCGGCGTGATGGGCGCGGCCCTGTTGGAAGAGCTGCGTGAAGCGGTCGTCGATTTCAAGCAGAGCGGCAAATTCGTCGTCGCTTACGACGAGACCTATTCGCAGGGGAAATATTACCTCGCTTCGGCGGCCGACAAAATCTACATGCAGCCCGAAGGCGCCATGGACTGGTCGGGTCTCGCGTTCAACCTGATGTTCTACAAGGGCCTGCTCGACAAACTCGACATCAAGGCCGAAGTGTTCCGCCCCACGGCCTGCAAATACAAGAGCGCCGTCGAGCCGTATATCCTTCCCAAAATGTCGGACGCCAACCGCGAGCAGATGCAGGCGCTCGTGAATTCGATGTGGAACACCATCGCCGGCTCGGTCGCCGAGGCCCGCGGCATCGACCTGAAGGAGCTGAACCGCATCACCGACAAACTGGAGGTTTCGCTGCCTGAGGATGCCCTCGAACACGGCTTCGTGGACAGCCTGATCTACGAGGACCAGATGAAGGACATATTCGCCGAACTGGGCGTAGCGTCCGATTCCGACGGAGAGTATAATTTCATCACGCTGGGCGAATACGCTTCGCAGGTAGGCGCCGACCTCAAAAACATCTCGGCCGATCAGGTGGCCGTCGTCTATGCCGACGGTGCGATCGTCGACGGCGAAGGCTTCGGAAAGGAGATTTACGGCAATACGCTGGCTGCGACGCTGGCCGGCGTGCGTGACGACGAGAAGGTCAAGGCCGTGGTGCTGCGCGTGAACTCCCCCGGCGGCAGCGCACTGGCTTCGGACGTCATCTGGCGCGAAATGGAACTGCTCAAAGCCGAAAAACCGGTGATCGTTTCGATGGGCGCCTATGCAGCCAGCGGCGGGTACTACATCTCCGCTCCGGCGGATGCCATCGTAGCCGACCGGCTCACGCTGACGGGTTCGATCGGCGTATTCGGCATGTTGCTCGATGCGGGCGACGCCATGGAGCGGAAATTGGGCGTCACCGTCGATGCGGTCAAGAGCAACCGCTCGGCCGATTTGAGCATCTTCCGCGGACTGACTCCGACTGAGCGCGCCATGATGCTCGAAAGCGTGGATCGGGTCTACGAGACCTTTACGAATCTGGTCGCCGAAGGACGCAATCTGCCCGTCGAGAAAGTGCTCGATATTGCGGGCGGGCGCGTATGGAGCGGCGTCGATGCGCTCGAAATCGGGTTGATCGACTCTTACGGCGGCTTGAAGAGCGCCATTGCCGTTGCGGTCGACAAGGCCGGCCTGGGCGAGGAGTACTTCATCGAGGAGGTGCGCGAAGCGCCGCAAGGGCTGGCCGCCATTCTGGCCGCCCTCAACGCGCAGGTCGAGGCACACGTCGAACACACGGAGCTTTTCGATCTCTACGACGAGTACCGCCACGTCCGTAACGCGCTTTCTCAGCAGGGTGTTCTGACCTATTGTCCCTACGTCTTCTCGTTCGAGTAGCGCGTTCGTATTCCGAAATGGGATTCACCCCTGCCGCAGCATGTCGCGGCAGGGGTGAATTCGTAAGGGAGAGGGCTCAAAGAGGCGACGATCCGGCGTCGCGAACGAGATTGGTAAATTCGACGGTACCGGCATAACTGCCTGCGATCGTATGCGGTCGGGCCTCGTTGTCGTCGACGAAGCGGTAGACGATCGAATATCTCTTTCCGTTGCGTTCGACGACGATTTCTCCCTCCGTACAGGGAGCCATTCCGGTCAGCCGGACCTGGTTCGCTTCATTAGTCAACATTCGGTACCAGCTTCCTTCGAAGAGCGGATCGCCGCCGGAAGGCCGGATCAGGGTGCCGGCTATGACCGCTCCTTCGCCGAGTTCCGGTAGATCGGGCGACGTATTCCCTTCTCCGGCGATCGCATACCGACCCTCGATCGCACCCGTCCGTTGCGTATCGGCGCCGACGCACAGCGTCAGCATCAAGTTGTCGATTTCACGCTGCGCAAGGTCGCCGTAAAGATTCAGTTGCAGCAGCCGCAGCGTATTCGGCAGTCGGTCGTCGGCATAGAAGGTCGCGCTCGCGACGGCGAGCGAAGGGCGTACGTCGCGTTCGAGGGTGGAGAGCGGTGAAGACGATTCGGAATGTGCCGCCTGTGTCACGGAGACTTCGAAAGGATCGGCGTCTTCTCCTGTGAACAGAATCGTCGCCGAACGCGGCGAAGCCGTTCGGTTGGGCATGGCTGTCGCGCGGAGCGTCGCGTCGTTGTCGCTCTTGATCGTCATCCATGCGGCTTCGCAGGTCGCCGTCCACGCGGCGGCATCGGTCGTGACGACCAGGTCGAACGACTCTCCGTCGGCTTTGAACGTCAGCGAGGAGGGTTCGACACTCAGCGAAGGGATGTGGGACTCCCCGAAAGCCTTCTGTTCGACCGGTATCGTGACGGTGCCGGCGTCGTTGCCGCTCACGCGGATCGAAGCGGTGCGCCGTGCATCCGTTTCATTGGATGTCGCGGAGATACGGATGGAAAAGTTACCGGCACCTCCTCCGAGCGAGCCGTGCGGACTGCCGTCGGAAGATTCCACTTTTATCGTCAGCCATTCGCTCGGCGATTCGATTTTCCATTCGGCGGTTGTCGTCGCGAGGTTCAGAACGAGAGTTCCTCCCTCTGCATCGAAGACCAGCGTATCGGGCGTGACGCTCAATGTCGGCGCAGGGGCGTCGGGCGGTTGTGGATCGTAATGGAGCGTAGTGCTGTCGCCGCATCCTCCCGCGACGGCGCAGACGATGCAGAGAAGGCGCTTCGCAAGTCTTGCTTGAACGGTTTTCGTGTTCATTTCAGGTCGTTTTCGAACAAAAATAATGAGAATTTGTTTGAAAACGATATAAAATAATATAAAAAGACGTTAAAATAACTATTTCTGGTTTATGGAGTCGGATGCCGGATGTATGCGACGGCGTTCCGGATTTCCGCAGAAATAAAGCGAGCGCTCCGTCTGCAACGATTTGCAGACGGAGCGCTCGCTTACGGACAGAGGTCGGGGGATTCATCCGGAAACCGGTGTGCTATCGCGAGTTGCCGTGGTGCCGCATCATGCGGTCACCGGAGCCTTTCGTCCGTGTGCCGGCCATGTGTTGCCGGAGGTTGTGCTCGTCCGAATCGAAGAGCAGCTCCGTCTGATCGGCGAGCCGCACCGAAATCCCGTTGCGTTCGAGCCCGATGTCGGTGACGGTCTGGCCCGGGGATTTGTTCTTCATATAGTCGGCGACCTGTTGCGGAATCAGCTTCATCGGGATGCCGTCGGCACTCTCGATGTCGGTCCATGCACCGTTTTGCGAAAACATGATTTCATCGCCGTTGTCGAGCCGCACCTTGTAGGCGAAGAGGTGCGCCGAAGGGTCGAAGCGAATGCGCTCGACACGGTCTTTTGCGTAGAAGTCGCGGATGAAGGCTTGTGCGGCTTCGGGCAGCGCATCGAATTTTACCGTGCGGTTTTCGACCATCCGCCCTTTCATGGGCGTCCGGTCGGGGCGTTTGTCGTCGTCGGAGAAAAAACCTGAGTCTCCGAAAAAGCCTGCTGCCGCAGCTCCCACTTTTTGGTCAGCATCTGTCCCATGATGGTGCCGATGGCAAACATGATCAAAGCCGGGATCAGCGCCAGCAGGGTCAGAGTGCTGCTCATCTGCCACATCTTGAACAGCGCCATCAGTCCCAGAACCAGCGCATCACAGAACATCAGCACACCGTCGCCAAAGCACTCCTGGATGGTATCCAGGTCGTTGGTGTACAGGCTCATCAGGTTGCCCACCTTGTTCACCTGATAATACTGCTG
>ENA-OUQS01002217-OUQS01002217.1-human-metagenome-genome-assembly--contig:-NODE-2217-length-13140-cov-4.525564_pt1 | contig 13140 bp, 9 predicted proteins | sample MGYA00248463_ERZ548848 | MGnify/ENA primary metagenome ERZ548848 (study PRJEB26491, sample SAMN04978192) | human metagenome | host: Homo sapiens | study: EMG produced TPA metagenomics assembly of the human... | reverse complement strand
CAATGAAATCCTGGATTTCAGGAAAATTCAAAACAAAAAAATGCGTCTAAGCGTAGAAGAAATTAATTTCGGGGTTGAAGTACAACGAATCTGTGAAAATTTTTATCCGTTAGCAGAAGAACGTCACATCCATTTCTCTGTCGAAGATCATTCGCACGGGGCGATTTTATGGGCTGATAAAGAAAAACTCGAAACGATCCTGAGCAATTTGCTTTCGAATGCCTTCAAATTTACATTCTCGAATAAATCTATTACGGTCAAGACCTCTGAAACAAATGATAACTTAATCCTTCAAGTTTCGGACGAAGGTATAGGGATCAATAAAGATAAAATCAATTCGATTTTCGACAGATTTTCCAGTTCCGAAAAACAAAATCTCTCTAAGCAGCCGGGAACAGGAGTAGGCATGCACTTAACAAAAGAACTGATCAATATGCATGGCGCTACCATACAGGTAAAAAGCATTGAAGGTAAAGGCAGTACATTTACTGTAACTTTCAGAAAAGGATACAGGCATTTCGGGAACGAAGCCGATTTAATCAAAAAAGAACTGACAACCGAAACAACAGATAAGGAAACTAAAAATATTCAAGAAAATATCGGATATACGGACAATGCAGGAAATCCGATGCAAGAATCTACCGGAAAACCAGTTATGCTGGTCGTTGAGGATAACACCGACTTGCAAGAATTTCTTCGCACCATCCTATGTTCCGAATATGAAGTTCATAAAGCCATAAATGGTGCAGATGCTTTGAACCGGCTAAGCAATTTACAACCGGATATTGTTATTTCGGATGTTATGATGCCCGAAATGGATGGAATAGAGTTTACCCGGAAACTCAAAGAAGACATTAATACGAGCCATATTCCTGTAATTTTGCTCACAGCAAAATCATCGCTTGAGAATCAAATGGAGGGTTTGGAAAACGGAGCAGACGATTATATCACCAAACCGTTTAGCGCAACTTATCTGAAAGCCAAAATCGAGAACATTTTGCGAGCACGTAAAAAACTTCAGGAATACTACGCTTCTCACTCTACCGATAACAAAAATTCTGAAACAAAAAGTCCCGATCAACCGGTACTGAACTCCCGCGATCAAAAATTCATTGATACAATTACCGTCGTGTTGGAAAAGGAACTCGATAACAGCGACTTCACAATCGATGAATTAGTATCACAAGTAGGGTTGGGAAGAACTGTCTTCTTCAAAAAGCTGAAGGCGCTTACCGGTCTTTCCCCCGTAGAGTATATAAGAGAATTTCGCTTGACAAGAGCTACCGAACTGATTTGTAACGATGAATACAACATTTCTCAAATATCTTATATGGTAGGGATCAGCGATCCTCGCTATTTCAGTCGGTGTTTTAAACAAAAGTACGGAATGACTCCTACTGAATATAAAGATAAGATACAAGGAAAAAACAAGTAAATAAAAAACAAAAAACTCTCACATCAGGGAGTTTTTGTTTTTATTATTCCGAATGTATCAAATATTCCACCGTTTATACCGAAAAATACGCTCTTTTATCTCCTATGTGATATAATATTGCATTTAGAAAATACCTAAATAAACAAAATCATGCGGAAAATTTTATTTTTAGCGTTCCAATTCTTGATTTTACACGTTTCTGCAACAACGTATTATGTGTCGACAAATGGAAAACCGGAGGGCGACGGAAGCAAAGAGAACCCCTACAACATAACGACTGCCGTAAAAAAAGCAAATCCGGGAGACGTTATCTATCTTGCCGGAGGGATTTATTCTCTATCGGAAACCGTTAAAATAAGTAGAAACGGAACAACCTCTTCTCCAATCAAGATGCAACCCGAGCCGGAAACTGGACGTCCGGTTCTGGACTTCAGCGGACAACCTCGCTTCGATAGTAATGCCCGGGGAATTCAATTGTCGGGAGATTATTGGCACATTACAGGATTGGATATTATTAAAGCCGGTGACAATGGACTTTATATCGATGGGGGAAACTACAACACAATAGAATTTTGCAGGTTCAGTGAAAACGGAGATACCGGATTACAAATCGGAGGAGGTGCGACATATAATCTTATCCTGAACTGCGATTCATATTATAATGCAGATAAAAATATGGGAAATGCAGATGGTTTTGCCTGTAAAACAAGTGCCGGAACAGGTAACATATTCAGATATTGCCGTGCATGGATGAACTCTGATGACGGATATGACGGATATTTAAAAGACAGCAACGACATCACTACGACTTACGAAGGCTGTTATGCTTTTATGAACGGAATATTGCAGGACGGAACTGCGGCTGGAGACGGTAATGGCTTTAAAATGGGAGGATGCGATGCCGATGCTTTACGCTCGCATAATGCCATATTAAAAAATTGCGTAGCGGCCAAAAATAAAAAAAACGGTTTTGACCGGAATAGCAATATAGGTAGTATGACTCTATATAATTGTACATCCTATGCTAATGAAGGAAACGACTATATTTTCGTAGCAGCCAAAGAAAAACAGCAAGATCTGGCTGAAGGGAAAAAAATAACGATAAAAAATTGCATTTCAGTATCGAATACGACACCGAATATAAGCTGTCGTACAGATCAGATAGATATGAGTCATAACACATGGGACGAAAATCTGAATTGCAACACAGATGATTTTGTAAGCCTGAACATAAATCAATATTTGGCAGATCGTGACGAAAACGGGAATTTACCGGATTTCACCTGTCTGCATTTGAAATCGACCAGTTCGCTCATCGACAAAGGCATCGTCATTACTGGTATTTCCTATAACGGTAATGCCCCCGATTTAGGCGCATACGAATATCAACCGGGAGATATAGATATCGATCCGTCCGACCCTCTCGAAGATTATACGGTAAACTTCAGTACGATTCCGGGAATCTTTTCGGCCGAGACAGTAACAGGAGGAACTACCGGAACACAGCACGGAATTACCATAGGAGGAACTGGCAGTAAATCGGGAAGTTTTATTCCATCACAAGCAGCAAACGCACCAGGATCTTCCGGAGCTGTCAAATTAGACGGCAACGGCTCTTATGTACAATTCCCCAAACAACCTAAAGTAAAACAAGTAATATGCCATGTTGCGGCATCAGGTATCAATATCAATCCCCGTTCCCTATCATTGCAAAGTTCTATAGACGGTATAAATTTTTCCGACGTTCCAGGAGGATTGTTGGAAGTAACTAACGATGCAACAGGAAAAACAATCTGCATCGATTTCGACGGAACAAAAGACCTGTTTTTTCGCCTTATTTCCAAATCTTCGGGATGGAATATATATGATTTTATCGTAAAACCTGATAACATGACCACTGGTGTTCCCGAAACGGAAGTAACCGATATAACGAATATTCATTTAACCGGGAACATTCTATATCTTCCTGAAAACAAATTCGTTACTATATATAATATATCTGGGAAACTTTGTTTTCAAAATAAAAATACGACAACAATCGATTTTTCGACTCAGAACCGAGGATATTATATAGTTCGGATAAAAGATATGAAAGGGAACACCATTATTTCAAAAATAATGTATTGAATATTACTTAATAACTAAACATTTTTATGAAGAATACTACTAATTTGTTTCTTCGTATTAAGACCAAGATATAAAATTGTGTCATAATACAATGACAATAATCAAAGTATTATAAATCAAAAAATTTGTCATATCAAAATTTTTAAACTTAAACGAATACATTTTAAATACGCAAAAACGATCTGAAATAATTTATTATCGACAATCAGCAATATTTCTTGCAAAAAAAGTGAGCAAGACTTTCATTCTTAAACTCTGTCTGAATTTCATCGGATCAAAGTCAAGAGCAATCCACATGAATAGTCGGAGACTTTCTCGATAAGGTAACCGTACCGATAGCTCAAAAACGTTATGGTATAGAAGATAACACAAAAAGAAGCGAATAATATTTCTCTTATCAAAAAATATTATTCGCTCCTAAAATAAATTTTTACATCCAAAACATTTCAATTTAGGATATCCAGAAAAAAGATACAAAACTTATCTAAAAAAGACTGTTCTCTAAAAAAACAGCTTATTATCAAGATATATATTACCGAAGAAAAATTTCCTATTACTTTACATTACTCAATCTTTTATTTTCTTTTTCAGCATAATTTACAAAAAAATCTATTATTTGTGGATAGAAATTCTCAAAATTACCGTATTTTTTTTGCTTTCTCTCATATTTTCTTAACAACCCGACCAATTCCGGCATCCATCTGAAATTACGCTGCATATTATACAAAAGTTCTTTTCTCACTTCTTCCGGTTTGTAGTTCTTATCCAACATATAACATATTACGGCAGCACGCACCAATGATTCACTAATCATACTTTTCCACTCTCCATATGCCTGTTGCGACATAGCCCACATTGACGATTCAAGCAAATAACTTCCAGAACTTTCAAGAGCCTTTATATGATTAGAATACCTGCTTTCATCCAACAAATAGTTGATAAAAGAATGGTTAAACTCATGTACTAAAGTCAATAAATCCTCCTTAACGTATAATGGTTTATTCTCATTGTTGTTTACAAAATAAGCCACAAGAGCAAACACTTCTTTTTGTTCCCCTTTTATATGACGACTTACGCCATAGTTTGCGCCACCGTTACAAAAACCGATGATGATAGAAAATTTCTCGTTCAACACATTTCCATAAAATGATTCGAACCAATTCTCATCAATATATTTAGAAACTTTGTCCTCGTAAGCTTGTATACCTTTCTGGTAAAACTCTTGATGAGCTTTAAAGAAGTCATGGAAATGACTTTCTTTATAGAAATCAGCAAGTAAATTCAGGAACTTATTCTTGTCCACTTTATCCCACTGCTCTCTCAGCATGTTTATTTCTTCTTCTATTAGAAAAAATTTTCCTTCTTTCTCTTTTACGTGAAGGGCCATGGACATAACAGCATCATACGATATCCCATGTTGCTTCCTAAGGTCTTTCATGTAGATTACAGCCGGATGTTCAAATGTATTTTTGAAATGTAAGTCAATGTCCGTAATATATTGTCCGGCCATGTCCATATTATATTCCGGATATCCAGCCAAGCGCGCCAAAATACTCATAAGTTCTACATTTTCATTAACTTGTGGTCCTATAATCTGAGCCTTAGAATGAAAAATACAAAAAGACCAGAACAAACAATACATGAACAATCTTATTCTCATATTATTTTATTTTCTAGAAAACTTACTATTTATACAACTAAATTTCTCTCAAAAAAACTCTTTTTAAAAACGTCCATACAAAATTTAGACTGCCTCTAAAACATTTTTTATATTCAAAACATTTTAATTTATCCGTTTTTGAATATGTCTGTCGATCAAACCTTTATCAGTTCATAATCACGTATACCCAAACCGATTTTTTCGGCATGTTCCAATCCTGCCCGCCAATTGGTATCCGGATGCAGACAGGCGAATTTATCTACACCTTCAAGATGTTCATGCGGATGTTCTTCCGCTAAACGACTGCCCGGAATCAACGGAGCATTCATTACCAAATCGGCACAAGCCATATCCAAAGCAACCGGATCGAGAGATGCAGCCATACCCAGATCGGGAACAATAGCCGCATCATTATGATTCCAACAATCGCATTCAGGCGATACGTTCATAATAAAACTGATATGAAACTGAGGTTTATCTTGCAATACGGCCAAAGAATATTCGGCAATCTTATAGTTCAACCGTTCCGAAGTATCACCTTCACCCAATTGTGCGGCATCATATTGGCACAAGGCTACACATTGCCCGCATCCGACACATTTTTCATAATCGATTTGAGCGATATGACGATCATTTAGGTGTATCGCATCATGAGCACAATGTTTTACGCAAATATTGCAACCCTTACAATTTGCTTCCTCTATTCTGGGTGACGAAGCAGAATGCAGCTCCAGCTTTCCTCCGACACTGGCACAACCCATTCCGAGATTCTTCAAAGCACCTCCGAACCCGGCTTGTTCGTGACCTTTAAAATGATTCATTGTCACGATCACGTCTGCATCGGCAATTGCCGTTCCTATTTTTGCAGTCCGACAATATTCCTGATTTATTTCGATCTCCTTATAATCAGTTCCTTTCAGTCCGTCTCCGATAATTACATCACACTGCGCCGAGATAGGATTGAAACCATTCTCCATAGCACTGCGTAAATGATCGACCGCATTGGAACGACGTCCCGAATAAAGGGTATTACAATCGGTCAAAAAAGGTTTCGCTCCTAAACTTCTTAACAAATTAGCCATACGAGCTGCATAATTCGGACGGATATAAGCTAAATTACCCGGTTCGCCAAAATGAATTTTTATTGCAGTAAACGGATTCGAAAAATCCAATCCTGCAATACCTGCCCTACGGCAAAGACGTTCCATCTTGTCCAACAAATTACTGGACGGTGTCGTGTGCAGATCGGTAAAAAAAACTTTAGACTTTTCCATATCGATAAATTTATGACTGCAAAAATACAATTTCAAAATATATTACAGTACAGACGGAACATACATTTTCCCCTGTCTACTATTCCTCTGCAACATACGTTTCAATAAACGAGCAGTGAATTCATGATTTTTTAATCCCCATTTCGGAGCTATCAACAAATCATCGGGAGACTGGGAAACAAAACGTTCGACTGTAATATCCGGTCTCAGATGTTCGATAAAATCAATCACCAAATCGATATATTCATCGACATCGAACAGGTGAAATTCTTCAGGATTCTCCAACTGCTCGTACGCCATACGGGTATTGCGGATCAGTTGCAACTGATGTAATTTCAATGTCGACAATGGCAACTGAGACAATCTTTCTGCATGAGAAATGATCATTTCCCGATCTTCTCCCGGAAGTCCCAAAATCATGTGAGCTCCGGCTAAAACTCCGGCATTTGCCGTACGCATTACCGCATCCGCAGAATCGGAAAAAGTATGTCCCCGGTTTATTCTTCTCAACGTCTCGTCGCATGTCGATTCTATGCCATACTCGACCAAGACAAAATATTTTTTCGACAGCTCCGATAAATAGGAAAGAAGTCGATCCGACATACAATCGGGACGTGTACCGATAATCAACCCCACAACACCATGAACGCTCAAAGCCTCTTCATACTTACCCTGCAACGATCGCAAATCTCCGTAAGTATTGGTGTAGGCCTGAAAATAGGCTAAATATTCCATATCGGGATACTTGCGCCCGAAAAAACCGATTCCTTCCTGCAGTTGCTCGGTAATAGACTTGTCGGTATTGCAATATTCAGGACTGAAAGTCTGATTATTGCAATAGGTACACCCCCCTTTTCCTTTTGTCCCATCTCTATTCGGACAGGTAAATCCGGCATTTATAGAAATTTTCTGAACTTTACCTCGAAAATATTTTTTCAGAAATACCCCGAAATCGGCATAAGGTTTATCATCCATTCTTATCTTCCGTACTCCCTATAAAATCCGACAATCGCTTCTATCCCTTTGTCCATAATATCTATCGGCATATTTTCATTCGGTGAATGCGTCGCATCCGACTCCAGACCGAAACCCATAAGAATAGATTTTACTCCTAAAACTTTCTCGAAAGCTGCGATAATAGGAATGCTCCCCCCCCGACGAACAGCCAAAGGTTTCTTCCCGAAAGCATCCTCATAGCCTTTTTCCGCAGCTTTATATGCCGGAAGATCTATCGGGCATACATACCCTTCTCCCCCATGCATCGGTGTCACTTTTACCCGTACATAATCAGGAGCAGTACGATTGATATAATCGATAAACATTCCTGATATTTTTTCATGTTCCTGATGCGGAACCAGACGACACGAAACTTTAGCATAAGCCTTAGATGGAAGAACCGTTTTCGACCCTTCTCCCGTGAAGCCGCCCCAAATTCCGCAAACATCGAATGTCGGACGAATCGCCGTACGTTCCAGCGTCGAATACCCTTTCTCTCCGAAAAGAGCTTTTACATCCAATGATTCACGATATTTATCTTCACTATAAGGAACGGCAGCCAACATCTCCCGTTCCCGAGCAGAAACTTCTTCTACGTCATCATAGAAACCGGGAATCGTAATATGTCCGTCATTATCGGTAATTCCGGCGATCATTTTACACAAAACATTTATAGGATTTGCCACCGCACCTCCGAAAATACCTGAATGTAAATCCCGATTAGGTCCGGTCACTTCTATTTCCCAATATGCCAATCCCCTCAAACCGGTAGTAATAGAAGGGACATCCGCTCCCACCATACTCGTATCGGAAACCAAAATTATATCCGATTTCAAAAGGTCTTTATGAGCAAGGCAAAAATCTTCAAGCCCGGGAGAACCGATCTCCTCTCCGCCTTCAAACAAAAACTTAACATTGCATTTCAACAGCTTCTCTCGCAAAGCAATCTCAAATGCCTTGACTTGCAAAAACGATTGACCTTTATCATCGTCAGCCCCCCTCGCCCACAAACGTCCGTCCTGAATTACGGGTTCAAAAGGATCGGTATTCCACAACTCCAAAGGCTCGACAGGCATCACATCATAATGCCCATAAACCAAAACCGTAGGAGCTGACGGATCGATAACTTTAGAAGCAAATACTACCGGATTTGCTGAAGTCGGCATCACCTCTGCCATATCGACACCGGTCTCCAGCAATAAATTTTTCCAGCGCAAAGCGCACTCTTGCATATCCTTCTTATGTGAAGGATCTGAACTTATAGAAGGTATTCTGATCAAAGAGAACAACTCCTCCTGAAACCGTCCGCGATTTTTCTCAATATATTCTTTTACATTCATACTTTCAAATCTTTATTTTTCAAATACTTTCAATCCATATGTCTCGTTTTATTCAACAAATAATGATCGAGAATAACCATTGCCGCCATAGATTCGACAATAGGAACTGCACGCGGCAATACACAAGGGTCATGACGTCCTTTTGCCTTCAGATTTATCTCATTGCCGGCATAATCCAGTGTCCGGATATCACGCAAAATAGTAGCAATAGGCTTGAATGCAACTCTGAAATAGATATCTTCTCCATTGGAAATTCCGCCTTGTATTCCTCCCGAATGATTTGTCATTGTAGAAACTTTACCGTCCTTTTTTATAAACACATCATTCATTTCAGATCCGCGATACTGAACACCATCGAATCCCATACCATATTCGAAACCTTTTACCGCATTAATGCTCAACATGGCATTACCCAAATCGGCATGTAATTTATTAAACACCGGATCACCCAATCCCACCGGGACGTTCTTAATGACACAGGTAATGACCCCGCCAATCGTATCCCCTTCGGACTTGACATCCGCAATCAATTCTATCATCTTTTCTGCCGTATCAGCATCAGGACAACGTACGATATTCGATTCTATCTTATCCAAATCATAATGAGTATAATCCTTAGGCAATTTGATCGGCCCTACCTGAGAGGTAAACGCTTTGATCTCGACAGAAAGTTTTCTTAATGCCAACTTTGCCAAAGCCCCGGCGACACATCGGGCAATCGTCTCTCTCGCCGAAGAACGACCGCCTCCTCGATGATCCCGGTATCCGTATTTCTGCTGATATGTATAATCTGCATGGGACGGACGATAGGCTTCTCTTAAATTATCGTAATCACTGGAATGCTGATTTTCATTATACACGACAAAGCCGATAGGTGTTCCTGTAGAATATCCGTTAAATATGCCTGAAAGAAACTCTACCTTATCCCCTTCTTTTCTCGGAGTAACAATCGAAGACTGTCCGGGACGACGACGGTTCAACTCTTTCTGTATGAAATCCATATCGATCTCAACTCCTGCAGGCATCCCATCGATAACGCCTCCTACTCCTTTTCCATGAGACTCACCGAATGAAGTAAGCCTGAATATTGTTCCGAAACTATTCATCGTCTAAATATATTACTAAAATATATGCAAGTAAAGATACGACTTTTTCCTGAATAGTAAAACATGAAATTAAACTTATCTAACGGTAAAATCTTCCCGATTTTTTTATTACTCTGATAAAAACGGTACTATTTAGAACTTTAAATTTTCCAATAAAAAAATCTTTTTATTTCTATAAAAAAGAAGAATGAAACAAAGTACAATAACTAAAAAAATCCCTACATTTGTAATCAAGATTTTAATCTTTTATCAATAAAAAAACAGAGAAAAATGAAAAATCTGAAATTTACAGCGCTGTTTTTAGCAGCGATTATGATGCTCGCCAGCTGTGGTACAATGAATAATACAGGTAAGGGTGCTCTCATCGGGGGAGGCGGCGGTGCTGCTTTAGGTGCCGGAATCGGTGCTCTTATAGGAAAAGGAAAAGGTGCAGCAATCGGTGCTGCCGTGGGTGCTGCGGTAGGTAGCGGTGCAGGAGCTCTTATCGGGAAAAAGATGGATAAGCAAAAAGCCGAACTGGAAAAAATAGAAAATGCTCAAGTTTCTACCGTAACAGACCAAAACGGACTTCAAGCTATTAAAGTGACTTTTGACAACGGTATTCTATTTAAATTGAACAGTTCAACTTTGAATGCAGTTTCAAAAACAGCATTGTCTCAATTTGCCGCATCTCTAAAAAATACTCCGGAAACTGATATTACAATATGGGGACATACCGACAATACCGGGACTTTAGCCGTAAACGAAAGGATTTCCGCTCAAAGAGCTGAGGCTGTTGCCGACTTTCTCGTACAAAATGGTATTCCCAGAAGCAGAATGACTACAGCCGGCAAAGCATACCACGAACCTGTCGCCAGCAACGATACTGAAGCAGGACGTGCACAGAACCGTCGGGTGGATATCTATATCACAGCAAACGAAAATATGATTAAACAAGCCGAACAAGGGACTCTACAATAAAAACAGTTCTTTAAAAATTTTGAAACGCCTCCGAAAATTTTCTCTTAAATTTTCGGAGGCGTTTCCATATAAAGAAAAATTTTGCCGATTCTCACAATCCCGAAAGTCAACCGGAATAAATTGTTGTTAAAAAAAATTTTCATCGAATTTAATTTTCAAAATCCCAAAATCTTTATTGTATATTTGTTATATTCATTAAAATACAAGAATTAATTCAATACGACTATGAAAGTATCTTATCTCTTATTAGCAGAAGGTTTTGAAGAAATCGAAGCTCTTGCTACTACAGACATGTTACGCCGGGCCGGTATGGAAATAAAAACAGTATCTATCTCTCCGAAATTAGAAGTCAAAGGTGCCCATGACATCATTGTCCGTGCAGATATGACTTTCGATACACAAACTATATCTGACGCACAATGGATCATATTACCCGGAGGATTGCCCGGCGCAAAACATCTTGAAGAGTATGCACCACTGATCGAAATGCTGAAAAAAAGGGCAGCTTCAGGAGAAAATATCGCTGCAATTTGCGCGGCACCGGCTCTCGTTCTCGGGAAGAACGGAATTTTGAAAGGTAAACGGGCCACTTGCTATCCGGGATTCGAACAATTTCTCACCGAAGCTACTTACACAGCTCAACCGGTCGAAATAGACGGAAACATTATTACCGGAAACGGCCCGGCTTCTACGATAAAATTTGCTGCAAAAATTATCGAAAACACATTGGGCAAAGAAACCGCCGACTCTGTTTTAAAAGGAATGATGACAGAAAACGCATAGTAAAAATTTACAAAAAATGCCGACAAGATATTTTGTGAGGATTGTCGGCATTTCTATTTCCCCGACTTTATAAACTTTCTCTGTTCTCATCTGAATTTTACTCGGGTTAGATTTGAAAGTTTCTTTCGAGGATGTTTTTCTGTTTTTATAAGAAGGATAACGGACTATCTGACGAATGAAAACGGGAAAACAGACTGAAAGGAAACACAAAAATGGCCTGATTATATTATTATTAGAAATCCACACAGGCTCTTAATCAACAAAGAAACTTTTATCCTTAATTTTATTTTTTATTATCTCTATCAAATCTTTGTTTGTACAATCCATAAAATCCATAAAGGGACAGATACTCTCAACATTAACCATACACCAGTCCCCGATAAACTGGATATAATTATTTTCATCTACGATCAACTTAAATCCCAATTCCGTATCAGAGTTTCTTAATGTTGTCACTGCCAACTCACTAAATTTCCCATCATAGCTTTTACTTCCGCAACATAAGCGCATTTTACCTTTTCTACTAAGACTGATCGATGCAGGTTCATTCACTTCTTGTAATTTACCTTCAGCATCAGCGACTTTATAATATTTGAAATAAAGCATATAATCGTACTCCGAAGCAACATCGTATATATCGGTCGTGTTATAAATCACCTTCCATTCGCCATTTTTAGAAATATAAAACTTATTGTGCTTTTTCTTTGGAACACAAAGAGAACATTTCGAATTATTTATATAGTAATAATTTTCGTCTTCGTCATATTTCATATAAGAAGCCCATACCCCATCCTCAGATTGAGGACGGTATTCTGCCCAATTATTCCCGTCTTTCACAAAATACCCTCCTTCATAAGTAAATAAACCGGTTATTTGGGCTGCCAACTCTACGATAAAAAACAATGTACAAGAAATTATCAGATAAAGTTTTTTCATGGTAATACCTCTTTATTTATACAATAACAAATATAGAAATAAAAAAAAATATATATAATATACTTATACTTAAATAAATACAAAACAATTTGTTTATTAAAGCCGACTCTTATTACTTCTTTGCAATATAATCATAAACAACTTTTGAAACAGAGGCTATTATAGCTGCATTTGTTTTATCATCTTCTTTCGAATCCCGTATAAAAACGGCAATACAATAGCACTGTCCGTCGGGTAACTGTACAAAAGCCAGATCATTATCTCCCGCCTTTACCCCTTCAACATTCCGGTCAGAGCTTCCGGTTTTATGCCCCATTACCACCCTTTCAGGAAGTCCGGCTTTTATCTTATCATTTCCCGTAGATGTTTCTATCATGATTTTTCTTAAATAGTTCCCATACTCGTCTCTGAACAAATCTTCTTTTAAAAATTTATCCAACAACAGAACGGCAGAAGACGGTGTAGCCGTATTGCAGTATTGTTTCTCAAACGACTCATGCATCACCGCTTCCGTCGCAACAAC
>ENA-OUQS01002206-OUQS01002206.1-human-metagenome-genome-assembly--contig:-NODE-2206-length-13240-cov-4.118316_pt1 | contig 13240 bp, 13 predicted proteins | sample MGYA00248463_ERZ548848 | MGnify/ENA primary metagenome ERZ548848 (study PRJEB26491, sample SAMN04978192) | human metagenome | host: Homo sapiens | study: EMG produced TPA metagenomics assembly of the... | reverse complement strand
CAAATCGCAGATGGAGATTATTCTGTGAGAGTGCCGGTTCATACAGAAGATGAGATAGGAGAATTATTTATTCAGAAGGAAAGAGGCTTCAGAATTTATCCTTAAAGCTAATGAAACTATTGGTACTAAAGAATCAGGAATTTCAGATGCAGAATCAGGACTTGGAACCAATGATCCGCGCGGTAGCTGCATTCATGCAATATCGTTTGGAAGAACAGAAAGTTTTATTGAATCTGAATTTAAAATCAGTGGTCTGCAAGATAGAACCAGATTTATTAAAATCATTAATTTTAAATCTTATGGATAATGCATTAAAATCCATGGAAGGTGGCATTTTGTCTATAGAAAACAAGGTAAGCGAGGAAGGAACGAAGATTTATATTTCAGACAATGGATGTGGTATGCCAAAAGAAGAGATCAGCAAGATTACAGAGTTGATAAATCTAGATCCAGAAAGCAAGGTGGGGTTGGTCTTGGACTTGCGTTGTGCAAAGAAATTGTAAGGATTCATCATGGAGATATGGAATTTATTAGTCAGCCTGGAAAAGGAATAACAGTGATGATCACGATTGGAGGGTGTGATGAAAAAACAAATTAGGAATCTTCTTTTGATCATAACAGCCTTCTTTTTTACAGCATTTTTCTGCTTATTGCCAAATCTTCAGGCATTACTTACGGATTGCAATACCTTTGGAAAAACAGAAAAGTTAGCACTGAATCCGGTAAAAATTTCAGTGGAATCTACAAAGACAACATCAGAAAAATTAAAGATAATTAATAATCATATGCTCAGCGTATCGGTTATGCCATCAACAAGAACGGATGATGGTGCAGATTTGGATAAGAATGCACGAAATCAGCTAAATCAATTGTTCCGTAAGATGAAAATTTCTTTTAGGATAGATGCTGATTGGAAAGTACAATATAAGAAATTATATACGCATATTGCAAAGAAGAAAAATGATACAAATGTTATGAATGTATCAGACGTATCAGATGTGCAAAATCTGTTGATATGGTATATTGCACTGGCACCAGAAAATCAAGGGAAGGAAGAGAAATCTGTAAATTTGATCATGGATGCGTATACGAATCAGATTCTTGCGTTGGATGTATACTCAGATCATTATTATAAAGATTGGAAAGAGTTGGCGGATCATTTGGAAGACATTCCAAATGGATTTTTATCCTATCTGGATTTAAAACGGTCAGAAAAAGGGTTTAAGAAAACTCTGCAAGAGAATGAAATGATTTCAAAGCAATATCAAAAAATTAAAAATGCCAACCTTCCATATACGCAGATATCTGGAAGTAGCGGGGTTTATGCAACTGAAGATGGGATACAGACTTATATTCCAGTGGAATGGACTGGTTATGGTTTTATGATCAATAATGTTTATAATACTTAATTAAAAAAGGCGTTCAAAGAAAATAATGATATCTAAGATTTGCTCTTGTATTTTGAAAGCTTTCTCTCTATAATAAATAAACGGAACCCTACAAATATAGTAGGATACGAAAGAAAGGTTGAAAGCATGAGCAATATTAATATTTCATATAAACATAAAATGAATTTTTACAATAAGGCTTAAAACTTCACATATCGTCTTAAAGCCTTATTTTATGAGGGTTTCTCATTTTTTCATTCGGTAGATTGCTTTATATTTTGGCTTAAACTATCACTTTTTAACGTTCTAAAAAGTAGTAAATTTAGTAGTAGATTACGCAGTCAATCGTTTCATTTCGGCTTGTGCTGATTGATAACTTCCATGTGCATAATATCCTAGTGTCATAGTAATATTCTTATGCCCCATAACATACTGTAGATTATTTGGTGTCATTCCTTTGTTTGCCATGTTCGTACAAAAAGTATGTCTTAAAATATGTGGTGTGATATTAGGAAGTTCTTTTCCTGTATATTTACGATACTTTTTTGAAAGTGCTGAAAATCTACATGAATAGTATGCGTTATACATAGGTAATCCTTGCCTGTTCAAAAAGAGAAAATCGCTATAACCGTCAACAACAATAGGCTGTGTATTTTTTCTGTTTTTTATAACTTCCAGCAAAGTTTGAAATACCAAGTCTGTCATAGGTATCTTGCGATAACCGCTGTCACTTTTCGGTGGTTCTGTATAGTATCCGTCTTTATCCTTTTTCAATTGGTGGTTAATATCAATTGTGCGATTATCAAAATCAATGTCAGAAAGCGTCAATCCGCATAATTCAGAGATACGCAAACCTGTATTTAATAAAATAACGATTGCAGGATAATAGACTTTATAGGTTTTATCTGTTTTTGCAAAATCAAGAAGTGCTTTTATCTCTTCCTTTGTCAGTGCTTCTTTCTTTTTGGTGTCATTTTCAATAACATCCGTCAAAGCAAAATCAAAAGGATTTTTTCTAAGCAAATCGTCCTGTATCGCAATATGAAAAGTAGCATTCAGGCTTCTTTTCATATTCTTTACTGTACTGTAAGCATATTTTTCTCTCATTCTATATGCCCATGCTTTGGCTTCTGATAGTTTTACCTTATCAATGCTCATATTCCCCAGAATATCTGTTTGCAAGGCTTCTTTAAGGTATTTTCTGCCAGTCTGTGTACCTTTTCTAACATTTGCCTTGCTTCTTGTATAACGGTCATATAGCTGTGATACTGTCATGTTTCTGTTTGAGGTACTAATACCGTCAGATAAATCTTTTTCTATCATTTTGACTTTTTCACGAAGTGAAACACAATCTCTTTTTCCTTTTGGTACTCTATCAGTAGATACCAGTTTCCAGGAATAGACAAATTTAGGTTTACCGTTTTCTATATATTTGTAAGCATATCTACCGTCTTTTCTTTGGCTCTCTCCGTTTCTTAATATTCTTCCTTTATTGTCGGTTCTCTTTTCCATACTTTTAACTCCTTTCATTTATGGAAAGAGCCTTGAATATGACTGTTTTCAGTATATCATGTTCAAGGCTCTTTTTCTATATGGTGTCGATTTCATTCAACACATTTTCAAACTGTTTTCTTTTGATAAGGGTTCTTTGTCCGTTGTAGAAGATAAATGGTTCACCCCTATGTTCATCTACAATCCGCCGAAGCTTATTTTCGCCTATACCAAAATATTTGCTTGCTTCTTCTATTGTAAGCATATATTTTTCCCAAACAGGAACAACAGTGTTCTTCATCATACCCACACTCCTTTCAGATATTCCGTTATGGTCTGCTGTCTTAATGTGCTTCTGTGTTTCTTTATCCATGACTTTATTTCCTTTTTTTGATTCGCTTCTGGTATGTAAAACTTTTCATAATATTCAAAAAGATAATTTGCAATTTCTTTGTCTGCACCTTCTCCCCATACTTCAAAAGCTTTATAAAATGTGGGACATAATCCCGAACCTTTCAGAAGATATATTATTGAACGCTTAAGGTCATTATCTTTTGCGATTGCAGTTGATAAATGATTGAACTGAGCGTTATTCATAATATAGAGAAGTGCTCTTGTATATTTCATTTCTTTTTTAGTCTGTATATCATAAAATCTGTATCTATCTGTAATCTGATGTGCGATAAATTGCACAAGTTCTTTTTCATCAGTAATATTCAATAATTCTTCTGTAATTTGGTGTGCATAAGTTCCCTTAAATACGACTTCCTGACGTATCCAGCTTTTGCAATTGATTGCTTCTTCATATCGAAACCCTTTTGTTTCAATCTGCTCTGCTTTTTTATCGTATATGCGTGTAAAACATCTTGTATTCGATTTCCTCGAGCCGACATATAAGGTAGAGATAATGCCGTTTTTATCAACTCCATTGAATGTTTTTATCATACTGCGGTTCTTATAGTCTTTGACAATAATTGAACCGCTTTTCAAGTTCTGATATATCGTGTTAGGATTGAAACATTTATGAAAGTTGAAATAATCAGCAGTCATATCAATCCTAGAAAGTCTTGCTATATAGAAATCACTTTGTATCATTTTCAGAAATAAAGCAATGTTCATTCTCTTATCATATCTTTCAAAAAAAGTAGACTGATATACCGACCAAGCATAAGCGGAAAATTTTATGCAGATACCCATAGTCTGCAAGTATTCATGCCATGATATGCTCATGTGCCAAGGTTTGTTTTCAAAGGTCAGTCCTGTACTATAGCCTTGCTGAACGCCATATTGAGCCTCTTGCATTTTTCCGAACAATTCTTCAATCTTTGATAAATCGATAAATCTTCCCAGTATTTCATCTGCTTTGATTATCCATTCATCTGGGGGGACTTTTTCATTTGGAAACAGTACAAGTGTGATTTCATCTATACCAACTTTCACGGTAGATTTATATTTCATAAATTTTTCCTTTCCTGTTCTTTGTATTTGGTTCTTATTCTTGTTCTGCGGGGGTTATTACATAACCCCCGCAGAATGAGTTATCTACCGAGTACGGACAGCTTTAAGAATATCAAACTTCAAGGTCGGGAATGAACACACTTTCGGTTGCCTTGTCAAACCTTGGAACGTATATAAGCCTTGCCCTTGCTGAAAATTTCGCTTCGGCAGATCAGCGTATTCTTCAAAGGCTGTCTGATAAGTCGTATCAGTAGCCTGTCCGAGCACGACCTTGAAAACAAGATTGTCACGAAGATATGTTGGCAATATCTTGCTGTCTGATTTCTGCATGATTATCCACATGAAGAAGCCGAGCTGTCTGCCTTTCTGAATAATATTTGTCAGATACATATTGACCGTGTCTCTTGTAAATTTATCAAGGGTATTTACTACAGACTGGAATGAAGAAAACTCATCAATAATCAAGACGTGAGCCTGCAGACCCCAGTCCTTAAAATCACTGTCAAGTTTGTTGTTAAGATACTCTTGTGCTTCCTGTTCACGCTTTTGCATTGCTTCATAGAAACGCTGAAGCAGGAATACAATTTCATTGGTACTTCCAGCTGTTTTGTCACATGAGATAGACTTACCAACCACGTATAAAGCAGAACATTTTGGGTCTGCAAAATATATCTCTGGTACAGTCGAAAAATTCAACAACTGTAAAATCAACGAATATGTTGCATATGTCTTTCCTGAACCTGTCGAACCTACAATAAGTGTATGGTGTAGTGGAACTCTATTTCTATCGTCAATGAACAATGTTCCGTTTTCTTGCTTGGAACATAACAACTGAAAATCTTTGTAATTCTTAAAAGCAAGCTGGTCTGTTTCTGCAAGTTCAAATTCATAGACATATGTATTCATATCATCAGAAAAATACTGTTCAGAAACGATATACTTTCCTAATGCAGAAGATATGTTCATATCTTCTAACAGCTTATGATGACGTATGGAATTTCCTATAATGACTTTTCCTCTGGTCATGCCGTCATCAAATATGATTTGAATGCGTGGGAGTTTTGCAACTCTCTCCTCTCCTGCATATTCCTGTGTCGTATGTTTGGAACTTGCTTCTAATATCATAAGACGAAGCTTTCTCATCATATTAGCGTGTACAAAGGCATATCTCATACCTTTATATCCCTTGTGGTAAAAAAACCAATAGATGAGATAAATCAAAATCTGAATAACTGATAATGCAATAAAGATAAATCCTATTTTTTTGATTACTTCAATCCCTATCGGGAAGTTATGGGCTGGCAGGACAATTGCCATTGCCAGCCCGATAACTCCACAGACAAGGATTGAAGAAATAAGTACTATAAGAAACTTAATTCTTCTATCAAGACTCATACATTACATCTCCTTTCTTAAAGTGGGTCTTGCTGTACCTGTCGGTACTGTCTGCGTCTTGCTTGAAATAACTTTGATGTCATCGCAAGTAATGCTCAGCTGATTACGGTAATCACCGTAGACTCTCGCTGTAGGATTGACAAGTTCGACCAAGTCATCAAGTGTAATATTTACATCATGCGCTACTTTGACATCAATCTTTTCATAACGATTGGTCTTGATTGTATTACCCGTTTGCTGATACTTGGTATCATCTCTGAGAATTACAAATGTAAACTTGAATCCAAGATGTTTCTTCGTCTGATAATCTTTCCATTCTTTCTTGTCGACAAAACATAAATCCTTATCTGCAAGAAAGGGTTTGATTTCAAACGACTCAAACTGGTTCAAACATTGCAAAGCCATGCTCACGCCTCCTTTCTGAATATATTTGTAAAAGGTCTGAAAAATCACAGAAGACCGCTCTTGCCTTTTACACCTAATATTATATGGTGATTGGCACTTTTTTACGAGGAAATAGGAATTATTAAATAAGCAAAATATCATTGATTTTATAGCATTTAATGGTTATAATAGGAATTATAAAATCGAAAATAGGAACATAAAAGGAGAGGGATTATGGCAGACAATAGAAATGTACCAATGAGAAAGATTATTGATGAAATTATAGAGAGATATGATTTTGATGAAGGTTTGGTAGATAGAACATTGATTGTTAAAAAAATCAAGAAACTTTGTTTGAAAGAACCCATCACTCAAAAAGGAGTAACTTCTAATCTATGGGAATGTTCCAATGTCGGAAAAAATAAGGAGCATTTGTTTACAAGCGAAGAAAGGAAAATGCTTGTAACACATTATGACTTATGTACTTATCTATTAAGTTGTAGCTTTCGTAATAGCGGAGAAAAAAATAAAGAAAAGACTGATAAAAAACTAAACGCTGTTATTGAATTGCATGATAAAGTACATAAACGTATTGAGAACGAAACTCAAGCATTAATTGAATTGAATGAATATTCAAATGAAATTATGACATTTTGTTCCTTTGAAGAGGTGCAAAAGAAAAAACACGATATAATGATTGAAGCCTTATTTTTAAGATATTTTAAGCCGATTGATGAAGAATTATTGTTTGACGATATGGAAACTAAAGCGAGTATAAGCGGTACGAATTATACTGATGTAAATGTTGAAGAAAGTCTATGGAGACTGGAAAATCCGATTGAAGCCTATTGTATACCTAAAGAGCAAGATAAATAAAAATAGGTATTCTGACAGTTTGAATCAGAATACCTATTGATTGACAAGATTTCACTATTATTTAAAATGAGTATTAGATTGAGCTTCTTTATCGAATGCGACAATATCGTTTGGAGTACAATCTAAAATGTTACATAATTTTTCAAGCGTAATCAATGTAATATTTTTATTGTGCTTCAATGAGTCCAATGTTCGGTTATCTATCCCCGATTGTAGCAACTTATATTGTGAAATGCCTTTTGTTTTCATGGTTTCCCACAAAGGATAATAATTTATAATCGCAATCAACTCCTCTTTTCGATTATAAAATTATTGTGAGAGAAATCATATTGTGCACATATTCACAATGTGCTAAAATAGATATATCATAATCCAAGGAGTGTAGAAGTATGAAACAAAGAAAGAACTTAGAACAAATTAAAAATATGATAAGTAAGAATAAAAAAATTGTAATTGCAATTATTTTAATAATTATATTATCACTAGTAATCGGTATTGCTTTTGCTTCAAAACCAAGTGATAATAAAAAAACAGAAAGTCAAACGGAACAAAAAATTGATGTTTCAGAAGAAAACAATAATAAGGAAGAGGAAGATAAGAAAGAAGAAAACGAAAATAGCAAAACTGATAAAAATACGGGTAATTCCAATAGCACTTCAACTACTAAAGATAATAACAACAGTTCAACAGATTCCAATAAAAAAGACTCTTCCAATGCTGGAAACTCTGGCGGTTCCGACAAGCCGAGCAAACCTGCTCACCAGCATTCGTGGAAACAGCACACCGCACAGAAGTGGGTATCCAATATAGTGACGGTTCCCGACTATGAGACCCAGAAGGTCGCTGTGGGCAATCGCTACATCTTCGCCCATGACGGTTATACAACGGATAACATCAACAACGCTAAAGCCCACGCCAAGGAACTCATCCTCGCAGGTCTCCCAGACAACTACCGTACGGAAACCATCTACGAAACGAAACAGGTTCAGGTCGGTTCCCATCAGGAAGACCACGGCCACCACGAGACCTATGTCGACTACGAATACTGCGACTGCGGTGCCCGCCGTTAATTACAGTACTTCACGAATATAAAAAATCAAGGGATATTTCAATACGAATGAATGAAATATCCCTTTTGTATATTCTGTTTATGTCAATCCTAACTTTTCGAGTACCTGCGGTATAGGGATTGGCATATTTTTAGTTTGTCATAAACAAGGCTCTTCGTTTGTAGTAAATGTGTAGTAAAACTCAACTGTTTTTCCTCTCAAAGTGGCTTAAGCCCTTGATTTTCCGCCACTTTTGAGAAAGTATTTAATTTTTTAAAAAAAGAATTAAAACAGTTAGAAGAAGGAAGTTATCAGCTTCTTGATATGAGAGATGAATCAAACACGTCTTATGGAATGATCCCTGGAGCTATTGTGGCAGCAGGTGAAGATGAGCTTGGAACACAGGCAAAGGAATATATTGATCAGGGTAAGAAAGTTATTTTATATTGTACCAAAGGAATTTTCAGCAAAGAGGCAGCAGAAAAATTAGCGGAAGAAGGGATCGATGTTCTTAGTCTGGAAGGCGGATACACAGGATGGTTGTTATCCTTGATGAAAGAAGAACAGGAAAATGATCAGAAAACAGAACAAAATAACAAAGAAGCTGAAGGAAAAGGCAAGAAAAAAGAACTGACAAGAACACAGGAGATTGAAAAGAGCATCCGCAAGAAGTTTCACAAACAGATATTCTCCAAGTTTGTAAAAGCGATCAAGACATATGATCTAGTGCAGGAGAATGATAAGATCGCTATCTGTATCTCTGGGGGAAAAGATTCCATGTTGATGGCGAAATTGTTTCAGGAATTAAAACGTCATAACAAATTCCATTTTGATCTTGTATTTTTAGTTATGGATCCAGGATATAATGAAATGAATCGACAGATCATAGAGAATAATGCCAAATTATTAGATATTCCGATCACAGTCTTTGAATCTGATATCTTTGATGCTGTTTATGAGATTGAGAAATCGCCATGTTATCTGTGTGCAAGAATGCGTCGTGGATATTTATACAGCAAGGCGAAAGAACTTGGATGCAATAAGATTGCACTGGGACATCACTATGATGATGTCATTGAGACGATCCTTATGGGAATGCTTTATGGAGCACAAGTACAGACGATGATGCCAAAACTTCACAGTACAAACTTTGAAGGAATGGAATTGATCCGTCCGATGTATCTGATCCGAGAGGATGATATCAAGCATTGGAGAGATTACAATGGATTACATTTTATCCAGTGTGCATGTAAGTTTACAGATACTTGTACAACATGCAATCCAGACGGTGTTACGAAATCCAAGAGAATGGAGACAAAACAGTTGATCGCAAAGATGAAAGAAATCAATCCGTATGTAGAGTCCAATATTTTCAAGAGTGTGGAAAATGTCAATTTAAAGACGATCATTGCATATAAGAAAGATGGAGTAAAACATTCGTTCTTAGATACTTACGATCAGGAAAATTAAATAAGAATAAAAACACAGAGATTAGTGATAAAATCTCTGTGTTTTTGTTTAGAACTATGAAATTATTCGTTGTCTTCTTCGATCTCAACAATCTGACGTTTTCTGGCAGCTTCGTCATTTTCCAGATATTCGTCGTAAGTACATTCTTTGTCAATCAGACCATTTGGAGTGATCTCCATGATGCGATTAGCTGTTGTCTGTACAAACTGATGATCCTGAGAAGTAAATAATAATGCACCAGAGAAATCTTTTAATGCTTCATTTAAAGCAGTGATAGATTCCATATCTAAGTGGTTGGTAGGCTCATCAAGAAGTAAGATGTTTGCTCCGCTGATCATTAATTTAGATAGCATACAACGAACTTTTTCTCCTCCAGATAAAACACCAACTTTCTTTAATGCATCTTCTCCAGAGAATAACATACGTCCAAGGAATCCACGGACAAATGTTGCGTCTTTATCTTCAGAATACTGAGTCAGCCATTCAACGATCGTTTCATCCTGACTGAAATCTTTTGTATTATCTTTTGGGAAATAAGACTGCGTTGTAGTCACTCCCCATTTGTAAGAACCAGAATCAGGTTCCATTTCTCCGGATAAGATTTTAAATAATGTTGTAGCAGCTAAAGTGTTAGGTCCCACAAAAGCAATCTTATCTGTTGGTTTCATTAAGAAAGAAATATTATCTAAGATTTTTACACCATCGATCGTCTTTGTAAGATTTTCAACAACTAAAGCATCATTTCCGATTTCGCGGTTTGGCTTGAAGTTGATATATGGATACTTACGGCTAGATGGTTTTAACTCATCTAACTGGATTTTATCTAAAGCTTTCTTTCTTGAAGTAGCCTGTTTGGATTTGGAAGCGTTGGCACTGAATCTTGCGATAAAGTCCTGTAATTCCTTCATCTTTTCTTCTTTTTTCTTGTTAGCTTCTTTCATCTGCTTTGTAAGAAGCTGACTGGATTCATACCAGAAATCATAGTTTCCAGAGAATAACTGAATTTTCGCATAATCGATATCTGCGATATGAGTACATACCTTATTTAAGAAATAACGGTCATGGGATACAACGATGACAGTGTTGTCAAAGTTGATCAGGAATTCTTCTAACCAGTAAATAGCGTCTAAGTCTAAGTGGTTGGTAGGCTCGTCAAGCAGCAGGATATCTGGATTTCCGAATAAAGCCTGTGCAAGTAAGACTTTGACTTTCTGAGAACCATTTAAGTCAGCCATTTTTGTATAATGAATATCGCTAGGGATTCCAAGACCATTTAATAAAGTAGCAGCATCAGATTCTGCTTCCCATCCGTTCATATCAGCAAATTCGCCTTCTAATTCACTAGCACGAATACCGTCTTCATCTGTGAAGTCTTCCTTAGCATATAAAGCTTCTTTTTCTTTCATGATCTCGTATAATCTTTGGTTACCCATCATAACCGTATCAAGGACGATATGATCATCGTACTGGTAGTGATCCTGTTTCAAAACAGAAAGACGCTGTCCAGAAGTAATGGATACATCTCCTTTTGAAGGTTCGATCTCTCCGGAAAGAATTTTTAAGAAAGTGGATTTACCTGCTCCATTGGCACCAATCAGTCCATAGCAGTTACCTTCTGTGAATTTAATATTTACATCTTCGAATAAAGCACGTTTTCCTAAACGTAAAGTTACATTATTTGCCTGAATCATTGTATAACCTTTCTTTTTGATTTATAATTAAATAGAATGCTCTTTTCATTTTACAGAAAAGCCAGAGTTTTTCAAGTAAAATTTGCATTGTGCAAGTAAAAATACTTGACAAGGGCAGTGAAATTCGCTAAACTAACATCTAGTAAAGGAAAATTGCTTTACAGGAGTATCAGATGGAACGAATCGTAGAACAGAATTTATTATATGATTTTTACGGCGAATTGCTGACAGCACATCAGAAGGAGATATATGGTGAACATATTTTGAATGATATGACAGCCACAGAGATCGCAGCTGAGTTTGGAATTACCAGACAGGCGGTGCATGATATGATCCGAAGATGTGATAAGATCTTGGCAGATTATGAAGCAAGACTTCATCTGGTAGCGAAGTTTTTGACGGCCAAGGAGAAGATCAAAGAGATCCATACCTTATCCAGAAGGCTTCTTAAAGAAGATAAAGAGCAGATGGAAGAAGACATCAGACAAATAGAATCTGTATGTAATCAGGTTTTAGAAGATTTATAACTTAGATGAGGTGAATCAATGGCATTTGAAAGTTTATCCGAGAAACTTCAGGGTGTATTTAAGAACTTAAGAAGTAAGGGCCGTTTAACAGAAGATGATGTAAAAGCGGCAATGAGAGAAGTTAAAAGAGCTTTACTTGAAGCTGATGTTAACTTCAAAGTTGTAAAGACATTTATCAAATCTGTGCAGGAAAGAGCTGTAGGACAAGATGTTCTGAATGGTTTGAATCCGGGACAGATGGTAATCAAGATCGTAAAAGAAGAGATGGAAGCATTAATGGGGTCAATGATGACAGAGATCCAGCTTCGTCCAGGTAATGAAATTACGATCATTTTGATGGCAGGTCTTCAAGGTGCTGGTAAGACAACAACATGTGCAAAACTTGCTGGACAGTATAAGAAGAAAGGAAAACGACCATTATTGGTAGCCTGTGATGTATATCGCCCAGCGGCGATCAAACAGCTTCAGGTTAATGGAGAGAAGGTCGGAGTACCAGTATTTACAATGGGAGATAAGCAGAATCCAGTGGATATTGCAAAAGCAGCTATCGAGCATGCGAAATCCAATCAGCAGAATGTTGTGCTCATCGATACAGCAGGACGTCTTCACATTGATGAGGATATGATGCAGGAGCTTGAGGATATCAAAGCGAATGTGAATGTAGATGCTACAGTGCTTGTAGTTGATGCCATGACAGGACAGGATGCAGTAAATGTGGCGCAGAACTTTTCTGACAAAGTCGGCATTGATGGTGTGATCCTGACTAAGATGGACGGTGATACACGAGGCGGCGCTGCGCTTTCCATTAAAGCCGTGACCGGCAAACCGATCTTCTATGTTGGTATGGGAGAGAAGCTTTCTGATCTGGAACAGTTTTATCCGGAACGTATGGCTTCCAGGATCCTTGGAATGGGCGATGTAATGAGTCTGATCGAGAAGGTGGAAGCATCTGTGGATCAGGAACAGGCTCAGGAGATGCAAAAGAAGCTGAAGAAAATGGACTTCGACTTCAATGATTATCTTACCAGCATGGAGCAGATGAACAAGATGGGTGGTATTTCCAGTATCCTGAACATGCTTCCCGGAATGGGCGGTAAGATGAAGGATATCGAGGGTATGATCGATGAGAAGGCTATGGACCGTACCAAGTCCATCATTCTTTCCATGACACCTCAGGAGAGAAGTAACCCCAACATTCTGAACATCTCACGCAAGAACCGTATCGCCAGAGGCGCCGGAGTGGATATTACAGAAGTAAATCGTCTTGTGAAGCAGTTTGAGCAGAGCAAGAAGATGATGAAACAGATGCCGGGATTAACAGGCGGCAAGATGAATATGGGAAAAAGAGGCGGCTTTAAGCTTCCCTTTTAATAAATAACAATAAATTTTCAGAAAGATAATTGGAGGAAAACAAAAATGGCAGTTAAGATCAGATTAAGAAGAATGGGACAGAAGAAAGCACCTTTCTATAGAATCGTTGTTGCAGATTCCCGCAGCAAACGTGACGGAAG
>ENA-OUQS01002183-OUQS01002183.1-human-metagenome-genome-assembly--contig:-NODE-2183-length-13369-cov-5.699639_pt1 | contig 13369 bp, 10 predicted proteins | sample MGYA00248463_ERZ548848 | MGnify/ENA primary metagenome ERZ548848 (study PRJEB26491, sample SAMN04978192) | human metagenome | host: Homo sapiens | study: EMG produced TPA metagenomics assembly of the... | reverse complement strand
TGCTGGAGCAGAGCCAAATGTTCGCGAAGGAGGCGTTGAACGATCACCAGCGTACGTTGCGTATGCGGGGTCGTCCGAAGATCAAATTGGCCCGGAATTACGAGGAGGCGGTACGTATTTTTGATCAGTATCGGGATAATATGTTGGGTATTATCTCGGATATGAGTTTTATGCACAATGGCGTGAAAGATCCGTATGCCGGTTATAAGTTCGGACAGTATGTACGGAAAACGGGTTTGATCATTCCTTTCGTGCTGGAATCTTCGGAGGCCAGCAACCATGTGTACGCGAAGGAACTGAACGCCTCGTTTATCGATAAGAATTCCAAGAGTTACCCGCAGGATTTGAAAAAGAAGATCATGCAGCGTTTCGGCTTCGGCGATTTCGTGATCCTGAATCCGCATACGAAAGAGGAGATCATGCGCATCAAGGATTTGAAAGACCTTCAAAAGAAAGTCTTCCAGATTCCCGACGATTCGTTGGTTTACCATCTCTCCCGGAATCATTTCTCCCGTTTCTTTTATTCCCGTGCCATGTTTCCGCCCGCCGAGGTTTTGAAGCATGTGGACGTGAGTGACTATAAGGATATGGATGAGGCTCGGAAATTGATTTTCGACTTGATCGTGCAATATCGCCGGATGAAGAACACGGGTGTCGTGGCGGTTTATCAGAAGGATCGTTTTGATGAGTATAGTAATTTTGCCCGTATCGGTGACGGTTCGCTGGGAGGTAAGGGTAGAGGTCTTGCCTTTATCGGTGCGATGGTGAAGCGATACCCTAAGCTGGAGAGTGATAATTTTGCCGTGAATATCCCGAAGACGGTCGTGATCTGTACCGATATCTTCGACGAGTTCATGGAGACGAACGAGTTGTATCCGGTAGCGCTGGGCGATGCGGACGACGAGACGATCCTCCGGTATTTCTTGCGGGCCAGCTTGCCCTCCCGTTTAATCGAGGACTTGATGGCTTTCTTCGATGTGGTGAAAAGCCCGATCGCCGTGCGTTCCTCCAGCCTGCTGGAAGATTCGCATTATCAACCTTTCGCCGGGATCTATTCTACGTATATGGTACCTAAGATCGAGGAGAAATACGATATGCTCCGTACGGTGAGCGACGCTATCAAGGCGGTGTATGCCTCTGTCTTTTATAAGGACAGTAAGGCGTATATGACGGCTACCTCGAACTTGATCGATCAGGAGAAGATGGCTATCGTCTTGCAAGAAGTGGTGGGCTCCCGTTATAATGATCATTTCTATCCGACGATGTCGGGCGTGGCCCGTTCCTTGAATTTCTATCCGATCGGTAACGAGAAGGCGGAAGATGGGATCGCGAATATCGCCTTGGGATTGGGTAAGTATATCGTCGACGGCGGGCAAACCTTGCGTTTCTCTCCCCGACATCCCCATAGTATCTTGCAGATGAGTACGATGGATTTCGCTCTTAGGGAAACGCAGACTCGTTTCTATGCCTTGGATTTGAAGAATATGGCGGAGGCTTTCTCGGTGGATGATGCCTTTAACTTGGTGAAGCTGGGTTTGAAGGACGCTGACGCTGAAGGTTCCTTGAAATATATTGTCTCTACATACGATCCGTACGATCAGATTATCCGTGACGGTTATTATCCGGGCGGTCGTAAGATCCTTTCTTTCGTGAATATCCTACAGCATGACGTATTCCCGCTGGCGGATACGTTGGATCAGATCTTACGGATCGGGCAGCAGGAAATGGGTCGTCCGGTCGAGATTGAGTTCGCTGTCAACATGGACCCTTCGGATCATACAAGGGCGACTTTCTATCTGTTGCAAATCCGTCCGATCGTAGATAATAAAGAGATTATGGACGAGGATCTGAGCTTGGTGAAGAACGAGGAAACCATCCTTTCTTCTACCAGTGTTTTGGGGCATGGTATCGTTGGCGACGTACAGGATATTATCTATGTGAAGACGGGCGCTTTTAATTCATCCAATAATCAGTTGATCGCTTATGAGATCGAGAAGATGAACCGTTCGTTCACCGATCAGGAGAAAGGATACGTATTAGTCGGCCCCGGCCGATGGGGGAGCAGCGACTCTTGGTTGGGTATTCCGGTGAAATGGCCGCATATCAGTAACGCACGGGTGATCGTGGAGTGCGGATTGGAGAATTATCGGGTAGACCCGAGTCAAGGTACCCATTTCTTCCAGAACCTGACTTCGTTCGGAGTGGGCTATTTTACGGTTAATCCATTTAAGGGAGATGGTTGGTTCGATGAGGCGTTCTTGAATGCGCAACCTGCCGTAGAGGAGACGGAATATCTTCGTCATGTACGTTTTGATGCTCCGATTACGATTAAGATGGATGGGAAGAAAAGTCTTGGCGTGGTATTGAAACCATAAAAAGATAGCGTTTCAAGAGAAGATAGTTGTTTGTGGATTTGCGAGACGAGCCGGTAAGACGGGGCTCGCGAATCCATTTTTTATTTCAAGTGGAAAGTGGCAAGAACCGCTTTGTGGTCGGTAGGCCAGATTCCAAGGGGAGTCATGATCGGGTCGGAGGTCTCTTCCGTCTCTCTTTGCCCACGGAGGATGTCACCTTTCGGACCGATGATACATACATCTGTAAGCGTTAATCCCTCGAATGGAGCGTAATGGATGAAATCGATGCGATCTCTATCGTCCGCTTTCGGCGACCAAACTAATTTCTCTAAAGCGATATCCTTACAGTCCGCCGGGCAGGTAAGTCCCGGATGAGTTACAGGGTTCGGGAAGATCTCACGGTACGTATCTTTGAAGCCGTCTTTCTCCAGCATGACGGATACGTGCCAAGGAACAACCAATCCTTGGTGGTCTCTCATCTCTTTGGTCGCCTCGGTCCAGTCCAGATGGGAAGGCTCGTTAAAGTCCCCTCCGAGGATAACGATCCGTCCAGCTTCCCGATCCTTTTTCGCCTCTTTTAGGAAGCAAGCGATAGCGTCGTCACGGACAGATTGTTCGTTCAACCATAGGAGTGTATCCAGATTGGTGACAGGAGGTTCCTCGTCCCATGTATTTCCGTCGTATCCACGGGCATCGTAATAAGCGCAATTGCGATAATCCAGATGGGCGGTGTAAAGAGCTACCTCGGTATCGCCGATGTGGGTAATGGCCTTGTACATACTACCCCTGTCATCGTTCAAGGGATAGACGGTCGTGCTATCTGTGATCGGGTAGCGGCTTAACAGACCGGAATCCTCGGTGTAGAAAGAATAGTACGTTTGTCCTCTTTGCTGCAACGCTTCCACGATCCGGTCGCAAAAACGGGTCTGATGATAATTACGTACCTCGCTTAACGTAACGAAATCAGCGTTACTTCTTACGATCTCGTCAGCGATAGCGTCAAAGCCTCCTTTTACGACAGCGCCTTCCTGCCAGATGTTGAATTGAAGAACCTTGAAAGTCTTCTCTTGCTGGCAAGAGCTGAGGCCCAGCGCGATCAACAAGAGTAAGTAGATAAAACTAGTTTTTTTCATGTGTGAAATATTTTGTTAGATGTTTTGTCGTAGCCATTCCTCGGCGGCGGCCAAGGTTTCCGGCTTGCCGATATCCAATAGTTTTAGGTTATCCGCCATATAAGCCCTGATATCGGTTTTGGCGCAAATAGCCAGATAGAAGTTAATGATAGAGAACTTTCCGGTCCATTCTTCCATCAGCTCCAATATCTTGGGCGAGAGTACGTGGATTCCGCTAAAGGCGTACTCGTTGTGTTGATCCGGGTCAAAATAGGGATAGTAAGATTTTACCTCGCCGGTCTCATGATTACGCCAACCACACAGTCTATTCTCCTTATTAAATAATAGATAACGTGAGGTATTGCGCTGGCTGACGAGTAAGGTAGCCAACGGGTTCGTTTGTACATGGGTATCGTATAGTTTCTTGAGATCCACGTTCGATAAGATATCGACATTATGTATCAAGAAAGGCTCGTTCCCGCATAAAAGAGAAGTGGCCTTCTTGATTCCTCCTCCCGTATCCAGCAGATAATCGCTCTCGTCCGAGATTTCGATCCGGACACCGAAGTTGTTGTTCGCCTCCAGAAAATCCACGATCTGGTTGCCTAAATGGTGGATATTGATCACGATCTGGTCGAAACCGGAGGATTTCAGTTTCAGTATGACGTGTTCTAGCATCGGTTTGCCCCCGATAGGTATAAGCGCTTTTGGCGTGTGATCGGTTAACGGCTTCAGTCTGGAACCAGTACCGGCCGCGAAAATCATAGCTTTCATAATGTAGGGTTAAAGAGTTGTTCTATATTTTGTTCTCTATGTACTAAATGTACTTTTACTCCGAACTTGGTGTTAAGATGTTCCGCCAGATGCTGTGCGGAATAGACCGAACGGTGCTGTCCTCCCGTACATCCGAAACAAATCATCAAATTGGTGAATCCACGATCCATATATCGTTTTACCGAGGCGTCTACGATATGGTAGACATGCTCGAGGAAGTTCGTGATCTCCCCGTCATCCTCCAAGAACTGGATCACTGGCTCATCCAAACCGGTGAAATGGTTGTAACGCTCGTATTTACCGGGGTTATTTATCGCACGGCAATCGAATACGAATCCACCTCCGTTCCCGCTAGGGTCGTTCGGGATTCCTTTTTTATAGGCGAAGCTCATGACCTTTACTTCCAGCATATGTTTCTGGATATCGTCCGTGAATTGTTTCAACCCGGTAAGCTCACGAAGGACGGAGCATAAATAGGGATATTCCGGATAGTCATTCTTCAATAACTGCCGCAGGTTCTCGATTGCGAACGGGACGCTTTGGATGAAATGGGGTTTTTTCTCGAAATATCCCCGGAAACCATAAGCCCCCAATACCTGCAAGGTCCTAAACAGGACGAAATGGCGCAGCTGGCTATGGAAGTAAGCCTCGTCTACCGGGATATATTTACGTAGGGCCGTGATATAATCCGATAGTAATTCATTCCTCAGATCCTCCGGATATTTCGCTTTCGCCTGCCAAAGGAAGGAAGCCACGTCGTAATAAACCGGGCCTTTTCGTCCACCTTGAAAATCAATAAACCAAGGCTCTCCGTCCTTTACCATAACATTGCGTGACTGGAAATCACGGTATAGGAACGTGGCGGATGAACTGCGTAACAATACGTCGCTCATCTTCAAGAAATCATCTTCCAGACGGTTTTCTTGAAACTCCATCCCGGTAGCCTTTAAGAAACAGTACTTGAAATAATTCAAGTCCCAAAGGATAGACCGTTGGTTGAACTCGGCTTGCGGATGGCAATACGAGAAATCGAAACCGTCGGACCCCAAGAACTGGATGTCGGGGAGTTTGGTGATCGTCTTGTGTAATAAACGGCGTTCCTCCTCGTCGAATACACTGCTTTTACGGCCTTTCTCGATGGCGTTGAAAAGAAGCGTATCTCCTAAATCTTCTTGGATATAAAATGAATGGTCGTCCGAGCTGGCATATACTTGCGGTACGGGTAAGCCCTTCCCCCGGAAATGTTTTGCCATATAGATAAAAGCCTCGTTCTCCTCAATAGAAGTGCCACTAACTCCAATCAACGTCTCAGGACCTTTTATCCTGAAATACCGGCGGTTAGAGCCGGATGACGGTAACTCCGTTATTTCCTCTGCCGGTGATCCGGTATATGATTGGTATAGCTTCCTAAGTTCTTCTGTTATCATACTTATCGATTTACGGCACTAAGATACCGCTTTTTAATTGAAAATTAAGAATTGAAAATTGAAAATTGGGACTTCGTCGGAAATAAGAAAGGGGAATAGCCTCTCAAAGCCTATCCCCCTCGCTTATATGATCATCAATCGCTCCTCTCTAACTAATTTTCAATTCTCAATTCTTAATTTTCAATTACCTAGAGTATTCCTTGTGCCATCATAGCCTTAGCTACCTTCATGAAGCCGGCTACGTTGGCGCCTTTCACGTAGTTTACGTAACCATCCTCTTGCTTTCCGTATTTTACGCATTGCTCGTGGATGTTTTCCATGATGCTTTGAAGTTTCTGGTCTACTTCCTCGCTGCTCCAGCTTAACTTCTGTGCGTTCTGAGTCATCTCAAGACCGGAAACGGATACACCACCTGCGTTAGCGGCCTTACCCGGAGCGTAAAGGATCTTGGCCTCAAGGAATGCGTCGATAGCTTCTGGTGTAGAAGGCATGTTAGCACCCTCGGATACGGCGAAGCAACCGTTGGCCAATAAAGTCTTGGCATCGTCGCCGTTCAACTCATTCTGGGTTGCGCTCGGCATAGCGATGTCGCATTTCTCTCCCCAAGGACGAGCGCCTTGTACATATTTGCATCCGTATTGCTCCGCGTATTCACGGATACGGCCACGATACAAGTTCTTCAACTCCATGATATAATCCAGTTTCTCACGGTCGATACCATCCGGATCATAGATATAACCGTCGGAATCAGACATCGTGACAACTTTCGCTCCAAGACTGATTAATTTCTCTACCGTATATTGAGCCACGTTTCCGGAACCTGATACACAAACTACCTTGTCCTTGATATCAATGTTGCGGGTTTTCAGCATCTGCAACAAGAAATATACGTTTCCGTAACCTGTAGCTTCCGGACGGATCAAGGAACCTCCGAACTCGATACCCTTACCCGTGAATGTGCCCGTATTCTCACGAGCCAATTTCTTGTACATTCCATACATATAAGCCACCTCACGTCCGCCTACACCGATATCGCCGGCGGGAACATCCGTGTCCGGACCGATATGGTGCCATAACTCAAGGATGAAGGCTTGGCAGAAACGCATGATCTCAGCGTTTGACTTTCCTCTCGGGCTAAAGTCGGAACCTCCTTTACCACCACCCATCGGCAATGTAGTCAGTGAATTTTTAAACGTTTGCTCAAAAGCCAAGAACTTAAGGATCGATTGGTTTACGGAAGCGTGGAAACGGATACCGCCTTTGTACGGGCCGATAGCGTTGTTGTGCTGGATACGGTAACCCATGTTCGTCTGGATTTGTCCCTTATCGTCCATCCAAGTTACACGGAAAGAGAAAATGCGATCGGGGATACAAAGGCGCTCGATCAAGTTGCTTTTCTCAAATTCCGGATGCTCGTTGTAAGCTTCCTCGATAGTCCCTAAAACCTCTGATACTGCTTGATGATATTCCGGTTCGTTCGGAAATCTTCTTTTCAAGTTGTCTAAAACTTCACTTGCCTTCATGACTGAATTTTATATTTAGAATGTTATACCATTTTGTTATCCGTACGCCGTTTGTTTAACGACGTGGCAAAGGTAAGCTAATTTTTGACACTAGCAAATAATTGAAAGAGAAAATGCGTAAAAAATATCATTTAGATATATTAAGTTTGAAAAAACGACGAAATGTTATTCATCTCTATGCTTGAAACTCTTATAGATCGGAACGAACACAATGATAGCGGAGGCTACAAGGGCAAATATGACGTCGAAATTGATCGTTTCGCTGTATACAAGCAGCATGTAGCATAAGACACCCCATAGTAAGGTGATACATACGGCTTGACTATTTGTTATCTTTCTGCGTGCCATTGATTACATTTGTTTAGTTTGAGGAAATAAGCGATCCGAAGTAAATCACCAAAGCCAAAAAGACAGCTATGATGACGAATAGGATCATGATTTGTTTCTCTAAGGGATATTTTCGTAGAAAAGGGATATGACGTGCGAATCCGGCGACTTGTTCTACCGGTTCCGCTTGCTCGTCTTCCCGGGGTAGGTCGTAACCGCCTTCCTCCATGATCTTCATGGCTCGGGGAACGTCGCTTTCCAGAATCTCCACCCGTGCGCCGCCTACGTCTACGTAACCGGCCATGATCTGGCTGCTTAACTCATTGCGGAGATAACATTCTATCCCTTCCGACCTCAACAGGGCCATCAGCGGTTGGGCATCCGCCGGATAGGTGAACCGGGCTATTTCTACGATCTTGTCCATGGTATTTGTTTTTCTGCAAATGTAAGTAGACAATCACGAATTAACCGTGTTTTTTATTGTAATTTACTTTTTTTATACGTGAAAATATGAAACAGTATGATTTAGCGGAGGGTATGCGGATGTATATAGCCCGATTGAGAGAGCAAGGACGTTATTCGTCCGCCAAGAGTTATCAAGATGCCTTGAATTCATTCCTGCGTTTTTGTGGGCAGGAGGTGATTCCTTATACCCGTATCGACCGGGAAATGCTTTTGAGGTATCAAGACTATTTGCGGGACCGGGAATGCTCGTGGAATACGGTGTCTACCTATATGCGTAGGATTCGCCGTGTGTATGGGTTGGCGATGGAGAATGGGGAGGCTCCTTTTTCCCGTTATTTGTTCAAGGGAATTTTCATGGGAGTGAAAAGCAAACAGAAGAAGGCGTTGCCTACGGAATCCTTGCGTTTGTTGATGACCGCTCCGTTGGATGATTCGGGGCTGCGGAAAACACAGCGGGCATTGTGTTTGATGTTCTTGTTTTGCGGTATGGCGTTTGTCGATTTCGCTCATTTGAAAAAGAGTGATATCCGGAATGGTGTCTTGAGGTATAACCGCCAGAAGACGGGTACACCGATGTTGGTCGAGATACAGCCTGTGGCCAAGGAGTTGTTGGCTGCGTTAATGACCGACACGCTTAGGGATTCTCCTTATCTATTCACTTTCTTGAGTGGGACGAAAACGGGTGAAGAGGCCTTCCGGGAATATACCTCTGCCTTGGCTGATTTCAACAGTTCCTTGAAGGAACTGGCAAATGCCTGTGGTGTGACGGAAATGGTTACCTCGTACTCAATCCGTCACTCTTTCGCTACGACCTTGAAGGAACAGGGTGTACCGATCGAGATGATCAGCGAATTGCTGGGACACCAATCAATCAAGACGACGCAAATCTATTTGAAGAGCTTCTCTTTGGATAAGATGTCTGCGGTGAACAAGGCTTGCTTCGAGAGCATATATAATAATGTATCAAAGGTGGGGTAGGCGATCGGCTACTTGGGAAGTAGCGTAAAAGATAGGAAATGATTATTACCCAGTTGTAGAGACGGAGCGTGCTCCGTCTCCCACCGTCTGGCAGTAATTTAAAATACCCATTTGAGGGGATGAGACGGGACACGCCCCGTCTCTACACGATGTTCGTACGATTTTTTTTGGAGACGTGATGATGCAGGAAATATGAGGTCGTTTCGTCTCCATTGTCGTGCCCATACACCACGAATAGAAACGAAAAATCGAGGAAAGATAAATTCAGAAAACAAACAAAGCTTACACAAAGCCTAAAAATTGTTTGTTATTCGGTGTTTTTTACTAAATTTGCGGCGTGGAAGATTACGCTACTTCCCAAGTAGCCGATCTTCCACGTCCCGATAGAAGAGATATTGACATGGTTTCTATTGCTTTAAAATTTTCGGGAATAGAAAACGATATTTGATTTAAGTATTAGATTATCAGTGTGTTAATAGAATACGCTGATATGGCATTGAAGTATCTATGGGTCATGATCTTCCCCCTTTACCATTGCGTGATGTCCACACCGTAAGATGGTATGTGTTATCTCTTCCCGCTTGTCACAAAGGTCCAGCCAAAGGTTTGCGGAAGGAGTTAGATCGCAGGGTGCGTTTGGGCGAGCCTACGTTCGATTTTTTCGCCCCCTCTTTCGTGGAGATGCATCGCCGTGAGGGGCGTTTGGTGGAGACTCACCGTCCGTTACTCTACAATTATGTGTTTATCCGCTCTTCTGTGTATGAGATCTTCCGTTTGAAACGAGATTTTCCCTTGTATAATTTCCTGCCTAGCGTGGATGGCCGTGGCTCATATCCTTTTGTCTCCGATCGTGAGATGGAAAACTTGCGTTGGGTGGCCCGTTCTTACTCGGATGAGCTTCCGGTGTATGTGCCGGAAGCGGGTTATTTGCGTAAAGGTGACCGGATACGCATCACGGATGGTCGTTTCAAAGGTGTTGAGGCAAGTGTAGTAATACAGCCCGGTGTTGGCGAGCGGGAGGTAATGGTATGCGTGGACAACTGGATGTGGGTTCCTTTATTGCGTGTTCAGCCGGGCGAGTATGAGGTGATCAGCTTGGCCGAGGAAGGCAAGCATGTATATACCCGTTTGGACAATTCCCGGATACAAAATGGTCTTCATGAGGCGTTGGGCCGTCATTGGGGGGATGGTGGCGTTACGGCTATAGATCGTGAGCTGGCGACCGAGACCTTGCGTGCCTATGGAGAGTTACAGTTGGATTCTGCCGTGATGCGGTGCAAGCTCTATTCCCTCTTGTTGCCCGCCTATACGATACTAGGGGACGAGGAGCGGCAAAAGTCGTTGATCGGAACGATCGTCTCGTTCTTACCCTTGATTCGTGCGGAACAGTCGTTGGCATTATTACTACTTACGCTTTATGGTTGTACGGATAGCAGTATCTATTATTATCGTGCGCACGAGTTGATCGATCCGTGGAGCCGGGAATCCTCCCCGAAGAAGAGTAAATTATTCTTGATCCGTCGGTTAGCCGACTACGACCGCTGGCTAAAACACGTGGGAATTGAAAATTAAAAATTCAAAACATGCCTTCTCTTCCTTCTGGCATACGCTTGGTTACGTTACTAAACGAGCATCTGAGCGAGATCATGGATCGTGAGCGCACGAACCGTACCTCGATCCATTTATATTGTACGGGTCCTTATTGGGTGGCTTTCGAGCGTTCTGCCTATCAGTTGTGTCTCACCTTCCCGGATAGCGAGATCACGCCGCTGCGCCTGTTCGCCTACCCGTTCCCGATCGTGATGGTGTCCGTGACGGATCGCTCGTTGCGTTCGTACGCCCGTAAACATATTTTGAGGCAGGACGAGACGGATTACGTGGTGCTGACCGTCCCCGAATCCTCCTTGACTGACTACCGAAGATGGCATGCCGGTGAGGTGGAGGGCTTGCCCCAGCTGACATGAACCAAAAATTTTATTCATGATGAACCTTTTTTCTAAACTCTCAACGTGGTATTTCTCAAGGAAAGCGTTGCCGTATTGGAGCATTATCCTGTTGGATTGCTTGGTGATCCTGTTTTCAGGCTTGCTGGTATATGCCTTGAATAACGGGATCTTCGCCACGATGGGCATCTTTTGGCACCTGTCGCTCACGTGGGGTGTTTGCCTAGTGCCTTATCTGGTGGGCTTTAGGCTGTTCCGTACGTATTCGGGCATCATTCGTTACTCTTCCTTCGTGGATTTGCAACGGGTGGGCTTCGCCGTGCTGTTCGGTGTGGTTTGCGTGGTGACCTTCCAAGAGTTTACGGATTTTTCGCCTTACTTGGTGTATATCCGTAAACGAGACCTTGTGCTATCCTCCCTGCTGGCGATGAGCTTGATGTGGGCGATGCGTGTGTTCGTGAAGTATTTCTACGTGACGACCTTTCGCCAGTCGAAGGCTGAGCGTGCCTTTATCTTCGGCGTGAAGCAGGGCGGTATCAGTTTGGCGAAGAGCATCCAGAACCAAGATCCCGCACAGTACGTGCTGGCAGGCTTCGTCTCGGAGGCCGGGAACATGCAGAATCGTATATTGATGGGAGTGCGTGTGTACCCTTTCGATGAGGAGCTGATCGATGCGATGCGCCGGGAGCGGGCGACGATCCTTTTCGTCTCCCCCTTGAAGAGCGACTCCATCCGGGAACAGCCGGATATGGTGGCCCGTTTGGCGGAGGCGGGGATCAAGATCTACGTGACCCCGGCGGCACAAGAATGGGATGGCAGGAGCGATTTGACACATACACAACTCCGGAAGGTTGAGATCGAGGAAAAGATAGAGATAGACATGGAGGCGGTGGGCCGCTTGCTTCGTGGTCAACGCATCCTGATAACGGGAGCCGCCGGCAGCATCGGTGGCGAGATGGTGCGCCAGATCGCCTCGTTCACTCCGGATCGCTTGATCTTGGTAGATCAGGCGGAGACCCCCTTGCACGACATCCGCTTGATGATGGCGAGGGATTGGCGGGATATCAACGCCTATACCTTGGTGGCGGACATCGCTAACAAGTCTCGCATGGAGGAGATCTTCTCGGAGCATCGCCCCGCCTACGTGTTCCATGCGGCGGCTTATAAGCACGTTCCGATGATGGAGGATAATCCTTGCGAGAGTGTGGGTAACAACGTGGACGGTACCCGTGTGATCGCCGACTTGGCCGTGAAGTATGGCACGAGGAAGTTCGTGATGATCTCCACGGACAAGGCGGTGAATCCTACGAATGTGATGGGTTGCTCGAAGCGCATCTGCGAGATTTACGTGCAGAGCCTCGACAAAGCGATCAAGGAGGGCCATGTGGAAGGCGTGACGCAGTTCGTTACGACCCGCTTCGGCAACGTGCTGGGGTCTAACGGCTCCGTGATCCCATTGTTCCGTGAACAGATTGCCAAGGGCGGTCCCGTGACAGTGACGCATCCGGATATCATCCGTTTCTTCATGCTGATCCCGGAGGCCTGCCGGTTGGTATTGGAGGCGGGTACGATGGGTAACGGTGGGGAGATCTTCGTCTTCGACATGGGCAAACCCGTGCGTATCATCGACTTGGCGAAACGTATGATTCAGCTTTCGGGCGCCAAGAACGTAGAGGTCCGGTTTACGGGTCTTCGTGCCGGCGAGAAGCTGTACGAGGAGGTACTGAACGACGAGGAGATCACGCTGCCTACCTTCCATCCGAAGATCAAGATCGCCAAGGTACGGGAGTACGATTATGATACGGTTTGCCAAGATATAGATGAACTCGTCGGCCTAGGCCGCTCGAGGGACGATATGGCCATCGTGGGCAAGATGAAGGCGATCGTCCCCGAGTTCAAAAGCCGGCACTCTAAGTACGAGGTCTTGGATGGATAGCTTGTCGTTACTTTTCTCTTGAAAGAAAAGTAACCAAAAGTTCAAGGCTTAACCGGACGGGCTACTCCGAGACCTACGCTCGCTGTCGCGTCCCAACTCGCTTCGCTCAGACAGGGACGCTCCTGCCGCTAGCTTCGGTCTCTCCGCTTTACGCCCGTCCGCTTAGGCCGGATGTAGAGCCTTCCGGCTCTGTGAGGAGGTCTCACATCCCCCTCTTTTGTAAGTATTATATTATGTATATGATATGCGCACATGTACTTAAATGTAAAGAGGGATGTGAAGAGTGAGAGCCAACTTTAAACTAGAGCATCTGGCAGGCTTGTAGTCCGAATGCTCCGGCGATTGTGGTGGCCACGGCAATGATGACTTTTAAGATAATGCTCCAAACGCTCTTCTTAGAGGTTTCCGGAGCAGGATAGGTTTGTGTGATCATGATGGTTGAATTTTTGATTTATAATTTATGAATTAAGAATTAAAATACCACGGAGGATATAAGAGGAAAGCGACGCTTTCCTTTGGACGGCCTTAGC
>ENA-OUQS01002163-OUQS01002163.1-human-metagenome-genome-assembly--contig:-NODE-2163-length-13458-cov-4.168992_pt1 | contig 13458 bp, 4 predicted proteins | sample MGYA00248463_ERZ548848 | MGnify/ENA primary metagenome ERZ548848 (study PRJEB26491, sample SAMN04978192) | human metagenome | host: Homo sapiens | study: EMG produced TPA metagenomics assembly of the human... | reverse complement strand
ATAAACCATGACGGCATTGTTCTGTACCTTCGGTGAAGTTCCCCAACGGATCACATAACCTGTCGTTTCACCCTGACTATCCCATCTGAAACTGGCTCGACGTCGGTCGTTTGCATTACGGACAACCTTAAATCCGGTAACTGCAGACGGAGCTTTTCCCTTTCCCGTCCCGAAAACTCGCAGTCCGGACAGAGAAAAAACTCCCCCATTGAGATCTTCCATGTTCTTTATCCGAATATAACGGGCTGATACCGAACGATCCAAAACAAGCAATTCATGTACGGCATCCCGATCATTCTTTCTCCGGTCGCCTATCATCTGCCAATTCTTTCCGTCACAAGACGATTCCAAAACATAACGGTATACGGGTGCTGCATCTCTCCGCAATGTTTCGAAATCCTGGTCGCTGATATTTACCTGAACGGCTTCGACCTGCATCGTCCGTCCTAAATCGATCTGAAGCCATTCGCCTGACCTGCCGCTCTGAGACGCCCACCATGTCTTGATATTTTCATCCACGGCATTTACTGCTTCATATCCCGGTTGGAACGATGATGCCGAAACTTCCTTTTTATAAGACAACAAATTCCACTCCACGGATAAATCATCTTTCTTGAAATTGACCTTTCTATCGGGTATCTGCATCGGATAATCGGTGAATACCGTGTGGCAATACATGTGCCCCTCATCTCCGAAATAGACCGGAAATAATCCTAAACGACGTTCGAACCAATTTTTTACCGCTATCACCATTGTAGAAACATGCCAATAATTACCGTATTTATCCTGAAATGTATGTCCATGACCTGCTCCGGAAATAAACCCTCCGGGTTTGATCGAATAAGGATTATCCTCCATGTAAGTAAAAGGACCTAACGGATTTTCCGATACATATACGGCATCAGCATACGTTATAAATTGTGTTCCCGGAGTAGAATACTGCAAATAATACAACCCTTTATATTTCGTCATGGTAGCACCTTCATTATAGCCGTCCTTATTCATTTCATTCCTGTCTCCGTTCGATTCAATTCCATATTTTACTGAATTATGCAAAATCAAGTCTTTTACCTCACCGATCTCTTTGAAACCGTTTTCTGGATCTACCTGTACTCCCTGTATCGGTTTTTTATCATGACATCCCCAATAAAAGTAAACTTTGCCGTCATCATCCTGAAAAATAGTAATATCGTCATGCCGATTTTTATTGTTGACTTTTATCTCTTTCCAATCGTCTTTTTCCGGATCGGATGTTTTAAAGAAACGGGTACATCCGGCCGTATAATATAACTCACCGCCCAATTCTATAACCATAGGAGCATAATCTTCTATAATCGGAATAGATTTACAAGGGATATAATTCCACTTCACCAGATCGGCCGAACTCCAATATCCTTCTGACTTGGATGCAAACATATAATACTTGTCTTTATATAAGACAACAACCGGATCGGCAGCTTCTCTTCGACTCGGTTTCTCCGGACGAAACCGATAATTCAGATCTATGGGATTCGCGACAATACGATCTCGATCAAGGTGTTTCGCCATTAAATCAAAAGGTAACAAAAACAGTGTCGAACAAATACATGTCAACAATCGACTTTTCATGTTTTTCATCTCTCTTAAGTTTTAAATTATGCTGCAAAAGAAAAATCTCTTAATTAATTTAAGAGACTTTTCTCGCTTAATTTTTCAACAAAAGTATCTTTTTCACCAAAGTTATAAACTACTTAAAATAGGTCTCAGTCATCGGTACATCTGTAGCCCATTTCAAATAATTACATAAAATCTTTTTCGGGACATTCGCCGGTTTACTATCTAAACTCAAATTCGGCAACAGATCTAACGAAGAGAATACAATTTTCCCCTTTCCATAAGGCAATACCCCGACAGATGTCGTTATCTGGTGAAAAGGAGATCCGACCAAAGATACCACAGGTTCTTCCCCTTGCATTTCATATAACCCGAAATGCTTCGGTCCATCATAAACTACCAGTCGTTGGTACTCCCAATTCATGCCTTTATTTACGGGCAACTCATTGAAAAAAGGATGTTCCCTTACCATAAAACTACTTCCCACCCAAGCTTTTGAAGGATGAAATACTTTATAACCGGGAACTGCGCCGACAGCCCTTAATTTACTCATCCACGATTCTGCATTATCAATCAACATCAATTTAGTTCCATCATCCCGCACTCTTTTCAATAATGCCGACATATCAGGTTCTTGAATCTTTACCGGTAATTTCCATTTCAAAGCAAACTCCCAAGTTCCTCCGTCTTGATAAGCCTCGATCTTTAAAGGATATGATTTTCCGGCTACCAAATTACGTTTAAACGTCACAACTCTTTTAGGCCCGTTCCTAAAATTGTCGACAACCTGTTCTCCGTCGAACCAAAGATTCGCTCCATCATCATACGAAAGTTCAAATTCCGTTTCTCCGCTATATGGTGCTACAATATAACCTTCCCAGCGGAGTGAGAATTTTGTATCGCCCAATATATCATATCCGGGAATGAGTTTACTGCCGACATTAAAATCTATCGGTGCGGCAGAAATACGACGGTCAACTTGCATATCAAAATTTTTACCTCGAAAATAATCCAGATTCAATCCCATTGTTTTTCCGTCTTTCGCCTTGAAACAAAATGACGATATAGTATTAAATGCCGTACCCTGATCGATAGAACCCACCAAAATATAATCTAATTTTCCGAGAGACTCGTCATAAGCAACAACATTCGCTTTTTTCTGATCTTTCAAAAAATTAGTAAGTTCCATTCCACCGCCTATCACAGCACCATAACCGTTTATCTTGTCAGATTTCCAGTCTACTGCAAAAATATCGTCATAACCGGATGCGACTTTTTTACCCGACATATCTGATAATTCTGCATTTATTTTATAATAACCTATACCTTTATTTAATTTCACAGGAATTTTCGCTGCAGCCAAATTGCTGAACGTATCACCGCCAGAGACTTTCACAATTCCGTCATACAATACGTCTGAATCTCCTTTCGGATTGACAACCCAAGCTTTTATATTATAATCTCCCCCTGGAACAGCATGTTCATTGACAACAAACATGTCGAACAGATTCGTATCTCCTACATGACCGATTTTTTCCCGGACTTTCACAGCAACAAACGCAGGCTGAGCATAATGATTAATCAATTCAGGAGTACCCTTTATATTACGAAAAACATCGACAGCACCCGAAAAATTATCGTTTTTCATATCTTCATACCCATTGAAAACATAGATATCCGCACCGTCGGCGATCCGCACATTTTCAAGAAAACGTCCGTGTTCATAGTACATTATATCGCCCAGTGAAGTAATGAGTTTTGTTATCGAGGGATAATATTTCTCAAGTCCTTTATTTTTAATATAACTTCTATAAGAATTTAACCAATCTTTATAATCAGCACCATCCCATCCGTTGCGATTACCGTTTTCCTCTATTGCTGCAACAACTTTTTCTAACTGCGGAGGAGATGCCAAAGCAGCTTCTTCTCCCCAAACAAAAATTTCAGACTCAGCCCGTTCATTTCGCAAAAAACTCTCAGGAGAATTATAGATAGCATCAACATAAACTCCGGCCGAATTTCCAGCATTATGGATATCACAATATCCTGTCGTGCGTTGAGTCTGGTCATACGGGATCATGTGCAATTTTCGAGGCTCATCATTTCCGACATTCATAAATCCAGAACCGTATGTAACCAAACGAGTCGGATCCAGCAAATGGGCATCCGCCATATCTTTCTTCGCCCTTTCATCTGGAATCCATCCCGGCTCGTTAATCATATTATACATGACTAAAGACGGATGATTACGGTCTCGTTTCACCATTCTCAAAAAACGCTGAGAATTCAATTGATTAGCGAGCAGTCGATTTTTCATTTTACTCTGCTCACTTCCTTCTTTTACTCTCGAACTACTATATCCTCCGGGTTCTTCGTAATACAACATCCCCATTTCATCGGCCAAGTCAAGTACCTGCGTATTTCCCTGACAACGGTGAAAATTCAACATATTCTGTCCCAATATAAATGCCGATTCTATATGTTTACGAGCCAGTTCCCGAGTCGGATACATCCCGTTCGTAGGCCAATACCCCCAACTAATAGACGAAATAAGCAATGTTCGTTTACCGTTAAAATTAAGCGTAGCATTCTTACCATATCCCTCTACACTTAAAAAACGAAATCCGAAACGCTGTTTATGCTGATCTACAACCTTACCTTTACTATCCTTAATCGTTGTTACGACATTATACAAATTCGAATTTTTCAACTCCCACAAACGAGCTTCGGGTACTGAGGCCGAAAAAGTCAACTTTATTGTTTCTCCGGTCTTTACATTCACTTTGCCCAAATTCTTCGTAAACAAAGTCTTCGGATCAGTTACCGGAGCATTACTTTTCCAAGCCTCTACAATAGCCACATCGACACTTCCTTTTAAAACTTTAGACGACGCCTCATTAATAATTTCAATATCGACATCTATGTCCTTTAAAGATGGTTTATTTTTAACAAATACATCCGATACATATAGAGGTGATACGGAGCGAAGCTCGACAGCCCCAAAAATTCCACCAAAACCGTGGGACTGGGGAAACAAGTAATCTCCCCATTTATCTCCGGTATAATCTCCCCAACTGAAATTCCCGGAAGGATCGGTTATTCGAACTGCCAATTCATTATTACTTCCGTAATTTACAACATCGGTCACATCAATCTCAAAAGGAGTCTGATGCACCAATTCATAACCTACCAGCTTACGGTTCACAAATACCTCTGCTCTTTGACGAATACCTTCTGAGAAAAATATCTTTATACGTTTTCCCTTCATCTCCCGAGAAACTGTAAAATCAGTTCCCCACCAACTGACACCCTTATAATCTCCTGTATTTCCTAAACCTTTATTATTCGAAAGAGCATCCCAATAGTATTCTTCTACCGTTCCGGGAACTCTGACTTTCAAAGATAAAGTCTTATTTTTAACAACTTCCCTTGCTTCCGATTCAGGGCGAAGCGACGAAAAAAGATTATCCCATCCGCAAGTCGGTTCTGCAACAGTTATTTTCGAAATATCCGCTGGAGGCAAATACAACGAATCATTTTTCCACGAAGCATCTCGGTCTAGCCAAAGCGCCCAACCATCATCTCCAATCTGAAACGAAGTACGTTGTTGTGCCGTTATCCCCGATGTTATTAACAGACACATCCCTAAAAAAAGAGTTTTTGTTTTCATGTGTATTACAAAATAAAAGTTTTCTAATTTCAAAAATAGTTCGAGCAAATTAACCAAAGACTTACTTTACGGTTAAATGACAACTAAAAATGGATATTAATTAAAGAGAGAAAAGGCAGATGCCCAAAAACATTTGCCTTTTCTCTCTTTTTTACCAAACTAAATCAACCTAAAACAATCTTTTATTTTACCAGCTTTATTATTGCTTTACTGTGTTCTGAAATCACTTTCAGAATATAGACACCATTATTCAGACTCGAAGTATTCAATGTAATACGATTTTGTCCCTCCTGCAACTGTTCCATTCTGGACATAACCAAATTACCTTTCATATCATATAATGCAACCTGTGCAGGCTCTGCTATAAATGCAGAAACATCTACCCGAACAAAATCTGTAAACGGATTCGGGAAAGCAGATACTTTAGTTTCTGCATTTGTAATATCCACACCCGTTCCCGTAGAACTGCCCGCCAAAGCATAAACACTTTTACCTTGGAATCCATCCAAAATCGCCCGATAATATGTAGAAGATTTCGATCGTCCGGTAGTAACAGGTACTCCTTGTATCCAAACATATTCATATCCAACACTGACATTTTCTGCCTTATCGTCAGGAATAATACCATTTGTCAAAATACGTTCCCATTCTCCTGCTCCGGATGAATTAATTCGATAAATTTCTTTGTCTTCATTAACACCCCATACTTCACCGCCACCGGCATCAATTTTAGTCAGATTATACGGATTTCCGACTTCAAGAAAACCTTTCTTACTTTCAGAAGACATCCGAACTAATTTCCCGTCAGTAGTAAATCCCCATACGAATTTATCATCGGCCGTAATCGACTTTAACCGGATATTATCATCTCCCACTTTGATCCAATTTGTCTGTTGCTTCGTACCTCCATCAAGACGAACTTCCCCGTGTAAATTGCGGTAATATACAGCACCTTCGGCATCGATACCCCAAACCTCTCGCATATTCAGATCAAGATCCGCCATCGGCTGACCATTCGTCACATCTACCCAACCATAAGCCTGATTGCAAGCCGCCCCCGGCTGTAATTCCGTACGATAAACTTTATTATTTCCGCTTACATCCGTTATAGCCCAAGCATAATATTTTCCCAATGCTAATTTTTTCAAAGATCCACTCGGCTTTTTATCGATAGGAAGAAAAGATGAGGACGGATCTTCTCCATGAATCGGTTTACAAACAATATTTCCTACCGATGTACTCTGCCATACATCATTAAATCCTGCCGTAAAATTCGTTACGTGTGCAGTTGACGGCCAAGAAGCAGTTCCTTGTTTGCACAAATCTAAGATATTGTGCAGAGGACGATAGATATCCAAATCGGATTCTTTACCGTGATGCCATTCATACCGATAAGCGCCGCCCGAGTTTCCCGGAGTTTTATCATAATAATCGTCACAGCCTTCCGCCTCAAGAAGAATACATTGAGATTCTTCATCGGCAAATTCTCGAACCAATGATATATATTGATTAGGATATAAATATTCCGGATGATCGCTCCGATACCACGTTGACCCCTCGGCCCAGTCTACCCAAGATTCCAATACGATCCACTCTGATTTGACTTTTTTGCCATTTTCGAAAATTTCACGAATAACCGGCGTTTTTCCATCTTTTGCCAATGAAGAAAAATGAGCATCATCCTTGGGCTTTCCACTGTTATCCAAAACAGGAGTTCCGGTCTCAAGTATCGGGTCTTTATCATATACCCAATCGTTATACCATACATTATTCAGGGGCAATCGTCCTCCATTAAAAGCAAAACTATAATACTTTCCCTTAAACTCCCATGGTGTCGGTGTTATATTAGCTCCCCAAGTAAACCATCCCTGAATACCTGCAGCTTTCTCTTCAGTACGCGGATCTCTTTTCCAGAAATTATCCGGTAAAATCCAATCGACCTTCAATCCGAAAGTTTCATCCATTTTACCTTCGATATATTCTAAAAACTCTAATATTTTATTATCCTTTTTATTGTAGTCGTATTCCGAAAAATTAGCCGTCCACAACTGAATAGGTACAGCTCCGGAAGAAGGACGTATATATAACATATCTTTCGGAACGACCTCATACCAAGGTTTAAACATATAGTTCCAAATATATTCCTGAAAATCAGGATCACCCCATTCCATTGTCTTCCCGGTCGTATTGCCATACTTCGGATCATCATAAGCACGTGGAAATACAGCATTATCTACAAAATAGGCCATTTTTAAATGGTCCTTAGCATAAGGTGAACGTTTTACCGCGTCTACAAATCGTTTGATCAGACGCGGACCGAAAGCTCCAGGACCTCCTGTATAAAGACGGTCATCGACATTATGCACCTTATCATGATCTCCTCGTCCATGCATATAAGCTACTTCCACTTTAGCTTCGACCAGTTCCGAAACCAATTGGTCCATTGCTTCCTCAGTATTTTCTGGCGTATAAGTATATAATTGCTGCTTATACCATCTCAGCATTTGCTCGGCAGTAAAATAGTTATTATTTTTATCCGTCCAGCTCCCATTATCGCCTTTATCTCCACACTTTGCCAAAGCCGCACTGGTAAAATTCGTAGCGGTAATCGCAAAAATAGGCATCGGATCATCCCAATTCAAGCTGTATTGAATATCATCATCTAATACATTATTTGATGTTGCAGAGCTCTTACGAATAAAAATCATGTCACAGTTGATATCATCCGTATCAAAAACAAGTTTTATGTCATAATAGCCTTTTTTTAAATGCTTATGGCCTAAATGCACCAAAGTAAATTCTCCGTTTTGAGTAGCAGGCACTTTAACACCGCTTACCAAAGTTTCGTTATTCAACTCAAGGTGTAACTTACAGTTATCCCTACGAGCAGCGACTCTGGTAGTGAAACGGTAGTCACCTTCAGCCAAATAAACTTGTTTGTAACGTATCCATTCACCGGCTTCGGTATTTCCGACATACCAGTTATTGGAAAATACTTCCTGAGCCTCTGCCTTATTCCCCGAAAAGCCTACCAAACAGGCCATCAACCCGGCAGCAAAATAAGAAGATAATCGTTTGTTCATAATGTTTCTCTCTTTTATATGTTATTCCATGTTCCATTTCTATCCTCTCTTTTTCTCCTATTGTAAAATCTCCTGCGCTTTTTTCAGTACATAAATCATCATGTCTTCATAAATATCAGACCCTCCTATAAACCCTGCATGTGAATAATAATTTTTATAATGAGTTTCTACTCGAGCATTACGCACTTTTAGCGCTTTTTCAAAACGAAGCATCTGGTCCTGATCTACCAAATAATCGCCCCCGCTATATGTAAGTATCACATACGGAGGATTTTTCGGCACTTTATTAACCGGAGATGCATCCGCACGTTGGGAATCCGTTGTTCCGAAATAGGTAAAATCTTTTCCAGGTACAAATCCCGGTTTGACATGTTCTATATCGTATATTCCATTAAATGCAACCAGAAATTTCGTTCCTTTAGTCGTCATTGCCATATAAGAAGAAAGATGCCCGCCTGCGGAATGCCCTCCGAAACCGAAATTCTTCTCATCGAGATTCCATTCCTTAGCATGTTTATGGATAAACTTCAATGCATCCTTTAAATCCTGATAAGAGTCTTTAAAATTAGAACCGTCAGACGGAAAAGAATACGAAACCCTTATACCTGCAATACCATGAGACGCCAAATAAGTAGAAATTCCCTTATGTCCCATACAATCTCCACCATGCCATCCTCCACCATGAATCCATACCATATACGGTATTTTTTTATCCTTATTATTCTTTGGTAAATCGACTTCTATTACTAATTTGTGATTAGGATATTCTTTAAATACATAATGGAGAGTCGTACACTGATTAAAATCTTCGGATTTAAGTTTTCGCATTTTATGCTTATAAGGTACAAACATATCTGCCGGAGCTTTTTCAATATCGAATACTTCTAAACGTTCAATTGTTTTAGCATCTTTCAAAACATAACCGTTTTCTTTCTTTTCTAATGTCAATCCATAACGGTTATTTTCATATTTTTGCGCGAAAACTCTATTTACCCCGATAACAGATAAGAGTAATACAAATGTTATCAATACTCTGTTTTTCATGTTGTGTTATAGTTGAATTATGGTACAAAAATAAACGGGATACCTTAAAAAACTTCTTAATTCAGAATTAACCCAAGACATTAATTTCAATTAAATAGGAAGTATTCTCTTTTATATATCTTCTCTACAGACGTCCTCTCAGAAAATGTTAACAGATCAGGAATCATAAAAATGATTCCAAGACTTCTGTTTGTTACTTAACAAACACTATATCTAAATATTCTTTCTTGTACTTACAATTTTTTCTACCATGCTTAAATTCTATTAAATAATAAATACACAACACCCATGACTCATATCAATATAAAGGATAAAACCACAAAAAGCCCCGAGGAAAATTTTCCTCGGGGCTTTCTTAATTATGTGTGTATTTCGAATCAACTATAATATTACAGTGATTTAGCTGATGGAGGGACATTCTTCAAATCACTGCCCCATGCTTTATTCGCCTTATCACCCATTTTTAACACAAGTTTTCCTCCATTGGCAATATCACTATGATTAAACCACGGTTGGTTCAACTCTTTTCCATTTAAGGTTGCACTCTGAATATATTTATTTTCATCGCTACAATTCTCGGCAATAATTTCAAATATTTTTCCATTGCTTAAAGTCATTTTTACATACGGAAACATCGGACTACCGATATTATAGGTAGGACTACCCGGAGTCACCGGATAAAAGCCCATCGAGCTGAATGCAACAAAAGCAGACATACCGCCTCCGTCTTCATCTCCCGGAACTCCCATAAGATCATTGCGAAACCATTCTTTCAATAACGTGCGAATACGTTTCTGTGTCATCCAAGGTTGACCGGCATAATTATAAAGATACGGAATATGAAGACTGGGTTCATTCGCCATAGAAAATTGTCCTACATTACCCGTATGATCCGGTAACTGTGCATAGAAAGAATATTTTCCCCGTCCCAACGGTTCACGGAAAGTTTGGTTCAAATTTTCTATAAAACGATCAACTCCTCCCATTATAGCGATCAGATCTCCGACATTATGAGGTACATCCCAACGATATACCCAAGCATTATTTTCACCATAATATTCGCGAGCACCTTGTCCTCCTGAAAAACGATAATCAAATGGTTCTATAAATTTACCATTCTTATCTTTCGGATGAAAGAATTGAGTCTCAGGGTTATACACATTTCGATAATTGTACGAGCACTTTAAATAATGTTCCGCATCATCTTTCTTCCCTAAATCTTCAGCAATCTGGGAAAGACACCATTGATCATAACTTGTACCTAAAGTAACCGCTATAGGTTGCCGCTTCTCAAAATGATGAACTTCAGGAACTGTTTCCTTTTCTCCCGGTGCTAAAGCCGGAATGTAACCGTTCTTTTTATAAAAATCATCTAACCAACCTGCAGGTTTTCCGCTCCACGGAGCTAAAGTTTTTTCTTCTATTCCTTTTTTACATACCAAATAAGCTTTTTCCAAATCAAAACCTCTCAATCCTTTAGCGTATGCATCCGCAACTGTCGCAACGGCATGATTCGAATTCATCCGACGAGAATCGCCAGTGATTTCAGGGAAGGTTGGCATCCACATATCACCCATCTGTTCTGCCATCAATATATAAGACCGAATTACATTCGTTTCGGTCAACGTGTCTATCAATACGCGCAAAGGATGTGTCGCCCGATATGTATCCCAAATCCAATCGTCCGTATAAAATGCATTTCCACCATCTTCATGTACTTTCCCGTCAAATGCACTAAAATATCTTCCATCTTCACTGATATTGACGGGACGCTCATAACACCGATATAAAGAAGTATAGAATATAGTCTTTTCATTTTCATCAGGACTCTGAACCTCTATTTTACCTAAAGCATCATTCCAAACTTTTTTCCCGGCTTCCGCCAAAGCATTCACATCATAGAATTTTTGTTCACGTTCCATATTGCTCTTAGCTTGTTCTTCGCTAATAAAAGAAATGCCGTAACGAATTTTCTGCACTTGAGCTTTATCTCCGAAATATAATGCAACACATGCGTTATTTCCGCGAATAGTGTCCAATTCAGTATTTAACTTATTATCTTGCAATACACCGGTCTTTTCGGGTTTATTTTCCGTTTCGAGATAAAGATATACCCGAGTGTTATTCTCAAGCTGCTGATATCCGCTTACCGTATTATCATTTACTCGCATCGCTCCGTTTTTACTATTCAAAATCAAATAAACCGGAGCATCTTTTTCATACGAAATTTCATATTGAGCCGATTGATAACTCGGAGCATACTTTATATCTGTATTTTGTTCATCAAGATATACCCTATAATAATAAGGTTTTATAACCTCATTATCATAAGTATAATTCACGACAGGACGTAGAGTTTCTTCACGACCTTGATAAGGACTCAGATTAAATGCACTACTTCCACGATGGCTGGTTACAATTAAGGGTAATCCTTTAATTTGGTCGGACGTGTAATCAGGACGTTCAGGATAAACTCTTAACATAGAGTTCGGAAGATGAATAGTAGGAAATGTCGGAACCAGCAAATGGCTGATATTTCCCATGTAAGGATTTACGTAATCTACCGGAGTTTTTTCTGTAACATTCGGTGTGCTACAGGAAACCAACAAGGCTAACGCACCAAGCAAAAAATTCTGGATGTTTCTCATAAATTATTTTTTTGTGTTTGTATATATTTAAAGTACTTCTTTAAAACCTATCTTAAAAGCTTATTTAGATTCAACTGACTTTTTCGAATTACAATAAAAACGATTTCAAGAATCTATCTAAATTTTCCGATAATAAAATGATAATAAAATTATATATTCAAATTTTTCGAACCTCTTTCGGGGATGTTTTCCTCAACCCTACTTCGTCTTTCAGCCTATTATCTCATAAAATCAGAAAAATATTTTCAGAATAATTCTGAACAAAGATCTAAACAATTCTAAATTCAAGACAAAAATAAAATATCTGTCTTAAAATTTGAGTAATAACAGATTAATTTGAGCCTAAAATTCAAATTAAACGAAAGAATTTTTTTGTTTTTTCATTTTTTATGATTGTCTAAAAACATACAAAAAGACAATACGTTCATTTTTATTTTCGATCATCCAAATAAAATATTAATTGTTCATTAATATACACTTTCTCGACAAAATGTACCCTTCTCATACAAATTACAAAAACCTTAAAGCGTAATTAAATATTTTCAATATTCTTGAATAAAAGATTTTATAATCTACTTAAAGCCTGTCCGAGTTTTCACTATAATTTGCTCACCTTAAAATCAATGCTAAACTATCTTTTAATAGGCTGCCATCAATTATATATTATATATACCTGATTTTAAAACAGAAAGCAAGTAGAAATACAAAAAAAAGCATTATTTACATCAAATAAATAAAAATGCCGTTTTTTTTTCGTTTCTTTGCATGATAGTTAGTCTGTCTAAAACTTGAAGTGCATAAAAAATAATAAATGAAGCGTTTATTTTTATTCTTCTTTTTTCTTATTGCAGTATCGCTCCATGCAGAAGATCTGAATTTGGGTCTATATATTAAATCAAACCAATATACCGGAGCACAACGAACCGGACTCATTCTGAATGACAGAAAGCCTTTCCAATTATCCTCTAAAGGGGTTTCTTTATCTTTTGATCTTTATATTCGTAAAGAACCCATTCTTTTTGGTTTCATAAACCGGATTATTACCAATACCGGAGAGAATATTGATCTTCTAATCTCCCCCAATAATGGAGAACATGTATATGTTTCATTATTAGTCAATGAAAAAAGATATAACATCGCCACAATAGAACATAACAGATGGATACCTGTAAAAATTTCATTATTACCGGAGAACAAACAAATAGAACTTACTTTCGGTTCTCAAAAGAAAAGTTTTGAACACTCTTTTTCCAATGTACATAATTTTCAAGTTAGCTTCGGAGCTTGCAGAATTCCCAAATATAAATCTCCGGAAGCTGCACCTATAAATATAAAAAACATACGAGTATATGAAGGAAATAAACTAATTCGTTATTGGCAATTAGGAAAACACCAAGAAAGCTTTTGTTTAGATTCAATA
>ENA-OUQS01002140-OUQS01002140.1-human-metagenome-genome-assembly--contig:-NODE-2140-length-13591-cov-5.928339_pt1 | contig 13591 bp, 6 predicted proteins | sample MGYA00248463_ERZ548848 | MGnify/ENA primary metagenome ERZ548848 (study PRJEB26491, sample SAMN04978192) | human metagenome | host: Homo sapiens | study: EMG produced TPA metagenomics assembly of the human... | reverse complement strand
AATATAGAAAAAGGACATTCTATGGGGCTTGAACAAGGACAAAAATTGGAAAGAAGAAAGAAAAATATTGAATTAATAACAAATTTGATGAATAGCTTAAGTATTTCGTTTTCAAAAGCAGTTGAATTGTTAAAAGTTTCTGAAGATGAAGTTTTAGAAATAAAAAAATATTTTGAAGCTTAATGGTATTTGCTGGCAAGGACGATATTTTGTCCTTGCTTTTATTTTTGATGACAAAAAATAGATGTAAATAGCTAGAAATGATAACGATTTTGGGAAATGCTTGTGATAAAATAAACATGAGGAAAAAGGAGACTTATTATGAATACTTATGAACATTTATTTACACCTATTAAAATAGGAAATACAACAGTAAAAAATCGTATTTTTATGCCACCTTTATCAACTAATCTTGCAGATAAAGGTTATGTAACAGATGCCTTAGTAAAGCACTATGCAGCTAGAGCAAAAGGTGGAGTAGGACTTATTGTAACTGAAGTTACAACTGTAGAACCTACATATACATATTTACCAGGAGATATGTCAATCTATGATGATTCTTATATTCCTGGATGGAAAAAACTTGTAGATGCAGTACATCAATATGATACTAAAATCTTATCACAACTCTTTCATCCAGCTTATATGGCTTTTCCAATTCCTGGGACACCACAATTGATTGCTCCTTCAAATGTAGGACCATATTATGCTAAAAGTGCCCCTCGAGAAGTAACAAAAGAAGAATTAAAAGTGATTGTTAAACAATTTGGTGAAGCTGCTTTACGTTTTAAAAAAGCAGGGGGAGATGGAGTTGAAATCCAAGCAGCCCATGCACATGGTTTATTAGGAGGATTTTTAACGCCTTTATATAATAAAAGAACAGATGAATATGGTGGAGATATTCATGGAAGATTACGTTTAACTTTAGAAGTTATTGAAGAAGTAAGAAAACAATGTGGTAGAGATTTTATCATTGATGTGCGTATTTCAGGAGATGAATACAGTGATGGTGGTTTAACACTTAATGATATGATCTATGTCTCTAAACAATTAGAAAAAGCAACCGTTGACTTTATTCATGTTTCTGGAGGAAATACCATTAAAAAAGGAAGTTCAATGCCAGCAAGTGGAACAGCTCCGGCACCACATAAACATGCAAGTGAAGAAATTAAAAAACATGTATCTATTCCAGTGGCAACAGTTTCGCGTATCAACGAACCTTGGGTAGCAGATGAGTTAATCGCTAATGGTGTTTGTGATGCGTGTATGATTGGTCGTCCTAATTTATGTGATAGTGAATTTGCGAACAAAGCAAAAGCAGGAAAAATAGATGAAATTAGACCATGTATTGGTTGTGGAAGATGTTTAACAGGAATTATGTTTGGTAAACCAATTAGTTGTACAGTCAATCCAGCTGTTGAAAAAGAAGAAATTGATGAAGCTCCTGTTAAGAAAAAAGTACTTGTTGTTGGTGGTGGACCAGCAGGAATGGAAGCTGCTTATGTCGCAAAAAAACGTGGACATGAAGTTGTTTTATGTGAACAAAGTGATCGTTTAGGTGGTCAATTAAATATTGCTTGTGTGCCTATTGGTAAACAAGAAATTACTAAAGTAGTTAAATATATGAAGAGCCAATTAACAGGTGTTGATGTTCGTTTAAATACAACAGTGACTAAAGAAATGATTGAAAATGAATTTAAAGATTATGAAGTAATTACAACTGTAGGCGCAACACCTAAAGAAATCGAACCTTATAAAGTCTTTAAACAAACAATGACAGCTGATGATATTTTATCTGGTAAAAAATTTCCAGGTAGAAAGATCGTAATTATTGGTGGTGGTTCTGTTGGTTGTGAAACAGCAGATTATTTAGCACCATTGATTAATGATTTATTCCCTACAAATAGAGATATTACTTTAATTGAAATGACTAAAGGATTAATGACAGGGGAATCTGGAGCAACGAAATCATTGCTTACAAGACGTATGATGGAAAAAGGTGTGAAGATTGAATTAAATTCAAAGATCACTTATGTTGATGAAAATACTATTAAATATGAAAAGAATCATCAAGAATATGTATTAGATGATGTTGATACATTAGTTTTTGCAGTTGGTTATAATCCAGTTGCTTCACCAATTGAAAATGCGCATTTAATTGGTGATTGTCAAAAAGTAGGAACATTAAAAGATGCTATTACAAATGCATATCAAATAACAAAGGAGATATAATAATATGAAACTATTAGAACCAATCCAAGTAGGAAAAATGACATTAAAAAATAGAATTATGTTTCCACCTCTTACAACAGGGTATGAAGAAAGAGATGGATCTATTGGACAAAGAAGTTTAAGCTTTTATGAAAGATTAGCGAAAGGTGGAGCTTCTTATGTTGTTATTGGTGACGTAGCTCCTGTACGTACAGCATCACCAACACCAAAACTTTATAGTGAAGAACAAATACCAGCCTTTAAAAAACTTGCGGATACATTACATCAATATGATTGTAAAGTGGCTTTACAAATATTCCATCCAGAATATGATGTTCCTGGTGTTGGAAAAATGATTATGGAAGCAGGAATAGCTCGTCAAAATGCAGCTCAAGCAAAGGCAGAAGGAAATGAAGAAGAAGCTTTAAAACAAACAGAATTAGCACAAAAGCTTACAAAAGATGCTTATGCTAAATTACATCATGATATGCAACATTTTGTAAATGAAGCAACAGTTGAACAATTAAATCAAATTAAAGAAAGTATTGCGAGTTGTGCGCATAAAGCAATGCTTGCTGGTATTGATGCGATTGAAGTTCATGGCGATCGTTTGTTAGGTTCTTTATGTTCCGAAGTATTAAATCATCGAAGTGATGTATATGGTGGTTCTTTTGAAAATAGAATTCGTTATGCTTTAGAAGTTGTTAAAGCAATTAAAGAAGCAGCACCTGATTTAACAATTGAATATAAACTTCCAATTATTACTTTAAATAAAGATGGAAGTTTAAGAGGTAAAGGTGGTTTAAAAGAAGCTGAAGGAATTGCTTTTGCGAAAAAACTAGAAGAAGCAGGCGTTGACATGATTCAAGTAGCTCAAGCCAACCATACAGGAAATATGGGAGATACGATTCCACCAATGGGAGATGTGCCATATAATTGGACATTACCAGTTGCTAGAAAAGTTAAAGAAGTTGTTTCTATTCCAGTAGCAACAGTAGGTAGAGTTGTCAGTGTAGAAGCTGGTGAAAAGATCTTAAATGATGGTGATGCTGATGTGATTGGTTATGGACGTTCTTTATTAACTGATCCTGATATTGCTTTAAAAGTGAAAAAAGGAGAATGCATTAGAGAATGTTTAAACTGTAATAAAGGATGCGTTGATGCAATTCAAAATAGACAATACATTTCATGTGTTTTAAATGCTGAAAATGGAAATGAAGCTACTGTTTCAATTAAACCAACAAATAATCCTCAAAAAGTAGTTGTTATTGGTGGAGGAATTGCTGGTTTAGAAGCAGCAAGAGTTGCTGCTGTTAAAGGACATACAGTGACTTTATTTGAAAAAGCAGATCATTTAGGAGGACAAATCAATATTGCCTCTGTTCCACCAAGAAAAAATGAAATCTTAAGAAGTGTTGAATATTATCAAAAAGTCTTCCCTACATTAAATGTAGATATTCATTTAAATGAAGAAGTAAAAGATATCAATAGTTATGATTATGCTATTATTGCTGTAGGGGCACATAATATGGAAATGCCAATTCCTCATGATAACAGCAATATTGTTTCAAGTTGGGATGTTTTAAACGGACAAGAAGTTACTGGTGATTGTGTGGTTATTGGTGGAGGTTTAGTAGGTGCTGAAACTGCTGAATATCTAGCAAACAAAGGTCATCAAGTGACAATTGTAGAAATGATGGATAAAATTGCTGCTGGTGAATCTACAACTGTTTTACCATTAATGATGAAAGACTTTGCAGATCATAATGTTAAGCAATTAGTAAATACAAAAGTAGATCATATTGAAAACAATATTGTCTATACAGCAAATGATCAAATCAAAGCAGATACAATTATTAATGCTTTAGGATCAAAGAAAAATATCTTTGATGATTCATCTATTACAATTCCTCATGTATGTGTAGGTGATTGTTCTGGTGAAAGAACTGCTGATATTGCAAGTGCTATTAGAACAGCTTATAAAGCTGCTAATGCTATAGATTAGTAAATAAATATAATATTTAGAAGTGTTACTTAGTTATCTAGGTAACGCTTTTTTATGCAAAAAAACGCACATAAAACATGACATTCACGCACGAAAAGTAGCCGTTCGTGAACGAAAATATAAAATAAATAGAGTTAGTATTATAATTGAATTATATACTTCTCACGAACGCAAATAATAAAGAAAGAAGAATGAGAAATGAAGATATCTAATAAATTTGAAGATTTAGCACCATCACATGATGTAGAGCTTGGCTTGTATAAAGAAGCATTGGATGAGGCTTTTGAAAATAAGAAAGTTAAAAATATTGCTATAACAGGAAGTTACGGTTCAGGTAAAAGTAGTTTAATTGAAACATATAAAAAAGAAAAAAAGTTAAATGTTATACATATATCTTTATCACATTTTGAACGTGATATAGATATTTCTTTAGATCAAATGGTAAATATTTTAGAAGGAAAAATAATTAACCAATTAGTTCAACAAATAGATCCTGATAATATTCCTCAAACAAGATTTATAATAAAAAAGAAAATTAATGAAAAAAAAATAAAAAAATACATACTCTTATCTTTCATTGCAATGATTTGCTTAGTTGTTAATATTTGTTTTGAGAATTGGAAAGATTTAATTAAAGGATTATCAAATGAATTAAGTTGTTCATATTTATTGTTTTTATGTACACAATTCTTTCAAATCATCACATTTATATGTTTTTTAGGTGTATTAGTCTATGTTGTTTACAATATATTATTATTACAACAGAATAAGCAATTAATAAAAAAAGCAGTCGTAAAAGATTTTGAAATTGAGGTTTTTGATGAAAGTAATGATTCTTTTTTTGATAAATATTTAAATGAAGTGTTATATATATTTAGATTTTCAAAAATAGATACATTTATTTTTGAAGATATGGATAGATATAATAATAATTATATTTTTGAAAAATTGAGAGAAATTAATACTTTAATAAACAGTAAGGTAGAAAAAGATAGAATAGTACGTTTTGTTTATTTGTTAAAGGATGATACATTTTCTTCAAAAGATAGAACTAAATTTTTTGATTTTATTATACCGGTTATACCTGTTGTAGATAGTAGTAACTCTTATAATAAATTAAAGGATAGGCTTCAAAAGAATGATATTTTAGATCAATTTGATCAAAATTTTCTATCTGATATTTCGCTATATATCGATGAATATAGAATTCTAAAAAACATTTGTAATGAGTATTTAATATATAATTCAAAACTGAATGTAATAAATTTGGACCCTAATAAATTGTTTGCAATGATTGTTTATAAAAATATATTTCCTAAAGATTTTTCAATGTTGCAAATGAATTCAGGGTATGTAAAGGAAATTTTTAATAAAAAACAAGAAATTATAAGTAATGCTGAGAACAATTTAATAGAAGAAACCGAAAACTTAGATAGTGAATTATCATTTATTAGTAGTATATATCAAGATGAAATTGATGAGTTGGATGCAACGTACTTTGTACTTCCTAATAAATTAAGAATTGATTCGACTAATTTGGAAAATATTAGTAATGGCGTAGAATTAATAAAAATGATAAAAAATAATAACTATGATGTTATTGAGCAGTATAGAAGTAGTTATCCTAATACTAAAAATTTAAGAAATAATTTTGAAGAGCTATTAGAGATACCAGAATATAAGAAAAAATTTGACATTTTAACTAAAGGAAAAGATAATGAAATCCAAAGGATTAACAAAGAAATTATTTCTAAAAGAAGTGAAATTAATCAAATAAAAAGAAAATCAATAAGTGAATTAATTAAACGAGATAATAAAGAGGAAATATTTAATAATGAAGATATCAAACATGAAGGAGATAATAAGGATGATAAATACCTTTATATTAAGGAAAGCCCATATTTTGATTTATTAAAGTATATAATCAGTAATGGTTATATTGATGAAAATACTTATTTCGATTATATGTCTTATTTCTATCCTAATAGCATTTCACAAAATGATAAAATCTTTTTAAGAAGTATTACCGATCAAAAGAAATTGGATCATGATTATTTGCTAGATTCACCTATTAAAGTTTATAAGAGAATAAATGATAAATATTATTTAGAACCAGAAATATTAAATAATCATTTAATAGCATATTTATTGAAAAGTAATAAAGAAAATGAACTGTTAAAAATTAAAAAATTGTTGATTAAAGATAATTGCTTGGATTTTGTTATACAATATTTTGGTACATATGTAAATATTGATAAGTTCTGCGATTATTTCTTAAATGATTGTGAAATTATAAAAAAAGTAATTGCCAAAGAAAGTAGTAGAGCAATAGAAATAATAAAGTATGCGCTTTTCTTTAATGATTTGGAATTAGATGAAAATACATTTGATTTTATTAATGAACATTCAGAAATATTAAATAATTCTCAAATAGTTTATAATACATGTTTGTATGTTGAACATATAGATAGTACAAAGGATGAAATATCAAGTGAAAAATTTGAAAAAAATATAGTTGACGAGTTGACAAGAAACTTTAAAAATAATGGAATAAAATTTAAAAATATTGATTTTGAAAATGCTGATGAACTATTTTTAGAAAAACTATATAAAAATGATTGCTATGATATTTCATTTGATCATGTTCAACGAATCTTGGAAATATTCTATAATTTATCTTCTAACTGTGATTTTTACGGTAAAAATGCTACATTGGTTTTTTCTAATAAAGAACAGGCACTATATCAATATGTTATTAATAATTCAAATAATTATCTAAAAATGATATTAGATAATTCAAATGATAAAATTATTGATAATGAAGAAGTGATTATTGAAATTTTAAATATAGATGATTTAGAAAATGATTTGAAAGAGTCATATATTGAAAAATTAGGTACAATAATAGCAAATATTTCAAGTGTAAGTAGTGAATTGTGGGATAGTCTATTAATAAATAGAAAAGTTAGTGAAACAGAAGATAATATTATATGTTATTTTAATGAGTATCAAGAATTGAATGATGTCTTAATTGAGTTTATGAATTTATTTAAAAAGGGAATTATCATAGATTTTAATAAAATTCGTGATGAATATGGAGACGAAGTTAGAAGCAAATTTTTTAATGGAATTGTAAAATGCAGTAAATTAGAAAATAAACAATACAATAGTATTTTTAAAAATTGCGGGGGATGGCATTATAAAAATTTTGCAATTGAAGGTTTAGATGTCGATAAAGTGGATATTTTAATAAAATGTAAAGTTATCCATATGAATTTAGAAACACTTACATTTATGAGAAAAGAATATATTGATAATATAGAAAGTTATTTAAACAATTACTGTAATGATTATTATAATTTGGTTATAGATGATAGATATTTATTTGATTATGATGAACTAATTTATGTTTTAGAAAGTAAGCAATTTTCAGAAAAACAAAAAGTTGATTTAATGGATTTTACATCTACAACAATAGACTATAATTCCAATTATTTAGATAAAGTAAAAATAAACATATTAGATAATCATTTGAATAAAAACGATTACCAATATATCTCAGATAATTTTAATAATGAAACAAATGAAGTTAAAAATAAAATATCTGAAATTTTTGCTAATGATTTAACAACAGTAATATCAAAAGATATTTCATTGGATCAAGAATTGCTATTTAATTTATTTTATGAATATGAAATAAATGAAAATAAAAAATTGTTATTGATTAATAATTCTATAGAAAAATATGATTTTGAGAATACCAGAAGATGTTTTGAATATATAGATGAAGAAAGATTTGTTGATATTTTTAAGGGGAAAAATCCTAAAATTACAAGAAATGATATAAATAAGTCTATTTTACTTATATTAAAAAATAAAAATATTGTTTCATCTTTTAAAGTGGAAAATGGTTATTATAGAATTTTTGCGAAACATAAAAAGTTTTTAATGGCAAAAATAGGCTAATGAGGATTATGTATACTTAAATGATTTATAAGTTAATTTAAAAAATATTAAGCAAAGATAGCTATGGAAAAGGGAGTAAATAAAATGTTAAAAAGTATAAAATTTAAAGGTGGTTTTTTCAATGAAGAAACTGATTTAGAATTATTTTTGAATGAAAATCGATTATCTTTTATTTATGGAAAAAATGGATCTGGTAAAAGTACAATTTCTAAAGCTATGTTAAAAGCAAAAGGAGAAACTGTTAATGATATAGAGCAAGCTTTTGTGTATGATCAAAATAACTCTGCGTATACAGATATACAATGTATACATATATTCAATGAAGATTATATTAATTCTCGTGTTAAAATTCAAGATGATGGATTAAATACAATTGTACTTTTGGGAGAATTAGGAAATCTTGAAGATAAAATAATAGAGTTTCAGCTCAAAAGGGAGGCTGAATTGTATAATAATACAAAATTGAAAGACATTTCAGATCAATTCAAAGATGAGAATAATAAAAAATCTCCAGATTATTGTAAATCTAAAATTATTCTTGGTTTATCTGGAGAAGGTCATTGGTCTGAACGCGAAAAAATAATTAATAATGGTAAGAGAAATGTTTCTGTTTCAAATAAAGTAGTAGATGCTATTGTTTCTTTAGAACCAAAAGATACATTAATAAATTTAAAAAAACGTTATAATGAAAATCTTCAACTATTAAATCAAGTGAGAAAAAATGAGGCTACACAAATAAAAAATACAGAAAAGTTGAATGTGTCATATGATGAAAGTCATTTATTAAATCTTTTAAAGCAAAAGGTAGAAAGTCCAATATTATCAGATCGTGAGGAATTTCTTTTACAACTTATTGAAGATGGAAAATTAGATCAAATCAATGAAATGAAAACAATATTCTCACAAGAAAAAACAATAAAATGTCCATTTTGTCTTCGTAAAATTTCAAATGATAGTAAACATGACATAGTTGAAAGTATAAAAAAAGTATTATCAAAAGAAATAGATATTCATGAGAATAATTTAAAAAAGTGTATTATCCAAGAGCAAAGTGTTGACTTTTCTGGAATGGATATTTTGAATTCAAAAAATTTTTTTAAATGTAAGGACATATTAGCAGAAATAAATAGAGAAATATTTAAAATAAGAGAGATTATTTTAAAAAAAGTAAATCATCCATATACACCTATCATAGATTTTAATAGCGATTTAATAGATAAACTTAATAGGTATGAATTATTTAGAATTGAATTACAAAAGGAAATAGATATATATAATAATGCAGTAAAAAAAGTTGAAGTTCTTAGAAAAAATCTTTCTTTAGATAATGCTGCCATTGCTCATTATGAGATTTCTAGGGATATTGAGTTATGGAAAGAAGCTATTGATAATAAAAAAGAAGCAGATGATTTATTACAAAAATCTAATGAAAAAATTAAAGATTTTGGTGATATGTTAAATGTTTTGAAATCTCGCAAGAAAAATATAGTAATTGCAGTTGATATGATTAATAAAAGTTTACGTTATGTGTTTTTTTCAAAAGATAGACTAGAAATTAAAGTAGAAGATGAAAAGTATGTACTGTATTCACATGGGGAAATAGTAAAACCTAATAGTGTTTCTGTAGGTGAAAGAAATATTATCGCATTGTGCTATTTTTTTACAGAACTAATCATGAATCAAGAGGCAAAATGTGGTTATTCTCAAAAATTAATTCTTGTTATTGATGATCCTGTATCAAGTTTTGATTTTGAAAATAAAGTGGGAATTATGTCATTTTTAAAATCAAAAATTTCAGATATAATTAAGGAAAATCTTGAAAGCCAAATTTTGTTGATGACTCATGATATTCAATGTTTATATGATTTTAAAAAAATTGGTGAGGAAATTAGTGATGAGTATAAAAGAGAAAAAAATGGAAAGAAAGTTAGTTTTGCTTGTCAGGAATTAAAAAATAAAGGACTTATTTTATTTAATCCAACAAAACGCAATGAGTATTCTGAAATATTTAAGATGGTCTATGATTATGCTTGTGGCAATAGTGATGATTATTCTTTAGTTGTTGGAAATTTGATGCGACGATTGTTGGAAGCTTTTTCAACTTTTGTTTATAAAAAAGGAATTACGGAAGTTTCAAGTAATGATACAATTTTAAAACAAATAGATGATAGAAATTATATTGATTATTTTAAAAATCTAATGTATAGACTTGTTCTTAATGGAGAAAGTCATATGCAAGAACGAACAAATAGTTTGGAAGATATAGGTTATTTAGATTTTTTAAGTGATAATGAGAAACAAAGAACAGCACAGGAAGTAATTTGTTTTATATATCTTTTAAATAAGCAACATGTTTTAGCACATTTAGAAGGAAAAAAAGATGTTGAAGAAAATATTAAAAAGTGGTGTGAAAATATAAAAAGATTTTTTGAAGGTAATGATTAGAATATTTCATATATAGTATTTTTATACAAAATATGGACAAATAATTGTAATATTGATTAATTATATAAAATTAAATTTTGAAATATATTTTTTCTATTTTGGGAAATACTATATAATTTTAAATATTCTTGATAAGAAATGTTATAACAATTTTTGTAAAAATGCATATTAGCATCTATGAATTTGTTTATAGTGTAAGACTAAATATATTTTAAAATATTTGAAAAAATGTAGATAAATAAGGGGATGACCTAATTGAAACTAAAAAAATTATGGATTCAAGATTATATGAATTTTCAAAACACGACAATAGTTTTTAATAATAATATTGAAACAAATTTTCAAAAAAGTATATTTAAAAAAATGAATATAATACTTTTTTCAGGAGAAAATGGAACGGGTAAGACATCTATTGTAAGTTTTGTCGTCAAAATATTTAGGTATTTGGAGAGATTTAGAGAAAGGTTGAAATCAGATTATATGATTTCATATGAAATCATTGAAAAAAATAAAATTCGAGAAATTGTTATAAGAAAGAATAACAACAATATTTTTATTAATATTGATGGAAGTGAGTATTATATTATGAAATATAATATAAGAAAGAAAGAATACCAAAAAAATGAAGAAATAGCAGATGAAAAACAAAAAAAATATTCTGAAATAAAAAATTATTTGCCATCTATTGTAGGTGTTTATGGATTTGATACAGCTTATGATCACATTTATTATGCTAGTAATTATATAGGAGATAGATTGGTAACATATACTTCTATTGAAAGTAATTACGGTTCGTCATCACGAGGTAGTTATATAAGCAAAGGTATAGTTTTTGTATACTATAATTATTTAAAAAATAAAAAATTAAGAAATATTTTTAATAATTTGGGAATTATGTTAGATGACGAAGTAGATGTTTTTGTTAACATTAACTCACAAGATGAAAGTGTTAGGAATAATAAAGACAAATTAATAGAATATAATGTTTATTCATATTTAAAAGAAAGTACACATGGTAATCAAAAATTTATGATAACTAAATATTTGAAAAATAGGAAAGGGTATAGAAATTTATGCGATTTAATAGATATGACTAATATTTATATAAATGATTTTTTTATAAAAAAAAATAATGAAATAATTTCTATTTCAAAAATGAGTACAGGTGAAAAGAAGATGTTATTTAGTTTATTTTCATTAGCAACAGACATTAATGAAAATGGACTTTATATATGGGAAGAACCGGAAACTCATTTAAATGTTAACTGGGCAAAAAATTTAATTCCTATTCTTGTTGAATTATTTAATGAATTTAATATTCAATTGTTATTAACATCTCATAATACTTACATGATAAAAAATTTATTTCAAAATCAAATTTTTAGAACAAAAAAAAATAAAGTTGAGCAAGTGAACTTTAATACATTTTTGGCAAATGATACAGAAATCAATAATCGATTATTAAGTAATGATTGTACTAGTTTTTTTGAAGATATGTTTATAGATTATTTAAAAAATTGTGATATAAATAATAAAAAAGAACTTATAAATATTTTAGGTGAATCTTATTTAAAATTTTTATTAGTAAAAACAATGGAGTAAAAGAAATGTGGTATGTTATAAATAAACAAAATGGTAAAAAATTGCATTTGTTTGAAAAAAATGTAATTACACCTTTTTTTGAATATATGATTAAATATAAGCAAAAAAAAGAAACAGGTAATTTTGATACTTTTTTAATTAAATTGCAAAAACAAAATAATCAAAAATTATTAAATATAGAAAAAATAAAGTATAAAATACATTTTTTGGAAGCAATAAAAATACGATTAGAATTAGAAAATAAAAGAATTGACATAATGATATATATTTATAAAAGAAAGCATGAAGGTCTTACTTTTTCAAATCAAATCGAACAATTATTAAAATTAGACGAAAATCAATTAAAAAAACAATATTATATTTATCTTTATCAAAAAAGGGAAATAAAAAAGAAAACAACATTCATTCAACAGTTTAATAATGAAATCAGAGAAGAATGGCGAGTAATATTTTGTCAATTTTATTATAAAAAGTTTTTTAATCATAAACGTATATGGGAAAAAATCGGTTGTGAAAGATTGACAAGAGATGATTTTCATAATAATTTTAGAAATGATAATGATTTGTATGTTTGTCCTTATTGTGATTTAGTTTTAAACACAGATAATGGGAATCTTGAGATAGAACATTTTTGGCCAAGTTCAAAATATCCATTTTTAGCAATGAACTCTCTTAATTTGTATTCTGTTTGTAAATCGTGTAATAGTCCTCAAACTGGAAAAGGATTTAAAGTTATTAATCCAATAACAATGCCAGGCTATGAAGAAATAGGAAAAAAAGTTAAGTTTGAAATAGATGCAGTAGATAAAAAGATTAATATTAGTAGTAAAAATAAAAAAGTTAATAACTACATTCAATTATTACAACTACAAAGAAGATATTCTTCTGAAGGAGTGTATAAACATATTAATAATAAAATAGAAGGAATTTATCAAACATTAGAAGATTCAAAAAAGAAAAAAATATTAACAAATGATGAAAATGATATTCAAAAATATATAGAAAATATTAATAAACCTAAAGAAACGGAATATTATTTTATTTTAAGTGATATTTTGAAAAAATATAAAAAATAAATTATACAAGAATAGGTTATACATTAATACATAACGCATAAAAATTTATAAAAAATGAGACATCTATTTAAAAAAGGTTCTTTCTTACTTTAGAGGACTATTCAAATAAAAGACTTCAATCTTATAGTGATTATCTATAATATATGAAGTCTTTTAATTTAGGCTCCGTGTCAATAATGGAGGGGCTTAAGAGATATCATATAAATATAAAAATTAAAGAGAATATTAAGGTATAGGAGCTAACTATATAAAATTCAAGTAATTTTTATGAAAAAGTTTGAAAAAT
>ENA-OUQS01002121-OUQS01002121.1-human-metagenome-genome-assembly--contig:-NODE-2121-length-13722-cov-26.660862_pt1 | contig 13722 bp, 13 predicted proteins | sample MGYA00248463_ERZ548848 | MGnify/ENA primary metagenome ERZ548848 (study PRJEB26491, sample SAMN04978192) | human metagenome | host: Homo sapiens | study: EMG produced TPA metagenomics assembly of the... | reverse complement strand
AAGACGCAAGCAAAGCGCTGCGGATGCTGGGTGCCGCAACCCGGGCAGTGGCACGCCGTAGGCGTGACGGAGAGGTTTCACCGTTTACACTATAATCTTATCACAGGAATTGTCCGTTGGGAAGAAACAGATGGGAGAGAAATGGGCCGATTTTTGGTTTTTTCTCGTGAAAAGTGCTAAAATCCAGCTTAAATTTTCGTCGTTTTGACGGTAAAAGTCGTACTTTCGCCCCATTTTCGCCTGCCTTGCTGACCGAAACGCCGTCATTGACGAAATTTGTGAAAACGTGTATCATGGGTAACAGCATCGCATTTTTCAACTTTTGTCTTTTTTCAACTTTTGTCTTTTAAGGAGGTCCATGCCATGCGCCCTCTCATCATCGCCCATCGCGGCGCGTCCCATCTGGCCCCCGAAAACACGCTGACCGCGTTCCGTCTGGCAAAGACGCTGGGTGCGGACGGCTTCGAGTGTGACGTTCAAATCACTAGGGACCGTCATCTCGTGGTGGCCCACGACTACCTCACCGACCTCAAGACCGGCGTCCACGGCAACATCCCGGATATGGACTTCGACGACCTGCGCCAGCTGGATTTCGGAAAATGGAAAAGCCCGGAGTTCGCGGGCGAAAAGATCCCCACCTTCGAAGAGGTGCTGGAAGCCGCGCAGGACTTCAGGATGGTACACATTGAGTTGAAGCCCTACTTGGACCGGGACGAAGAGATCGTGGACCGGGTCATCGACGCCGTCCTTGACGCCGGGCTGGAAGAAAAGGCCGTGCTCACCTCCTTCGAGTACGGCACCCTCCGCCGGGTGAAGGAGCGGATGCCCCAGATGGCCACCTGCGCCATGACCCTCAGCCCCGAATCCCAGCTCAGCCAGCCGGCCACCTTCTGGGAGAAGCTGGGCCTCAAGAAGACCGACCCTCTCGTGGAGAAGCTTTCCAGCCCCCAGGCCCTCAGCGAAGCGGCCGCTCTGCTGGAAGACCCCAGCAGTCTGGACGAAGAGAACAGCGTCCTCATCTACTACCTGAAAGACCGTCTCGATTTTCTCTACTCCATCTTCCCCGGCATGAACCTGGCCGAAATTTTGCAGCAGTATTATTATCAGACGGATTTTGTGAACTATGTGGCCCAGTTCGGCTTCCCGGTGGATTACGTCGGGCCGGAATACCACGCCTTTTTCCGGGACAAAGACCTTGTCCCCCATGCCCACGCCCGCGGCTTCAAGGTCGCGCCCTGGCCGGTGGGCGTGGAGAGCCGGGACGACCTGCGCCAGCTGTTCCGGCTGGACCCGGAGCTTGTGGTCACGAATAAGCCCGAGGTGGCTGTTTCCATCCTCACCGGGCTGGGCCAGTGGGACGAATCATCCAAAGAGGGTTGACAGCCCTCTTTTTTTGGAGCATAATAGTCCTGTATCGAACAGTTTTATGTGAAACAGTTCGGCGTTCGAACATTCACAGCAAAAGTCAAACCAGAAGGATGATACTATGAACCAAGCCTTTGAACCCGCCTGCACCCCCATCGCGCCGCCGTGGGAGGCGCCGCAGGTCATCCCGGCCCAGCTGCGCCGGGTGAACAACCTTATTTTCCGCAAGATAGGCCAGATTGCCCGCACCAATGGCGTGGAGGCCGTGACCCCCATGCACGGCTGGATCATGGAGTATCTTTACCGGCACTCCGAGACCCCAGTGTTCCAGCGGGACATCGAGCGGGAGTTCTCCATCACCCGTTCCACTGTCACCAACATCCTGCAGCTCATGGAGCGCAAAGGCTACATCACCCGCCAGAGCGTGGAGCAGGACGCCCGCCTCAAGCAGCTGGTCCTCACCGAAAAGGGCCGTCAGTTCCACGAGGACACCATGCGGGCCTTCCACCAGACCGATGAATATGTGGCCGGTCTGCTCACCGAAGAAGAGAACACCGAGCTGCTGCGGCTGCTGAATAAACTGTATCTGGGACTAAAGTGAAACAAATATGAACTTTTTCCGAAACTTTGGAAAAAGCATTGACTTTAATATTGTTTTGTATAAAATTGTTCCGTACCAAACAATTTATCAAAGGAGGCTCAAAGTATGATAAAGAAGCTTGCTTCCCATCTGGGCGAATACAAACGCGCCGCTATCCTGACGCCGATGTTTTCCGCACTGGAAGCAGTCATGGACATCCTGCTGCCCACCATCATGGCGTTCATCATCGACCTTGGCATTGAAAAGGGCGATATGAACGCCATCGTCAAATACGGCCTGCTCACCTTCGCAGTGGCGGCCATCGCCCTGCTGCTGGGCGTTCTGGCCGGCAAGTACGCCGCCGAGGCGTCCACCGGCTTTGCCGGCAACCTGCGCGATGCGATGTATGAGAACATCCAGCACTACTCCTTCTCCAACATCGACAAATTCTCCACCGCCGGCCTCGTCACCCGTATGACCACCGACGTGACCAACCTGCAGAACGCCTTTCAGATGATGGAGCGCATGTGTGTGCGCGCCCCGGTCCATCTGGTGTTCGCACTCATCATGGCGTTCAGCATCGGCGGCCCTCTGACCCTCATCTTCGTGGTGGCCATCGCCTTCCTGCTGGCCGTGCTGGCAAGCATCATGGTCCCCACCTTCAAAATTTTTGACCGTGTTTTCAAGAATTACGACAACCTGAACTCCTCCGTGCAGGAGAACGTCTCCGCCATCCGCGTGGTCAAGAGCTTCGTCCGCGAGGGCTTCGAGAACGAGAAGTACACCAAAGCCTGCGAGGGTCTGTATCAGCAGTTCGTCAACGCAGAGAGCCGTCTGAGCTTCAACAACCCCGCCATGCTGACGGCTATTTACGGCTGCAACATTGCCCTGAGCTGGTTCGGCGCAAAGTACATCCTGCACGGCGCGCTGACCACCGGCCAGCTGAACGCTCTGTTCGGCTACATCATGAACATCCTGATGGCTCTGATGATGCTGAGCATGGCTTTCGTCATGATCTCCATGTCCGTCGCTTCCGCAAAGCGTATCGCGGAAGTCCTGGACGAGAAGACCGACCTGCCCCCCGCCAAGGCTCCCGTGCAGGAAGTCAAGGACGGCAGCATCCGCTTCGACCACGTCACCTTCAAGTACAAGCACGGCTCCGGCCAGCCTGTCCTGAACGACATCACCTTTGACATCAAGCCCGGCGAGACACTGGGCATCATCGGCGGCACCGGCAGCGCAAAGTCCAGTCTGGTGCAGCTCATCCCCCGCCTGTACGACGCCGAGACCGGCACCGTCAGCGTGGGCGGCGTGGATGTCCGGGATTATAACCTCGACGTCCTCCGCCACGAGGTCTCCATGGTGCTCCAGAAGAACGTCCTGTTCTCCGGCACCATCCTCGACAACCTCCGCTGGGGCAGCGAGAACGCCAGCGAGGAAGAGTGCATCCGTGTGGCGAAGCTGGCCTGCGCCGATGAGTTCATCGAGCGCTTCCCGGACAAGTACAACACCTGGATCGAACAGGGCGGCTCCAACGTGTCCGGCGGCCAGAAACAGCGTCTGACCATCGCCCGCGCCCTGCTGCGCAAGCCGAAGGTCCTCATCCTCGACGACTCCACCAGTGCCGTGGATACCGCCACCGACGCAAAGATCCGGAAGGCGTTCCGTGAGGAGATCCCCGGCACCACCAAGATCATCATTGCACAGCGCATTTCCTCGGTGCAGGATGCCGACCGCATCCTCGTGCTGGACAACGGCCAGATCAACGGCCTCGGCACCCACGAGGAACTGCTGAAGAACAACGCGATCTATCAGGAAGTCTACAACAGCCAGACTCAGGGCGGCGGCGACTTCGACAAGCAGGGAGGTGAGCAGTAATGGCAGAACAGAAAGCAAAAGTCGTCCATGGCCCCGGCCCCCGCGGCATGGGAGGCCCGCGTCCGAAGGTCGAGAACCCGGGCAAGCTGCTCAAGCGCATCATGGCAGAGGTGTTCCAGCACTATCTGCCTCACTGCATCCTCGTGCTCATCTGCATCGTGGTCAGCGCGCTGGCCAATGTGCAGGCAAGCCTGTTCCTGCAGACCCTTATCGACGACTATATCATCCCCATGACCCGGCAGCAGGACCCCAGCTTTGCACCTCTGGCCGGTGCGCTGGTGCGCGTCGGCTGCATCTATGTGGTGGGCATCCTCGCTGCATGGCTCAACGCCCGCATCATGGTCAACGTCACCCAGGGCACCCTGCGCAACCTGCGCATCCAGCTCTTCACCCATATGGAGAGCCTGCCCATCAGCTACTTTGACACCCATCCGCACGGCGACATCATGTCCGTCTACACCAACGACGTGGATACCCTCCGCCAGATGCTCAGCCAGAGCATCCCGCAGCTGGTGTCCAGCGCCATCACCATCGTTTCCGTCTTTGCCAGCATGTGCATGCTGAGCTGGCAGCTCACCATCGTCACCATGCTGATGGTAGCCCTGATGCTCTTCTGCTCCAAGAAGATCACCCAGCAGAGCGGCAAGTACTTCATCGCACAGCAGCGCGACCTCGGCAAAGTGAACGGCTACATCGAAGAGATGATGGAAGGCCAGAAGGTCGTCAAGGTCTTCACCCACGAGCAGAAGGCCCTCGAGGGCTTCCGCGAGCTGAACGACAAGCTCAAGGACAGCGCCAAGCAGGCCAACAGCTTCGCCAACATCATGATGCCCGTCAACGCTCAGCTGGGCAACATCAGCTACGCCATCTGTGCTCTGGTGGGTGCAGCCATGGCCGTCACCGGCATGGGCGGCGTCACGCTGGGTACTGTCATGGCGTTCCTGTCCCTGAACAAGAGCTTCAATATGCCCATCAGCCAGGTGTCCATGCAGGCCAACAGCATCATCATGGCACTGGCCGGTGCAGAGCGCATCTTCAAGATGATGGATGAGTCCAGCGAGACCGACGAGGGCTATGTCACCCTCATCAACGCCAAGTACGACAAGGACGACAACCTCGTGGAGGCCAACGAGCGCACCGGCATCTGGGCCTGGAAGCATCCCCACCACGACGGTACCACCACCTACCACAAGCTGGAAGGCGACATCACCTTTACGGACGTCGATTTCGGCTATGTACCGAACAAGACCGTCCTGCACGACATCAACCTCTATGGCCGTCCGGGCCAGAAGATCGCCTTCGTCGGCTCCACCGGTGCCGGCAAGACCACCATCACCAACCTCATCAACCGCTTCTACGACATCCAGGACGGCAAGATCCGGTACGACGGCATCAACATCCACAAGATCAAGAAAGCCGACCTCCGCCGCTCTCTGGGCATCGTGCTGCAGGATACCCACCTGTTCACCGGCACGGTCATGGAGAACATCCGCTATGGCCGTCTGGAAGCCACCGACGAGGAGTGCATCGCCGCAGCCCGTCTGGCCAACGCCGACGGCTTTATCAAGCGCCTGCCCGAGGGCTACAACACCATGCTGACCGGCGACGGCGCGAACCTGTCGCAGGGCCAGCGCCAGCTGCTGGCCATCGCCCGTGCAGCCGTCGCCGACCCGCCGGTGCTCATCCTCGATGAGGCTACTTCCTCCATCGACACCCGCACCGAGGCTCTGGTGCAGCGCGGCATGGACGGCCTGATGTACGGCCGCACCAGCTTCGTCATCGCCCACCGCCTCTCCACTGTCCGCAACGCAGACTGCATCGTGGTCCTGGAGCAGGGCCGCATCATCGAGCGCGGCAGCCATGACGAGCTCATCGCCAAGAAGGGCAAGTATTACCAGCTCTATACCGGCAATCTGGCCGAGAACTAAACTTTATATACAGAAAGCCGCTGTGCAGTTTTGTAGCTGTACAGCGGCTTTTCTTGTGTTTCGTCGAATTTTATGGTATCCTGTAGGTGTCGGCCTTCCGACTCCATTCAAATTGGGGAAGGGGGTGAAAACCTATGGAAATGTTATCTTCTTTCATTCTGTCCGTCGCAGCCAATGTTGTGGCTCATTGCATTGGCAAGTGGCTTGACGAACAGTTTAAGGCCGGTAAGCACTAACCCCTGGTAAGCAAAACGCCCCGCGGTATTCGCAGTACCGTGGGGCGTTTTGCTGCTCATTGGTGAAAACCTATGAAGCAATATCTTCTTTCATTGCTTTTATTATATGCACTCTCAGCAAAAAAGTCAAGCGCTTCGCATTTTTGTCAGTTCAAATCGTGCTTCTTACAGAACTTCCTGCTCACCCAGTACATCCCGGCCCAGATGGCGATGGCGAGGATGAGATACACCGGATTTTTCAGCGAGCTGAGCAGCGACTGGCCGAAGAGAGCCATCATGGCCACCATAACGGCCTTGCCCGCCAGAAGGGTGAGCAGATAGCGCTTCTCGTCAAAGTCCGAGATGCCGAAGGCCAGATGCAGGAACGACGTGGGCGTAAAGGGCAGGACGGCCAGCATGAAGAGGCTGGCCGTGTCCACATGGCTGACCCACTGCTGGGCCTTTTTCAGCTGCTCGGAGCGAGAGGCCAGCTTCCAGAAAAAGCGTTTGACTACCCGCCGCCAGAATAAAAACACCACCGTGCCGCCTGCGGCCACACCGAGCCAGCTGTAGACGAAGCCAAGAAATCCGCCGTGGGCCGCGATATTGAGGGCCACGATGGCGATGAGGGGCAGCGGCGGAAAAATGGATTCCACCATCGCCAGCAGGATAGGGACCAACGGCCCCAGCCCTTCAAAGCCCTCTAACAATGCCTCCCAGAATTCCAGCGTACCCAGCTGGTGAAGCCAGTCGATGAGCATCGTTTCCATCGTGCTCGTACCATCCCTTTCGTTTCTGCCTGATGTTCCTTCTTAGTATATCCAGCATCTATGACCGGGATATGAACAAAATCTGAGCATTTTTGCCTTATTCTTCCTGTCTCTCCTTGCAATACGAAACAGCGTCGTTCTTTCCTGCACGATATTTTATTCTTCTGCCTCAGAAGATGTGCCGGGCGGCCTCTGCTTCGGCGGCCTGCCGTTCGGCCTTGAGGCGCTGACGCTCCAGATACTGGGCTTTCTGCTTTTTCCAGCGGACCAGGCTTGCATCGTCCGGCATCTGGACGCAGCGGGCGAAGGCCCAGTGCAGGCCGTCCCGGCGCGACATCCGGTATTTCTGGAACACGCCCCGGCCGGCCTCACCGCCCCGGCCCTTACAGACGGGACACTGGGACAGTGTATACCAGCCGCTGCTCCCCTTTTTCAGCCAGACGTCATCCGGCTGCAGGGCCGTGCCGCAGACCGGGCAGGCCATCGTTCCGATGACGGGGTCCAGCTTCCACATAGACTGGTCCAGATAGCCCCGGAAGACCTTGAAGTCCCGGTAGTCGCCCGGCGTGGGGCAAAGGCTCTGGCGCAGGGTGTCCTCCTCGCTGGGGTAAGCGGCCAGTCCGGCCCGCAGGTCGAGCATACGGCAGAGGTCGGCGGTGTAGAGGGTGTCGGACAGAGCGTCGTGGAAGGGGCGTTCCAGCGGGATGCCCATCCGGGTGACGACATTTTCCAGCTTCATCCCCTCGCCTTCCTTGCGGGGGTACTCCCGCAGAAAGAGCTGCTGCAGGTCGTACCAGACCGTCGGGCGGCTCTCGTCGAGATTGCAGAGGAAAAGGTTCTGCTTGAGCACCGGCACGTCATCCATGCCCCACTCGGCGAACTCGGCGTCCGGGCCGCACCACTTCATAAAGCGGCGGAGGCCCTGGATGATGGGTTCGCCCCTGTCGAGGTCCTCCTGCGTCAGACCGGTGACTTTGGCGATGTGGTGCTGCAGGCAGCGGAAGATGCGGGGACGCAGGTGGATGGAGAAGGTATCCAGCACGTTGGCGTCCTCGTCGATCTTGACAGCACCGATCTCAATGATCTCCCCCCGGAACGTCTGCTGGACACCGTGATAATTAAAGATAAACGGCTGATAGCCGATGTTCCACTCCAAATCGAATAAAACTAAGTTGCGCGGCATTTGCGTCTGGTATCCTTTCAAAAAATGAACTTCTCAATGGCCTCAGCCACGCCGTCGTGGTTGTTGTCGGCGACGGTCACATAGTCCGCCGCCTCCTTGACGGGGGGCTCTGCATTCTGCATGGCCACACCCACGCCGGCAAAGCGTATCATAGAACAGTCATTGAGGCCGTCGCCGCAGGCCATGAGGTTGTCGCGGGTCAGCCCCCTGCTTTCCAGCAGACTGCTGAGGCTCACGTCCTTGGCGACCCCCAGCGGCACAGCCTCGATGAAGAAGGGGCTGGACGGGTAGAGGTCGATCTCGCCCGCAAACTGTTTCCGGCCTGCTTCCAGCACCTCGCTGCGGCGGGCGGGGTCGAGGGTAATGAGCATCTTGCAGATGGGATAATCCACATAGGCGGCGAGGTCCTCCACCTTCTGCATGGGCAGCTTGCAGGTAAAGCACTCCTTCAGCGCCCACTTGTCCTCGGGGCTTTCGGTGACGACGCCCTGCTTATTATAAGTAATGATGACCACGCCCTGCTCCCTGGCGAAGGCACAGAGCTGCGGCACATACTTTGCATCCAGCTGCTTGCGGTAGAGCGTCTCGCCGGTGGCGCAGTCGATGATGGCACCGCCGTTATACGAGAGGATGCAGCCGCCCTTTTTATCCAGTCCCAGCTCCTTTGCCAGCGGCATGACGCCTGCCGTGGGACGGCCCGAGGCCAGCACGATGGTCACACCCTTGGCAGCAGCGGCATCCAGCGCTGCGCGGGTGGCGGGGGTGACGACCTTCTGGTCATTGGTCAGGGTGCCGTCGAGGTCGAGCGCCAGCACACGAATATCTTTCTTTTCCATATCCAGCCTCACTTATTTTTACAGGCCGGAACGTCCCGGCCCTGTCGATTTTATCGCATACCTTTTTATTGTACAATGAATGCACCTCTCAGCGCAAGACTCTTTGTTATATTTCTTCGGCACCTTGGAGTTTGTTCGAAAATACAAACTGTAGTTTGTACCAAAAAACACGTAAAGATAGGCATTTCTAACTACTTATCGTAAAATGTTAGCAGATATAAACATCATCAAAATCCCTTGAAATTTCCAAAAACCGCGTTATAATAACGGCAGAAACACTGATCCCATGCCCTTTGGGGTACATGAGGGAATACGATAAAAAGGAAGGTATACTACTATGGTCGATATTAAGAAGATTGCTCTGTTCGCTGCCGGCACCCTGTTCGGTTCCGCTGGTTTCAAGCTGCTGTCCAGCAGCGATGCCAAGAAGGTCTACACCCAGACCACCGCTGCTGTCCTGCGCATGAAGGACTCCACCATGGAGACCGTCAGCAAGGTCCAGGAGCAGGCCGGTGACATCCTCGAGGATGCAAAGGCCATCAACGAGGCCCGCGCTGCCAAGGCTGAGGCTGAGGTCATCGAGGACGCTGCTGAGGCAGAGACCACCGAGACCAACGAGTAATTTTGCAGTCTCTGAGCCGCCTGCGGGCGGCTCTTTTTATGGTTATTTTTTGCAATACGCAGAGGATATTCTGATATGAAATGTACTATTCTTCATGAGAGCCGCGGCCGTCTGCGGGTACACGTCTGCAATGTGCGGATGACCCTTCACCGGGCCGATGTGCTGGAAGCCTATCTGAACCACCACGACGCCGTGAGCAAGGCCAAGGTCTACGAGCGGACGGGCGATGTGGTGGTGTATTACACCGGTGCCCGCAAGGATGCCGTCGCCGCCCTGAGCACCTACCGTTTCGATGACCCCGAACTGGACGCACTAGTCACCAGCGCCGACAGCCGCCGCATCAATCAGGAATATCAGGAAAAGATGTATAACCTCTTGGCAGGCCGGGTGCTGCGCGAGCTGTTCCTGCCCGCCCCGCTCAACGCCGCCTACACCGTGTTCCGCTCCATCAAGTTCCTCTGGAAGGGTGTGTGCTGCCTGTGGCGCCGCAAACTGGAAGTTGAGGTGCTGGATGCTTTGAGCATCGGTGTCTCCATCCTGCGGGGCGATTTCGCCACCGCAGGCTCCGTCATGTTCCTGCTCAACGTCGGCTCCCTGCTGGAGGAGTGGACCCGCAAGAAGAGCCTCGACGACCTGGCCCGCAGCATGGCCCTGAATGTCGATAAGGTCTGGGTCCGCGCACAGGGTACCGAAGTGCTCATGCCGCTGACCAAGGTCCACCCGGGCGACGAGATCGTCGTCCGCTCCGGCAACATGATCCCGCTGGACGGCACCGTCATCGAGGGCGAAGCCATGGTCAACCAGGCCGCACTCACCGGCGAGTCCATGCCGGTGCGCAAGACCATCGGTGCCACCGTCTACGCCGGCACTGTGGTGGAAGAGGGCGAGTGCGTCCTGACCACCAGGACCGAGGGCGGCGCAAACCGCTACGACAAGATCGTGGCCATGATCGAGGAATCCGAGAAGCTGAAGTCCAGCACCGAAAACCGTGCGCTGGCTCTGGCCGACCGTCTGGTCCCCTGGTGCCTCGGTGCTACCGTCGTCACCTACGCCCTGACCCGGAACGCCACCCGCGCCATCTCCTGCCTGATGGTCGATTTCTCCTGCGCCCTCAAGCTCTCCATGCCGCTGGCCGTTCTTTCTGCCATGCGCGAGTGCGGTGCAAGCCATATCACCGTCAAGGGCGGCAAGTACCTCGAGACCCTGTCCAAGGCTGACACCATCGTCTTCGACAAGACCGGCACCCTGACCCGCGCTACCCCCAAGGTGGTCAAGGTCGTCCCCTTCTCCGGCTGCAGCGAGAGCGAAGTTTTGCAGCTGGCCGCCTGCCTCGAGGAGCACTTCCCCCACTCGATGGCCAACGCCGTCGTCCGGGAGGCCAAAGAGCGCGGCATCTCCCACGAAGAGATGCACTCCGAGGTAGAGTATATCGTGGCTCACGGCATCGCCAGCCGCGTCAGCGGTGAGCGGGTCGTCATCGGCAGCCACCACTTCGTCTTTGAGGACGAGCACTGCACCATCCCCGAGGACGAGCGCGAGAAGTTCGATAACCTCGAGCCGGAGTACTCTCACCTCTATCTGGCCGCTTCGGGCCGTCTGGCCGGTGTCATCTGCATCGCCGACCCGCTGCGTCCGGAAGCTTCCCGCGTGCTGCACGCTCTGCGCGGCCTCGGCATCACCAACACCGTCATGATGACCGGTGACAGCGAGCGCACCGCCGCCGCCATCGCAAAGCAGGTGGGTGTGGACCAGTTCTTCGCCGAAGTCCTGCCCGAGGACAAGGCTGCTTTCGTCCAGAAGGCCAAGAGCGAGGGCCACACCGTCGTGATGATCGGCGACGGCATCAACGACTCCCCCGCCCTCTCTGCCGCTGACGTCGGCATCGCCATCAACTCCGGCGCTGCCATCGCCCGCGAGATCGCAGATGTGACCATCAAGGCCGACAGCCTCGAGGAGCTGGTTATCCTCAAGACCATCGCCAACGCCCTGCAGCGCCGTGTCAGCGCCAACTACCGCTTCGTGCTGACCTTCAACTCTGCCCTCATCGCCCTGGGGGCAATGGGCATCCTGCAGCCTGCGTCCTCTGCTATGCTGCACAACCTCTCCACCATCGGCATCAGCCTCAAGAGCATGACCAACCTCATCCCCGAGGAAAAGGCTCAGAAGGCTCTGGCAGAAAAGAACTAAAGCAACTGCCGTATCCCCCTGTCCGCACAACAGCTGTGCGGGCAGTTTTTTTGTGTGCAAACAAAAAACCGCCTCGGGCGATGCGGAACGCCCGGGGCGGAGAGGGGATGTTTTATTTGGTCACGGTTCCGTCCGTGTAGGAAGTACGGTCTACAAGGCCATTATAGGGCGCAGGAACGGTCTGGCTATACTCCACACTCCGGAAGTCCTTTACCGGCACGATCGCGTCCTTGAGTCCTTCGCCGTTGATGCGGATGAATGCAGGCATTGCGTCGTCCTCTGACTCATAGTACAGAACGTACTCATAGCTATATACTGTCTTCTGCCCTCTATAAACACTCAGCCAGTCTCCATTAGACCCTTTTGGCACTGACAGTTTGAATGCTTCCGTATAATACATTTTTCCGTTGTAAGCATTCTTTCCTGCCAGAAGCCAATAGCTATCCGTTCCATCTCTCATCAATATCCAAAGCGGTATATCCACCTCGTCCGGCTGATATTTCGTGCCGCTCCTATCATTATCCGCTTCCTGTGTCTTCGTTACAGAGTTCACAAGGTACCGAATCTGCCCGCTGGATCCCTGTTGAACGCCATACTTTTTAGAGCCAATGAAGTCCGCCTTGCCCACTACAATGTATTTTTCCGTACCATTGACCTCATAAGTCAATAAAGTCTGTGGACTAAGGCCACCTCCTTTTCCCAATACCTTGCCCGTATTGCTCAAGCTCCAACTTTTCGCCGTTCCGGTAACTTTATTGTCGCTGCAAGCAGTCAGCAGTCCTACAGCCAGTGCTGCCGCCAGCAGCCCGGCCGCGATTTTTTTCAGCGTCCTCATAATTTACCCTTCCTGTTCCGCGTTTTTAATTTGCCGTCACCAAATCGTTCAGTTTCGTATATATTGCTCCCGAGCTGCCCCTCGATGTTCTCTTGGCTGTAAATTTTGCCCGCGCAGTTTTTTCACCCGGGAGGTATATCTCAATATACTTAAGGTCTATCTCTGTACTCGACTTGTTCTCTGTCTCGTAGTACAATGCGACCGTTGCATAGTCATATTCAAATATTTCAGTATAGTAGACTTTCTTATTTTTGACGCGGGAAGCCGCCCGGATTTCTTTCGGGCCTTCTGCGGCGAAAGTATTATTGGTGTGGTCATAGCGGCAGCAGCTATACATGACTTCGCCCAGCACTCTTTCCATCGGATCCAGCTTGCCATTTTTCTGATAGGTCTTATTCACACGGTCGATCGAGTAGATCCCGACCGCCACCGTCTGATTATTTTTGTCTTTGCCAGTGCTGTCATATTCGTTTACCCGGGCGATGTTCATGACACCCGCCTGATCTGTGCCCACATAATATCTTGTCCCTACTGTTTCAACATAGAGTTTTGCTCCGCTGGATACATTCGTGCATTCATATACGACCGGGGACCCCATCATCCAGCTTTCCATCGTCATGTTCGAAGTGATCGATTCCTCATAATCTATCACCGTTCCCTTATCGATCGAGCTCCCGCTGCACCCGCACAGCAGCGCAAGGGACAGTGCCGCCGCCAGCGCACCGGCGGCAAATCTTTTGACCCACTTCATTTTGATTCCTCCTGTATCATCATCCGGCCCCCGCAGGGTACGGGGGCTTTATTTAGCTTAATTATACCCCCCCCCCTGTCTGCTCTGCAATAGATTTTCGCAAATTCGCAAAATTTTGGCGGATAGCACAGCTTCCGGGCCGGATTTCCGGCATTATGACGAAAAAAGCCGCCGACTGTGTGATGCACAGCCGACGGCTTCCGGTTCTGATATTACGATTTACTCAAGGCCGATCTGCTGGGCGTACTCTTCCAGCAGCTCCCGCTCCAGGAAGGGGGTCTTGACGCCCTCGCGGTCACGGTAGGTCTCATGGCCCTTGCCGATGACGGCGATGAGGTCGCCTTCCTGTGCGTGGTCCACAGCGTAATGCAGGGCGTCGAGGCGGTCGGGGATCTCCACGAACTTTGCATCGGGGTTGCCCTTGTTCATCCCCACGCGGATGTCCGCGATGATGTCCTCCACCTTCTCAAAGCGGTTGTTGTCCTCCGTGAGGATGGAGAAATCGGCCATCCTGGCACAGATCTCGCCCATGCCGTAGCGGCGCAGCTTGGAGCGGTTGCCGCCGCAGCCGA
>ENA-OUQS01002120-OUQS01002120.1-human-metagenome-genome-assembly--contig:-NODE-2120-length-13723-cov-4.383743_pt1 | contig 13723 bp, 10 predicted proteins | sample MGYA00248463_ERZ548848 | MGnify/ENA primary metagenome ERZ548848 (study PRJEB26491, sample SAMN04978192) | human metagenome | host: Homo sapiens | study: EMG produced TPA metagenomics assembly of the... | reverse complement strand
TTCTAAAAAAAAGAATGAACTTTGTTTTTAAAGTTCATTCTTTTTTTATTATTATTTTTCTTTTTATTAAAATACCAATCCAAGTTTAAAAGCAAATCCTTTTGCCTTATTCTCACTTTGAAAATTCATTCCGATATTCAACTTTTTATAATTAATACCAAAACCGACATTAGCTAAAAATCCAGAACCTTCTATCTCTAAAACACCGATAGAACACCCTAAACCTAAATCTATATAAGGAGCAAAATCATCTGTTACCGGATAATAACCTTTCATATCAAGAAAAACAGGTACTGTCATCCCCCAAACGGTTTCTAAATCTCCGTCATATTCATCAAAACTCAATATATCTTTATACGCATTAAATCCGAAACCGAGACCGACAAAAGCATATTTACTGATTCGCGAACCATGTATGGTTTCGAAAACAACTCTGTCCAAACCGTTTTCACCTAAACCCAAAGCATAACCGAGATTAACTTCTCCTTGATAACGAGGATATTTCTTATTATCCCCGACACTTTTCTGCGAAGATGAAGCATACGTTGACATTATATCCTTCTTTCCGTTTTGATATTTAATCATAAAAATCTCGGAAGCCGGAATTCTATATATCGGACCATCTTGATAATCCCACATTTTATATTTAATTTCATCTCCGGAGACCTCCATTACTTTCGACTTAATTTCTTCTCCATCTTTTTTAACAATTACATCTTGAGAATAAGCCCCCATTCCTATTCCTAAAAAACAGAGTAAACAAAAAAGAACTTTAGAAATTCTTTTCGAAAAAACAGCATGCACAATCTTCACAAATTCCATATAACATCATTATTATACATTGCCTATAGTCTCCCCTGAATCGGCAAATACTACAATAAAAAAGCGTGGGAAACTGTTTAATATTTTGCCTTAATATTAAACTCGACACATTAATCGTCAACCTGCCAGGCACCAAGGCATATCATAAGCCAATTATGATTCTCTTTTCATCAGATCTATACAACTAAAAATATCGAGAATTCTAATATATGGTAATATTTAAAAACGCTTTAACTATAAAATAATCACTGTAATTTTCTAATTATAAACAGATTTTAATAATGTTACAAAATTAGAAAATATTCCATATCGAACCCTCGAATCAAGCACTCTGACGCTATTATTATATATATCTATATTTATCTAAGAATCAATGATATGATTAAGAAGAATAATACACCAAATAGAGAGACAAGAAAAAAGCAAGTTTAAGAGCCTTCCTAAAAAGCCATTTATAAAATTCCGCAAAAAATGAAAATCATTTCTTGCGGAATAGCTTGTATAAAAATAAATACCTATCCTATCTTTCGAATAAAAAATCTGTCAGATTTTAACGATCTATACCATTTCTAATCATGATTTTTTATCGAGACTATCATGTTCGTGATCAGCAATTTGCTTCTTTAATATTTCGATAGTCTTAGTGGCAATAGCCTTTTCCCGCTGAAGTTGTTTTATTTCAGACATCACCAAAGCAAGTTCATAAGAAGCACTAATAGCTTCTCTTGTATTATTATCCATAATAAAAGAGAAAGGTCGCTTACCTTCATAACTTACCTTTATTTTTGCACCATTACTATTATAAACCAAATCTGCTACCGAACGCATCTGTTTCCCTTTATACGTCACAACCTCAGTCGTATTTCCGGCATTTACAAAACGATAATTATTCGCACCGTCATAAGGAATAACCGATGTAAGAGCAAATGTCCCGTCCGGTAACTCCACTTTTACCGACTCATGATTCAATTTTGTCGCTCCGGAATAGACACTCATCAACTGCATCTGTCCATCTTCTGTCACCTGAATGCGCAAACATGAACGGTTGACACTCCCGGCATTCCGGTCTTTTTTGAAAACATAATTACCCTCTTCCTGATATTTTTCATCTTTCTGCAACTTAAATTTAGAGAGTAAATCTTTCTGAAAGGCTTGACGTATAGGCAACAAACTATCCACATAAGCGAGATTACGTTCATTTATACTCAAATCCACACGGCGCATCAATTGCATTCCGGCACGAATTTCATCAAATGCCCGAGGATCGATCTTGGCAATACTGTCAATCGCAACTTTAGCTCGTGCATAATCTCCTTGCCGGTATAGCTCTTCGGCTTTCTGATATTGCTCGGCAGCCGGATTATTTTTTTTTGAACATGCCCCTGAAAACAGGGCTAAACCGATAATCGAAATAAAAAAGATTCTTTTCATATATTATCTATCTAAATATCATTTAACTCAACGTAACCCGATCTACACTCTTAACACCCTTTACGGTCTTCAATTTTTTCATCAAAGCATTCAATGCAGACAAATCATCGACCAGAACCGTAATATGTCCTTGAAAAAGTCCGTCATTAGAATCTATAGATATACCTCGCATCGCAATATTTTTCTCTTTCGAAATGATCGACGTTATATTCGTCACAATACCGATATCATCATTTCCGACGACACGCAAAACGGTAGCATACTGAGAGCCTTGCTTTCCCGACCAGCGCGCCTTAACGATCCTATACCCGAAACGAGTTCTTAAAGCCAAAGCATTAGGGCAATCCATTCGATGTATTTTAATACTCCCCTGAGTAGAAACAAATCCGAATATATCATCTCCATAAATAGGATTACAACATTTCGATAACTTATAATCTATTCCTTTCAAATTCTGATCGATCACTAGCACGTCTTCTTTCCCAAATTCTTCAGAAAAATGCGGTTGTACATAATTCTCCGCAGTACGCGACTCGGTCGATTCTTCATTCTCTTTCCTATCCAAATCGAGATACGAATCTATAACAGCATTCACATCGATTTTTTCTTGCGACAGATCATAATAAAAATCAGTTACCGTCTTATACCCTGTTTTTTTTATCAAACGCATCATGATCGCTTCATCAACATCGATTTTCCGATTTTTAAACCGACGCTGCAACAATTCTTTTCCAAATTCGGCCTCTTTATAAGTGGCCTCATTCAAAGCTTGCTTGATTTTTACACGGGCTTTAGAGGTTGCAACAATGTTCAGCCAATCTTGCTTAGGCGTCTGTGAAGGTGAAGTCAGAACTTCGATCGTATCCCCACTCTTAAGAACATATTTGATCGGCTGATTTTTATCGTTCACTTTTGCTCCGACACACTTGCTGCCCAAAGCGGTATGAATTAAAAAAGCAAAATCCAGAACCGTCGCACCTTTAGGCAATTTATACAAATCCCCTTTCGGAGTAAATACAAAGACCTCTTTATCATAAAGATCCATCTTAAACTCCTTCATCAGTTCCATTGGCCCGGTAGCATCGGCAGACTCTAAAATATCCCTGACATTATTCAACCAGTCATCCAGTCCGCTCTCGCTTTTTATACCTTTATATTTCCAATGTGCCGCCAACCCTCTTTCAGCAATTTCATCCATACGTTTGCTTCGTATCTGTACCTCGACCCAACGGTTTTCGGGTCCCCACACTGTTATATGCAACGATTCATATCCATTGCTTTTGGGTATAGAAAGCCAATCTTTAAGTCGTTTCGGATTAGGCTGGTACATATCGGTAACAATAGAATACACTTTCCAACAATCTGCCTTTTCTTGATCTTCAGGTGTATCCAAGACTACCCGTATGGCGAACAAATCATAAATATCTTCAAGCTCGGCCTTTTGCTTCCTTATCTTATTCAGTATAGAAGATATAGACTTTGTTCTTCCCTTAATCTCGAATTTCAATCCGGCAGCCTCGAGTTTAGCCTTCACCGGTTTTATAAATTCATAAATATATTTATCCCGGGCAGCTTTCGTTTCATTCAGTTTTCGGGCAATCTCATTGAAAGTAGGCCGATCGGTATATTTCAGAGCGAGGTCTTCTAATTCGGACTTAATCGTATAAAGCCCTAAGCGATGTGCCAAAGGAGCATACAGATAAGATGCTTCACAAGCCACATTTACTCTGAACTGCTCATCAGGATGATGGTTTATCATCCTCATCAGACATAACCGATCTGCAATCATAATAATGATGACCCTCACATCTTCTGCAAAAGTCAATAATAATTTTCTGAAATTATCGCTCTCTACCGTTGCCTGCTTAGCATAAAGACCGTTCGCTTTAATTAATCCACGTATGATTTTTGCTATATCTGATCCAAATATAGCTTCGACTTGTTCATTGGTATAGCTTCCTCCGGAAACCAAATTATAAATCAGGACCGAAATTAACGTACTACGTTCAAGACCGACTTCTTTGGAAAGGATAAGAGCCGTATTAATATTTCTCAACAAGACATTTATCCCCTTTTCGTCCCGTAAATAATTACCTTTTTTTACAGCATCGGTAATCATTTCTCGAATACGCTTGAAATCATCTTCCCCGATCAACGAATGAGAGGATCGCCACAATGCCCGGTAAGCAACCAGGAACTCTTTCCGTTCAGGAACGGTAAAATATGTACTCTCTCCCATAATTCATATTATTTATTATCTAAAAACAATTCAAATATATATTTTTTGAACTTACTATTCACGAATTTAATAAGGTTTTTGTAAATTTGAGTGGTTTTGCAACATATCATTAACTAAATAATATACTATGACATTTACACAAGAGGATCGTGATTTATTGATGCATAAAGGCATTAGTGAATCCCAAATAGAAGAACAATTGTCTTGTTTTAAAACAGGATTTCCGTTTCTGAAGTTGAAATCGCCTGCCTCTATCGGCAACGGCATCTTGTCTTTAGACGAAAAAGAGAGTGAGCATTATCTCGAAATATGGGAAAAATACTTGTCGGGAAATCCGGTTATCGTCAAATTTGTTCCGGCTTCGGGTGCTGCAAGCCGGATGTTTAAAAATTTGTTCGAATTTTTAGATGCCGACTATGCCGTACCGACCACCGATTTCGAAAAAAAATTTTTCAACAATATTACCCACTTCGCTTTCTATAATGATTTGAATGCCATCTGCATTAAAAATGAGGGGCAAGATATCCCGACTCTGATTGCAGAACAAAAATATAAGCTGATAATCGCAAATCTGTTATTAGAAAAAGGGCTGAATTACGGAGCACTGCCCAAAGGAATGTTGAAATTTCACAATTACGGAGATATTAACCGTACAGCCATGGAAGAACATCTTGCCGAAGGAGCTTTGTATGCACGCAATGCAGCAGGGAATGTCAATGTGCATTTTACCGTATCAAAAGAGCATTTACCCTATTTCAAACAGTTAGTTTCCGAGAAACAATCCGATTACGAAAAAAAATTCAACGTAAAATATTCGGTTAGTTTCTCAGAACAAAAACCGTCGACAGACACAATCGCCGCTGATATGCAGAATGAGCCTTTTAGAGACAATGGCAAATTGGTATTTCGTCCGGGTGGACATGGCGCTCTGATCGAGAACCTGGACGATATCGATGCTGATGTAATCTTTATCAAAAATATCGACAACGTCGTGCCTGATAAAATCAAGGATTCGACTGTCTTGTTCAAAAAAATAATCGGAGGGGTATTGATCTCTTTACAACAACAAATAGATAAATATGTCGAACTACTCGAAAGCGGGAAATATACAATGGATAACGTACGGGAAATTATCACATTTGTACAACAAAAACTCTTCATCCGCAATCCAGAAACAAAAATTTTTGAAGACAGCGATCTGGTTGTTTATCTATTGAAGAAGTTAAGACGTCCCATTCGCGTCTGCGGTATGGTCAAAAATGTCGGAGAACCCGGAGGAGGTCCGTTCCTCGCTTATAATCGAGACGGATCTTATTCTCTTCAAATCCTCGAAAGCTCCCAGATCGATCTTAAAAATCCCGAATCGAAAGCCATGTTCGAGGCATCGACCCACTTTAATCCGGTAGATTTGGTTTGTGCCGTTAAAAACAGAAAAGGAGAAAAATATAACCTTCCTGACTTCGTCGATAAAAATACAGGATTCATTTCTCTGAAATCTAAAAACGGAAAAGAATTGAAAGCCCTTGAATTACCGGGATTATGGAATGGCGCTATGTCCGATTGGAACACCGTATTCGTTGAAGTACCGATTTCCACATTCAACCCTGTAAAAACAGTCAACGATTTGCTAAGAGAGCAACATCAATAAATAACAAGCTGTAAAAAAAAGTAATTCCGGAAAAAATTTCCGGAATTACTTTTTTTACAAACTTCTAATGAGTCTATCTTATAACAATAAAGTTCTAAAACAAGAAATTCTCTAATCAATCCAACAGTACCACATTTATTCTAACGCAAGATAACAATATTCGTAAATATCTTTTGTCTCAGGATCTCTATATTGTTTACAATACTTATTTCCTACTTTAAACTCAATAGGATATTTAAAAATAGGTCCATCAAAAACAAATGTATGGTACTCTCCATTTTCTCCACATATATCTACATCTGGCGGGAATTCTTTAAGAAACTCTTCATCAATTATTTTCCCTACAAATTCTTCCGATAAAACCGCTTTATCCACACAAATTATAATAGCTTTAAAACCAAGCCGAATAAATTCAGACATAAGCTCTTTTGCAGGAGTATTCCACAATGGGAACTCAGCTTGTATCCCTGCTTTATTACACTTTTGTTCTCTACTTTTACGTAATTGTTCTAAACGCAAATCCCCGAATAAGGCTGTCGTGATATTTTGTTCTTTAAACCGGTTTATCTGTCCGCTCATAGCCGATTCATACTCTTCTACCGTCCATTTCGGATCAAAATCAAATGATACCAACGGAATGCCGATAGATTCTGCTTGTTTTTTCAATAATTCTATCGACACTCCATGCATCGCAATTTCTTCACTGTCTGATTTCAAAACAGAAAACAAAGCTTCAACAACAAATTTATCTGAACATATAGCTCGATATAAAGCCAATGATGAGTCTTTACCGCTGCTCCAATTAAAATAAGCTATTTCCATACCGATATATAAAACCGTATCGAGATATTATTTTCACGAGGATCATTAGTAATTTTCCAACCGACCGGCATCGATACGAAGCAGTGTGAAAAGCAAAATAGTAAATCCCCAAAGAGATGATCCGCCATAACTGAAAAACGGTAAAGGTATACCAATCACCGGACATAACCCGATCACCATTCCCACATTAATGGCTAAATGAAAAAACAATATACTGGCTACACAATAGCCATATACCCGACCAAACACAGAACGCTGACGCTCGGCTATCTGAATAATACGTATAATCAGGGCAAAGAATAATATCACGACCAAAGAAGCTCCCCAAAAGCCTTCTTCTTCTCCGATCGTACAAAATATGAAGTCGGTATCCTGTTCGGGTACATACTTTAGTTTTGTTTGCGTTCCATTCAAAAAACCTTTTCCCCATAAACCTCCCGATCCGATTGCAATCTTCGATTGATTTACATTATATCCCGCTCCTCTGGGATCATCTTCCATTCCCAAAGCGACCTTAATACGAGTCTGCTGATGAGGCTCCATAATATCGGTAAACACATAATTCACCGAAAACAGAAAAACTACCGATGCTATGGCAAAACAAAGTGTAAGAAGAAGTTTCGTATTGCGACTTTGCAGATATAAAAAAACAATATACAAAGAGGATAGAAAAATCAATGATAAGATAACATATACCCAATTAAAAGATATTCCTAAAACAGACAGCAGATAACAAATTACGGAAACCGATGCCGACAGCAAAAGAAGATTCCGTACCACGACAGAGTCTTTATAAAAATAAGCGATCATACCGATTATGACCAAAACGATCAATGCCAGCACAAGCACCTCACCCACAGGGGTACTTCCCCACAACATATCGCTATATTTCACTCCTACCACAAAATAAACGATCGAACATAACCCGGCAAAAAGAATCAGTCCGGTCATGCCTTCACGATAAAGCATAAATATCAATGAGGCATATACCAAAGCCGATCCGGTCTCTTTCTGCATCATGATCAATGCCATAGGTAACAAAATCAAAAGACAGGCTTTAAAAAAATTAGACGGCACGGTCAGCACGAAATTATATGAACTGATCAGACGTGCTAACGCCAATGCAGTCCCGAATTTTGCAAATTCGGCCGGCTGAATATTTACCGGTCCTAATACCAGCCATGACCGAGAACCTTTAATCTCCGGTGCTAAAAAAATAGTCGCTACCAGAAGTATCATAAAACCGATGTAAATAGGATAGGCCAAAGCTTCATACATGCGGCTGTCAAGCATCAGCAATACGAACGCTATACCGAACGAAAGCCCGATCCACAATAATTGTTTCCCGGAACGTTCCGAAAAATCGAATATACTGGCATCATCGAAATTATAGCTTGCGGCATAGATACTCACCCATCCGATAAATACAAGCACCGTATATAATCCGATCGTGTACCAATCAATAGACTTCCATATACTAATTTCCCTTAATGCCACTGTATATCATTGTATTTGATGTTACCATTCTTTCTTCTAAATAAGCTCTCTCAGGAGCTATAAAACCATTCAGATACTTTTCGATCATCAGGCTTCCTATCGGGACTCCGAAAGTAGCTCCAAATCCTGCATTCTCTACATAGACGGCTATTGCGATCTTAGGATTGTCCATCGGGGCAAATCCCATAAACGCAGAATGATCCTTTCCATGAGGGTTTTGCGCCGTACCCGTCTTTCCGCAAACATCTATTCCCGGAATAGCTCCAACCCGACAAGTTCCTCCCGTAACAGCCATTCGCATTCCTTCTACTATATAATTATAATATTCACTATCTATATGTGTATATCGACGCTGCCTGAACTCTTCATTTAAAACCGTATCTTGTATTTCTTTTACGACATGAGGTGTATAAAAATATCCCCGATTTGCAATCGTAGCCGCCAAATTTGCGATTTGCAACGGTGTAGCCAAAACTTCGCCCTGACCTATGCCGATAGAAATTACAGTCAGCGCCCGCCAGCGATTCTCACCATATATTTTATTATAAAACTTGCTATTCGGAATAAATCCCCGACTTTCTCCCGGCAAATCGATTCCTAACCGATAGCCATATCCCATCGAAACAAGATAATCTTTCCATATATCAAAAGCTTCGGCTGTATTTTTATATCTCGAACGACTGTCGAGCATGGACCGAAGCCCGTAACAAAAATAAGCATTACAAGAGGTCTGTAACGCCGGAAGCAACCCTAACGGAGATCCATGAGCATGGCATCCTACCTTCAGTCGTCCTGCAACAAAGCCATGATAGCAAGGATACATTGTATGAGGAGTTATCACTTTCTCTTGTAGAAATATAAGCCCTTGCGTCGGCTTGAAGGTAGAACCGGGAGGATATGCCGCCATAAATGCCCGGTCATATAACGGTTTATAAGGGTTCTTATTCAATTTCAAATAATTTTTCCCCCGCTCACGTCCGATTAATGCAGATGGATCGTATGTGGGGCTCGATACCAAAGCCAATATCTCTCCGGTCGAAGGTTCTATCGCAACGATAGCTCCGATTTTGTTCTGCATCAAATATTCACCATATTGCTGCAAGTCCGCATCAATAGAAAGTTTCAGATTTTTCCCCGATTTAGGGGCTATATCATATATCCCGTCTTCATATTTTCCTTTTATTCGTCCATGTGCATCCCGAAGCAATATCTCTATGCCTTTTTCCCCTCTCAAATACTTCTCATAAGATTTTTCTACTCCAAGATCTCCTGTATAATCTCCTCGTATGTAATAATCATCTTTTTCAAGATCACGAGGAGAGACCTCCCGAATATTTCCCAATACATTGGCTGCACTATTTACGGCATATTGTCTGAGTACCCGATTCTGAATAAAGAACCCGGGAAATTTATAAAGCTTTTCTTGCAAACGTCCATAATCTTGTGCAGATAATTGGGAAATAAATGTTTGAGGGGTATAGGCCGAATATCCGGGATTTAACCTGCGATCTTTTACCATAGCCCAACGACGGTCGAACTGTTCGCGAGTAATACCCAGTGTCCGGCAAAAATCCAACGTGTCAAATTCCTGAATCTCCCGAACAATCATCATAACATCGTATGCCGGTTGGTTATAGACCAATAATTTACCGTTCCGGTCATAAATCAGTCCCCGTGAAGGGTATTGTATCTTTTTAAGAAACGCATTACTATCGGCAAACCGTTTATAATCATTATCCAATACCTGTAATGTAAAAAGACGTACCAGATAGATCAAGACCACAACAGTCATGATACCGATGATTACCCACTTGCGGTTTCCTAAATTGTAATCGACGTTCACTTCTTTTTCCAATTTAAGCTTTCCAATGCCAAGATCAAAATAAACGTAAGCAAAGTACTTGACAAAATACGTAATACGAGAATCAAAGGGGTGAAAAATGAAAAAGCTTCTATAATAAAAACTAAAATGCAAAATAGAAAAATCACACAAAATGCATATATCGAGAAATATCCCGATCCGAACGAACGAAACGACGGTACTAATGAAACTTCTTCATTACCCCGCTGTAACACCAAAGCGATAAACGTACGTCTTACAAAAGCAACGGAAACAGATGCCAAAGCGTACATACCGGGTGTATTACTGAATATATCGATAACAAGCCCCATCAAAAACGACAGAGTCATTGTCCAATTAGCAGACAACGTTGTAGGTAATTTCAAGATGAAATAAAGAAACAGAAAAGGGGTGGCATATCCGAACAAAGCAATGCGGTTAAAGACCGATACTTGCAACAGCACCAATATAATAAACGAAAATATATAACCGATTGCCGATTTACTCATCTTTTTTAGCCTCCATTTCCAAAATCCGACGTTCTTTTTGTCCTTTATCATCAAGAATCCGGACATCATTCAGTCGGAAAAAATCAGTAGATAGTTTCACTGTTAAAGCATAGAAATTATCATTCCGCTGTTTTGAGAAACCGTCGACCGTACCCACCATCAGTCCTTCCGGAAAAACAGAGGAGTAACCGCTTGTCACGATAGTATCGCCTCTGACAAACTTCACATGTCGGGGCAACTCCTCCAACACGGCAAAACGAGGATCTTTTCCATCCCATACTAAAGAGCCGAAATAATTACTGCCCTTTACTTTACAACTCAACCTTAATTTGGGATTCAATAACGATATGGCAACAGCATAATGATCTGAAACGACATTGACAATACCGACAATTCCGTTCTGATCAATTACCCCCATCTCCGAATGAATTCCGTCTTTTCTACCCTTATTCAGTGTAATATAGTTATGAGTCTTAAAAACACTGTTATTTATCACCTGCGCAATTTGAAAATCATATCGGGAAAGAGATGAATCTGCAGCCGTGCGAACCAACAGGGAATCTCCACTCAAGCGACTGACTTCATCCCGCAAACGAATGAGCTCCATCTCAAGATTGCCGTTCTGTTTTTGCAAATCCCGGTTTATCTCCTGTAACCCGAAATATCCTGTAATTCCACTGGTCATTATATAGAAACGGCCTGCCATTTCATTTGCCGAACTGAAAAAGACACTTTGCTGATAAGAATTGAATTTGAACAGCAAAACAAAACAGATGACAAGATAAAAAGCATACACAAAGATCGGACTGTGATTTATCAAAAAAGAGATCAGTTTGCGCATGTGCCGAATCTGACTAATTATTACTACTACGAGTCACCGACTGTTAGAAAGGGGTACTTCCTTCCCGACAAACGGCGACTCGCTTATATCTAAATCCCGGTATTACCGGATCAGGAATGAGAACTTATCGATATTTTTCAAAGCAATCCCTGTTCCTTTAGCAACCGCATGCAACGGATCTTCGGCTATATGGAAAGGTATTCCGATCTTATCGGTCAAACGCTTGTCCAGACCTCTCAGCAAAGCTCCTCCGCCTGCCAAATAGATACCGTTGCGCACAATATCCGCATATAACTCAGGAGGGGTTTGTTCTAATGCACTCAATACGGCAGCTTCTATTTTTGAAATAGATTTCTCGATACAATGCGATATTTCCTGATATGATACGGGAACTTCCATCGGAAGAGCCGTCATCCGGTTCGGACCATGTACGATATAATCCTCCGGAGGATTAGCCAATTCGGTAAGAGCCGAACCCACATTGATTTTAATCATTTCTGCTGTACGTTCTCCGACTTTAACATTGTGCTGACGCCCCATGTACTCCTGAATGTCGGCCGTAAGATCATCCCCGGCTATACGGATAGACTTATTCGATACGATTCCACCCAATGAAATTACGGCGATTTCGGTAGTACCGCCACCTATATCCACAATCATATTTCCCTCAGGAGCTTCAACGTCCAGACCTATTCCGATAGCAGCGGCCATCGGTTCATAAATCATATAGACATCCCGGCCTCCGGCATGTTCGGCAGAATCCCGTACAGCACGAATTTCCACTTCGGTACTTCCTGAAGGAATACAAACTACCATACGCAAAGAGGGAGTAAACCAACGGTTTTTCGTATTCACCATTTTCACCATCCCCCGAATCATTTGTTCAGCAGCATAGAAATCCGCTATCACACCGTCTCTTAAAGGGCGTAATGTACGTATATTTTCATGAGTCTTACCATGCATCTGACGAGCAGTTTCTCCAACTGCTTTCAACTTATCGGTACGTTTATCCAATGCAACCATAGAAGGTTCATCTACCACTATTTTTCCATTGTGAATTATAATGGTATTCGCCGTACCCAAGTCTATCGCGATCTCTTGAGTGAAAGAAAATAATCCCATCTTACTATTTTATTTTTATAAAGCACAGATCATTCCGGGAAATATCCGATACCTGATCTATACCCTATCTTAATGTTTAAAATGTCGAATACCGGTAGTAACCATGGCTACTCCGTTCTCATTACAATAATCGATCGTCTGGTTGTCCCGCACCGAACCTCCGGGTTGGATAACAGTATCGATTCCTTCTTTGTGAGCAATCTCCACACAATCAGGGAAAGGGAAGAATGCGTCCGAAGCCATCACACAACCTTTCAAATCGAAATCGAACGATTTAGCCTTTTCTATCGCATGGCGTAAAGAGTCCACTCGAGAAGTCTGCCCCACTCCGCTTGCATACAGTTGTTTCCCTTTAGCTAATACTATAGCATTCGATTTACTGTGCTTTACAATTTTATTGGCAAATAACAAATCTTCTACTTCTTCCGGTGTTACGGATTTTTTTGTAACCTGCGTCAACTCTTCCGGTTTCTCACAGTGTAAATCCCGTTCCTGCATCAACACTCCGTTAAGTAAAGAGCGGAATTGCAAAGATTTTGTTTTATTCTCTTTTAGAACCAATATAATACGGTTCTTTTTCTGTTCCAAAATTTCTAAAGCATCAGCATCGTATCCCGGAGCGATAACGACTTCGAAGAAAAGATTGTTCATTTCTTCCGCCGTAGCTTTATCGATTTTACCATTTGTAATCAATACACCACCGAAAGCAGACACCGGATCGCCTGCCAACGCAGCTTTCCATGCATCTACCAATACAGGACGCGATGCTAAACCGCAAGCATTATTATGTTTCAATATAGCAAACGTCAATTCATCGAATTCCGCAATCAAAGAAACTGCGGCATCTATATCCAATAAGTTGTTATATGAAATTTCTTTCCCATGGAGTTGTTCGAACATTTCATCGAACTTCCCGAAGAAAAGACCTTTCTGATGAGGATTTTCGCCATAA
>ENA-OUQS01002106-OUQS01002106.1-human-metagenome-genome-assembly--contig:-NODE-2106-length-13815-cov-5.549128_pt1 | contig 13815 bp, 7 predicted proteins | sample MGYA00248463_ERZ548848 | MGnify/ENA primary metagenome ERZ548848 (study PRJEB26491, sample SAMN04978192) | human metagenome | host: Homo sapiens | study: EMG produced TPA metagenomics assembly of the human... | reverse complement strand
GCTGATAGTACCCGGCAGATAAGGTATCGATATAACAGGGGTGGACCTCCGCCCGCTGAATGGACTTGCGCAGCAGCACATTCAGTACGATCAGGCTGTTGCGCAGCTCCTGCAGATCATTGAAAAACCGGTCATCGCTGTAACGGAAACGCCGGTGCCGCTCCACGATCTTCATTGCCTTTTCGATATCGCCCTGCGCCACAGCATCCATCAGGTCCGACTCGTTGTTGTACCGCTCCTCCAGCATCGTGCGGGACAGCCCTGCGCTGGCTTCCAGGTGGGTCTCCCCTAGATCCACAGCCGTAAAATTAAAGGGCAGCAGCTCTTTGCGCATCTCAATATGGAAATCCTCCCGCCCGTCCACATGAGGAAATGCGGCCGAAAGCAGGCTCAGAACGGTTTGACCAAAGAGGGACTCGTCCTCCATCAGATAGATGCCGCCGTAAAAGTTCTCCACAAGATCCCGCATCTGCTGCGAGGTGCGCACCCCGAACCACTCCAGATTTTTTTGCAGCTGCTCCCGGGAGGCTGCGCTGCGCCAGGGCCCTATGATATAGGCTTTGTCCTGCTCGTCCGGCATACGGAAAATGAAATACCGCATCCCAAAGGTGCCTTCCATCAGCAAGAGCGCCCGTTCCGGCGTACTCTCCAGCAGGGTGCGGCCCATGAGCTTCCAGTCAAACTGGGGGTCCAAAGCATCCCGCAGGCCATAGTCAAAGCGGTGCAGCTGGTCAAAGGGTTCCACCAACGGAGTGATCTGCAATTCATGCACTGCCAGCACCCGCCGCAGTGCGTCGATCAGATCAATTTGCATTCTTGTTCTGCACATCCTCTCTCGGCGGCAAGCCGCACAATATAGCTTTATTTTACACCTCTGCTGTACGAATTACAACAAAAAACCGCACAGGCGATAGAGTTTGTATCGCCTGTGCGGAAAATTCATCGTTTGACCGAAGTTTTATATCTTACTTCTTGATCTTGATCAGCTGTGCGTTGATGCTCTCCATAAAGCCCTCGGGCATAGAGGTCATAAAGTCGCCCATCTTCTCCAGGGTCATCATCTTCATCATATCCCACATACCTACGCCGGGGGTCAGATCAAAGTTGGTGGCCAGCTTGACAGCCTTTGCAACGATGGCAAAAGCCTCCTCATTCTGAGAGATGACCTCCACGTTGTCCTTGATGCTGTAATAACCCTCGGGGAACTCCATGGGGCCCTCCAGATCCATGCTGCCCATCTGCTTGAACCAGTTGGCCACGCCCTCCTGACGCTCGTTGAACTCCGGCAGGGTGTAGCAAGCGGGCTCGGTCTCCACCTTTTCCAGCGTGATGGAGTCCTTCACATCGCCAGCCACAGCCAGCAGGATGTTGAAGCCCTCCTCCAGAGCCAGCTCAAACTCGAACACACGGTGAGCCGCCTTGGTCTCCACCAGGGTACCGTTCAGGTACAGCGAGACCTTGTCCTGGTTGGAATAGACCTTAACCTTGGTGGTGTCCCCTGCCCGCTGTGCATAGCGGCGGCCAGCGATGTGCACCATGGGCTCGGTGCTCCAATATGCCTGGTAGACATAGAAGCTGTCCTTGCGGGTCTTGCGGTCGATGGTGACCAGACCCTTGTTGTTGCGGCCCTTCACGCCGCCCTCGCTGCGGGCAGCACAGCCGAAGTCGAACATGTTCCAGACGTGGTTTGCCCACATCCACGGATGCCGCCGGAAGCACCGCAGCATGTACTCGTGGTACACCGCCTGATACTCCTCGGTGTGGTCGTTGCGGCGCGGATGATCGGAATGCAGGTTCGGCATCCCCTCTGCGCCGTACTCGCTGTACCCCAGCAGGCGCTTGGGGTAGCACAGGTGCCAGAAGCCAATCCACAGGTCATTGAGGAACAGCCCCGGCACATACCAGCCCAGATACAGGTTCCAGCTGACGACGTCGGTGATGTGCGCAACCTTGTTGAACGGGCCGCACATCGCGTAGCACGCCAGCGTGGTGAAGCGGGTCGGGTCTGTTTGATGAATCATGTCGTTGAGAAGGCGGTGGTTGTCCAGCATGTCCTGCTTGTCCTTCGTCGCGATGGTGATTTCGTTCGACACGCCCCAGCAGACGATGGACGCATGATTGTAGTTCTGCTCAATCAGTTCCTCCATCTGGCTGATGGTGTTCGCGCGGCCGTTGGGCATGTGCTTGCTGATGTAGGGGATTTCCGCCCAGACAATCAGGCCGTTGCGGTCGCAGAGGTCGTAGAAATACTGGTCGTGCTGGTAGTGCGCCAGCCGCAGCGTCGTCGCGCCAATTTCGCGGATGAGCGCCATATCCTCGTCGTGCATCTCGCGCGTGATCGCGTTGCCGATGCCCTTGCGATCCTGGTGGCGGCTCACGCCATGCAGGTCATACGGTTCATCGTTGAGGATGAAGCCGTGCTTTTCGTCCACGCGGAAGGAGCGAACGCCGAAGGGAATTTCCAGCCGATCGGTGACGCTGCCATCCACCGTGACTTCACAGCGCGCAGTATAAAGGTAGGGATCTTCCACGCCATGCCAGCGGCGCGCCTTCGCCATCTCGATGGTCGTGTCCAGCCCCGTGCCCGTGCCAACGACGCGCCCCTTGCGGTCAATAAGCGTCACGACCACGTCGCCCGCCGTCACCCGGCTCTGTACGCGCACCTTCGCGCCCGCGCCTTCGGGCGTCGCCGTCACGCGGATGCCGGACGAACCGAGGTAATCCAGCGCGAAATGCGCCTTGTTCACCACCAGCAGACGAACCATGCGGTAGATGCCGCCGTAGAACGTGAAGTCCGCCATCTGCGGATACACGCGGTCGTTCTTGCTGTTGTCCGCCTTGACAACCAGCTCGTTCTCGTCCGCCAGCAGCCCGGTCAGGTTCGCGCGGAACGTGGAGTAGCCGCCGTCGTGGCTGCACATGTCCTGCCCGTTCAGGCTGACCTGCGCAGAGGCATTCACGCCGTCAAATTCAATCCACACTTCCTGCGTGTCCGGGTCGAATGCAGGCTTTTGAAGCGCCAGCGTGTAAGTGCATGTGCCGCGCTTGTAGTCGTCGCCGCCGTCCTGCCCGTCGATGGCGTTCCATGTGTGCGGAATGGAGACTTCGCTCGTCTGACCGTCCAGATTCGTGAACTGCCAGCCGTCCTTGAGTTCAATGATGTGTCGCATGTCGGAACCTCCTTGGGAGAATCAAGAAAGACGCAAAAGGCTCCGCCCATGCGGGTGGAGCGAAGGATTACGCAGCCTTCTCTTTGCGAGTGTACACAGCGATTTCGCCGATGATGAACGCGCCCAGCGCCAGTCCGGCAAACCAGAGGAAATTCGGGTCAAAGCCCTTTTCGTCAATCGCCACAAACACGTCGGTAACATACCAGTAGCACTTGTGCGCAAAGAAGCAGATGGCGGCAAACGGCGCAAACGCGGCAATCGCGCTCGCCACGCCGTACTTCTTCAGCCCCACCAGCGCGCCGGACACCACGCCGCCGCCGATAAGCAGCAGCACAACCCACTGGTCATAGCACACGCGCTGCGTCGCGCCGAACTTGCCGCCAATCACCTGATAGATGACCGCCGCCGCAATCGCCAGCACCGCGGAGACGAGCGTCGCATAAACGCCAAAGCCCTTCTTGGTAGAATTGCTCATGGAAAATGAACTCCTTTCATCAACCGGGAACACGCCGACTTCCGCCTTCGCCCGGTTTCTGCCCTGTCAAAGGGATTTCCTGATTTTTTTTGCACCGCAAAGAAACGGTGCAGCCATTGCCCTATTCGCATAGGGATTGTTGCATCACCGCGCAGCCAAACGAACCTTTGCCGCCTCCGCTGGGAGGAACCGCATTTCCTCATCAGCCTCTGAACGGCACACGTTGGGATAGAAATATTATGTCATATTTTGACCATCGTTGCAAATCGTTTCCGCGCCGCGCGAATTGGGAAAAGACAAAAAAACGCTCTCTCGCGTCACATTCACGTCAATTCACGTCAATTGCATTCCGTTCACGGCATAAAATCTGCCGTATTTGGGCATCTTTTGTTCTTGCGACGCTTGTGTTCCTTTGTGCGACAAACGTTCTTCACTTTTGTGCCGTTTTGATATAGAATAAGGATAGAATGTGGCCGGGCGGACACAGGGCGGTCAACTACGCGCATTGATTCCCCCGATGTTTCCCCGGCGCAAGAGTCTCCGCCACCGCATTGGCGCTGTGATTTGACATTCACTCACAGGGCGTTTTTTCGTGTGTCAGAATAAACGTCATTTGAAAGGAGAACCCGATTCTTATGAAATCTACCTCCAAGCATCGGACGCTGAAAAAAGTGTTCCTGAATGTCACGGCGTGCCTGACGGCGCTGGTTGTCACGGGCAGTATCATCGCCAACGAGTGCGAAGTGCAGCTCAACTCCTTCCTCGGCACGAGCAGCACCAAAATCGTTACCAAGCTCCCGGACGGCGTGACCGAAGAGGGCTACGTCCGCTACTATGACAGCAAGTACAGCACGCTGGCCGAACTGAAAGCCGCCGGCAACGCGAAGGTTCGCGAGGTCGAGGGCGAAGGCATTGTGCTGATGAAGAATGAGAACAGCGTCCTGCCGCTTGCCGCGGGCGCAAAGGTGTCCCTCGTCGGCGTGACGGCGATGGATCCCGTCTACGGTGGTACGGGCTCCGGCGCGGTGGACGCGGACGGCGCCCCGAATTACCTCGACGTGCTGACCGGCGCGGGCTTCGACGTGGTGGACAAGCCCCTGCTGAACTGGTATGTGAGCGAGGAAAAGAAGCGCAACGGCCACGAAATCGGCGAAGTCAAGTGGAAGCAGGTCAAAAAGAACCATGACGATACCCTGGGACAGGGTGAAGACGTGGTGTACGTCATCGGCCGCGTGGGCGGCGAAGGCAACGACGTCGGCGCCGGCATCGAGGACACGTTCGATGAGAGCGGCGACTATCTGCACCTCAACGAGGACGAGCTGAGCGTTCTGGAAGGTCTGAAGGGCATGAAGGACGACGGCAATATCCGCTCCATCACCGTCATCGTCAACAGTGCGAACCCGGTTTCGATGGCGTTCGCGGATGAAGAGGATTACGGCGTGGACGCGGTGCTGTGGGTCGGCTCGGTCGGTCAGACGGGTCTGTACGCCTTGGGCGACGTGCTTTCCGGCGCGGTGAACCCGTCGGGCTCGCTGCCGGACACTTGGTGGAAGGACAATCAGCTTGACCCGGTGCAGAACAACTTCGGTGTTTACACCTACGCAGGTCAGGAGAACTACACCTATCCCGCCAACGCCAACAGCTATAACCACTATGTGGTCTATCAGGAAGGCGTGTATCTGGGCTACAAGTACACGGAAACGCGCTATGAGGACGTTGTGCTGGGCACGCCGAACGCGGGCAACTTCCAGTACAATAACGTCGTCGCGTACCCCTTCGGCTACGGGCTGAGCTACACGAACTTCGCTTTCTCTGATATGCAGGTGCAGAAGGTCGGCGAAGGGCTGAAGACCGAGTATCAGCTGACTGTCACCGTCACCAACACGGGCGACAAGGCAGGCAAGAAGGCGGTGCAGGTCTACGCGCAGAAGCCCTATACCGACTACGACGTGCAGAATCACATTGAAAAGCCCGCGGTGGAGTTTGTGGGCTTCTCGAAGACGAAGCTGCTCCAGCCGGGCGAGAGCGAAACGGTGACTGTCTCCGTGCCGGAATACTTCCTGACCAGCTACGACGCTTACAACACGGGCGTGTATATTCTGGAAGAAGGCGCGCATTACCTGACGATTGCCGATGACGCGCACGCGGCGGCAAACAACATCCTGACCGTGAAGGGCAAGACGACCGCCGACGGCATGACCGCAGACGGCGACGCTTCGATGGTTTACACGGCAACCTACTCCTTCGACGCGACGACCTACGCCAAGGCGTACGGCACGGGCAATGACGTCACCTCCCTGTTCGCGGCGGCGGACGTGAACCGCTACGAGGGCAGCGGCGACAACACAGTGACCTACTACTCCCGCAGCAACTGGGAAGGCACGGTGACGCCCGGCGCGGTGAAGCTGGCGATGACCCAGCAGCTCTTCGACGACACGGTGCTGACCGATAGCGACCTTCCCTCCGCTGACGGCTACGAATGGCCGGTGTTCGGCAAGCAGGCGGATCTGCAGCTCATCAACATGCGCGGCGTCGACGCGGACGACCCGCAGTGGGAAACCTTCATGGATCAGCTGACGTTCGACCAGCTGGCGAAAATCTGCGCCAACGGTCTGCGCATGACGATTGCCATCAACGAAATCGGCAAGCCGGAGACGGTTGACCACAACGGGCCTTCCGGCGTGACGCAGAAGTACTCCGTCGGTTCTAACGGCTACGCGGTGCAGACGAACGACCCCGACAAGAACATGAAGGGTACCTGCTACCCCTGCAACGGCATCATCGCCGCAACGATGAACAGCCAGCTGGTGCAGGAAGTCGGCGAACTGATCGGCGAGGACGCCATGTGGGCAGGCTACGCTGGTCTGTACGGCACGGGTCTGAACATCCACCGCTCCCCCTATTCTGGCCGCGTGTTTGAGTATTACTCCGAGGACGGCATCCTGACGGGTCTGATTGACGCACGGGAGACCGTGGGCATCCAGAGCAAGGGCGTGTACGTCTACAACAAGCACTTTGTCCTGAACGATCAGGAGAACAACCGCGCGGGCATCGGCACCTGGTGCAACGAGCAGGCGCTGCGCGAAATCTACCTGCGCGCCTTCGAGCTGCCGATTATTCAGGCGGACGCACAGTGCGTGATGACGGCGTTCAACCGTCTGGGCGCCATCTGGGCAGGCGCGCACACCGAGCTGCTGACGGGCTGGCTGCGCGGCGAAGCGGGCATGAGCGGCTTCGCGGTCACGGACATGTACGACGGCACCTACATGGTGAAGGTGAACGAGATTGTCGCGGGCAACGACCTGCCAGACAACTTCGTGGGCGAAGACATCAGCGAATTGAAGGACTACGGCCCTGACGGCGCGAAGGCGAACCCGATGGTGGCGCAGGCGCTGCGCACGTCCGCAAAGCGTGTGCTGAACACGGTTGTGAACTCGCGCGGCATGGACGGCATCAGCCAGTACACGCGCGTGGTACGCGAAGCGACGTGGTGGCAGCTGACGCTGAACATTGCGCAGTGGGCACTGGGCGCGCTGACGGCGGTGGCGTTTGTGCTGGTCGTGCTGGATGGCAAGAAGAAGGGCGCGAAGAAGTAATTCGATTTCTTCTTCGGGAATTCCCTGAGGATTTTCGGGGCACATGGCGAAAAGCTGTGTGCCCTTTTTGCTGCGCAGAGGTGAAACCCCTGCAAATCAGCGGAAAAGCAGGAATTTCCGCATATTCCGACTTGTCCAAACCCCGAAACCATGCTATAATGGCTTCAGAATATTTCACGCAAGGGGGAGGCGAGACGAATGCTCCTAATTGCCATCGTCGATGATGAACGCAGCGATTCCAGCGCGCTTAAGGCGCTTGTCGATACCTACTTCCAGCAGAACCGTCAGGCGTATATGATTCACGTCTTCAACGGCGCGCTGGATTTCATCCGCAGCACCGAGAACCACGACATCGTGTTTATGGATATCTGCATGGATAAGCTGGACGGGCTGGAAGTGGCGCGCATCATGCGCAAAATCAACACCGATTCCGTGCTGATTTTCGTCACCCACATGGCGCAACTCGCCATCAAGGGCTACGAGGTGGATGCGCTGGATTTCATCGTCAAGCCAGCTGACCAAGGCTCCATCAATTATGTGCTGGATAAAGCAATGAAGCGGCTGGAGGGCGTGTCGAACGCGGCATTCGCGCTCAAGACTTCCGACGGTATTGTCAGCTTATCTACCAACGATATTATCTATGTCGAAGTATTTGACCACAATTTGGTTTATCACACCACCAAGGGGAATTACGACATCCGCGGGCGGCTCTCCGACGTGATGAAGCGGCTCGACCCGAAGCGGTTCATCATGTGCAACCGCTCGTATGTCGTCAACCTGCGCTATGTGTCAAATATCAACAATGATTTTCTCGTTGTCGATGGCACGCAGATTTCCATTTCCAAATCGCACCGCAAAGAGATTTTGCAGCATTTCTCGAACTTTCTGGGGGAAAACCTATGAACATGCTGCATGACTCATGGTGGATTTCGACGATTGACCACCGCGTCTCCACGGCGCTGGTGTTTTTTCTGCTGCTGATGACGATGGGAAACGGACATAAGAAGCCCTATTTTCCCCTGCGCATCCTTGTCAGTTTCATCGCGCTGTGCGCCGTCAGCTGGTTGACGCGCTACTGGATTGACCTCTGCCTGACAACAACCGTCGCGCAGGGCATCGGGTACAGCCTGCACCTGTTGGTCATGAGCCTGCTCTATTGGGGCACATATACCTTCTGTTACCACACAACCCTCTCCGAATCGTGCTACATGGGACTGCTTGCGCTGACGATTTTCAAGCTCGCATGGAACACATTCAAGGTTTTCGCAGCGGCATTTGGGATGACGGGTATCGCGTCGGTCTGGTCACGTTACAGTGTTTCCGGCGCCCTTGTGTCGTATCTGGTGTATATCGCCGTGTGCGCAGCCGCTTCTTTGCTCTATAAGCGGCTGATTCACAGCAATCCGCCGCTCAATGAGGCTTCCCGCATTGTCCGGGCTTCGGTCGCCGTTTTCCTGCTTTTTCAAATAGTGCTGGAATATTGCGGGCATGTGTTCACCTCGGCGCCGGATTCGTCTTTCATGTTCTATCTCTGCGCCCTGCTCTATACTGCAACAAACTACATCATCCTGATCACCATTGCCGACCTTGCCCGCTATCGGCAGGACAACGAGGAAATGCAGAAGTTCATTGCCAACAAGATGCAGTATTACCAGATGAGCCGCGACGGCATCACGTCCCTGCAAATCAAGTGCCACGACCTGAAGCACCAAATCGCCACCATCCGCTCGAAAGTAGGCAAAGAGAGTTTCGACAAGTACATTGACCGCTTGGAGGACTCCATCATCGAGTACGGCACGGTTGTTGAGTGCGGCAACGAGACCATCAACATTGTGCTGACGGAGAAGAACATCCTCTGCTCAACGTGCGGAGTAAAGTTCTCGTACCTGATTGACGGGTCGATTTTCGGCTTCATGTCGGAAATGGAGCTGTTTTCGCTCTTCGGCAATGCGCTGGACAACGCCTTGGAGGGCTGCAACAAGGTGACTGACCCGGAGAAGCGGGTGATTTCGCTCAAGGCAAACGCCATGAACGGCATGGTGGTGCTGCATGTGGAAAACAGCTATGAAGCGCCGCTGAACATGGTGGATGATATGCCGGTGACGACCAAGGCCGGCACGGGACATGGTTTTGGCTTGCGGTCAATTCAGGCAATTGCTGAAAAGTATGACGGCATAGCGACAGTGGTTGCGGAAAATGGCATTTTTAAGCTGACGGTAGTTCTGCACCCGCCGGCGGGATGTGGCGCTTCCCGCGTTAGCACGCAGAACCAGTAAGACGAAATGCCCAACCCTTGCGCCATCAACCCGCTCTTTCCAACACGCTGCACATTAGTGCGCTGCCCATCAGCATTGAGGATTTTTTCTCGGTGCTGATTTTTTTTGCAGGCTGAATTGCGCCCGTGGACTTGCCGGAACGGAGATACGGCGCATTTCACAATCTGCCATCAGTTCCAGAATATTCCGTTCTCGATTTTGCACTTTTCCCCCGTTTCCCTCCCAAATCGGGCAAAAAGTTGCCGTTCGCGACATATTTTCGTCGTGAACGGAACGTCCACACGGTTGCGACGGGGGTACAGGCATTCAAGACAAGCCCCTTCCAATCTGGCGATTTTTATGCTATTATATTACCAGCACCTCATGTTTCGCGCAGCATGAGGAAGAGAAAACGGAAAAGGAGAACCCTCAGCATGAAACGGATTCTGAGCTTGGCGGTTGCAGCGTCGATGCTGCTGTCTGCGATTCCCGCAATGGCGGAAACGGCGACCAAAGCAACCTACATTCCTGCTCCCTACAACGCGGAAGAAGTTAACCCCACCAAGACCTACCTTGAGCCTGTGTTCTATCAGAACGAGAATGGCCCGACCATCGGCGTGACGACCGTTGGTGTCATCCAGCAGGATGGCCTGTACTTCAAGGATTCCGACAACGACCACGAGCTGGACGCGTTCGAAGACTGGCGTCTGCCGGCGGAAGAACGCGCCGCGGACATGGTCACGAAGATGACGCTGACCGAACAGGCTGGTTTCGTCCTGAACGCCCTGATGGTTATGCCCGGTTCCAAGACGCTTGCGGATGTCAAGAATGAAGACGGCACCATCAATCCCGCCAAGGTTATGACCGTCATCCCCGAAGGCGAAACCACGAAGAGCCTGATTATGTTGAATTCGGCTTCCTCTTCGTTCGCCAGCCTGGACGATCAGGTGATGTCCATTGGCAAGATTCGCGCGGGCGTGTACCGCGGCGGTCTGAACTACGACGCTTCTGTCGTTGCGCTGTACAACAACGTGACCACTGCGTTTGCTGAATGGGATTCCGCCAAGGCGGGTACGCCTGCAATCCCGGTGACGCTGATCTCCAACCCGATTTCCGCCGGCTTCCCGGATTCTCTGGGCATGGCGGCAGCGGTGCTGGGCGACGGCAACTACGACGCCATCAAGGATTATGCCGAGGTTGACCGCCAGATGTGGCGTTCGCAGGGCATCATCTTCATGTATGGCCCGCAGATCGACCTGGTGACCGATCCCCGCTGGCCTCGGAACAGCGGCACTTACGGCGAGCGTCCCGACGTCACCGCCGGCATCATCACCGCGCTGGTGGACGGCTATCAGTATGGCAAGGACGGCGTGAACGAGAAGTCCGTCGTGCTGTCTGCGAAGCACTTCCCCGGTGACGGCGCTGCCGAAAACGGCTTTGAGTCTCACACCTCTCAGGGTCAGTGGCGTCTGTACCCGACTGCCGGTTCTCTGGAAAAGTACCAGCTGGTCGGCTTCCAGGCTGCTGTTGACGCAGGCGTGGGCGCAATCATGCCTTGCTACTCCCGCGACGCGGCGGATGTCCGCTCTGTCCCGCAGTCCTACCGTGGCCATGATATCGACGTCAAGCAGCTTGGTTCTGCTTACAACTCCGAAATCATCACCACCCTGCTGCGTGACATCATGGGCTTCAAGGGCTTCGTGAACTCCGACTCCGGCATCACCCTGACCCAGACCTACGGCGTGGAATCCCTGACCAGCATCCAGCGTTTCGCGCTGCTGATCAAGGCCGGCACCGACGCCATCGGCGCTGAGCTGGCTCCGGAATACATTGTTTCCGCTGTTGAATTCGGCCTGCTGGACAAGGCTGACCTCGACCGCGCCAACATCAATCGTGCGACCGCGCTGTTCAAGCAGGGTCGTTTCGAGAACCCCTACCTGGACTACGAACAGGCTGACGTCGTGCGCGCCACCAACATGGAAACCGCGCATGACCAGGCGTATTCCCTCCACCTGAAGGCGACCGTCCTCATGAAGAACCATGAGAACACGCTGCCGCTGAGCAAGGACGCGGGCACCAAGGTTTACATCGCCTCCTACACCGGCACTGGTGAAAACGAAGCGACCCTCAAGGCGCTGGCCGAGCTGTTCGTGCAGCAGGGCTTCACCGTCTGCGAGGATATGGATGATGCCGATGTTGTGTACTTCTATGTGCAGCCCAAGGCGACCAACAAGGCGGGCGCTTCCGAAACCGAAGGCGTTCTGAGCCTGGTGGACGGCTTTGAAGTGGCTCAGCGTCAGCTGGGCGGCGGCGCAGACGCGGCTGTGACGGCTATGTTCGGCGCGGGCGGTCAGGGTAAGACCGGTGAAATGGTTGACGTGACCACTGTTGAAGGCATCAAGAAGCTGCAGAAGGCTGCGAACAAGATGCACGAAAAGGGCGGCAAGGTCATCGCGACCATCGTCTGCACCTCTCCGTGGATCCTGGACAACCTCGAGCCTTACTGCGACGCGCTGCTGGCGCAGTACACCACCTCTGCTGCTTCCCTGTCCAATGCGTACAGCGCGCAGGTGGACGTCATCGTCGGCAATTACAACCCGACCGGCAAGCTGTCTGTGACCCTGCCTTCCTGCGAGGCTGTTATCGCCCTGACGGAAGTCCGCGACGCGGATGGCAACCTGCTCTACGAAGAATGCGCTTCCCCGAATGACGTGCCCGGCTACGACAAGGATCAGTACATTGCTCCTGAAGTGCTGGCGCAGTCTCCGTCCGGCAGCTACATCTACAAGGATGCCGACGGCAACTCCTACGTCTCCGGCTTCGGTCTGAGCTACTAAGAGTCATTTGCGGAGGTCTGACGGATTGCAACCTGCCAGACCTCCGCATCCCCCCCTTTGCGCCAGAGATGAACGCGCGAACCGGCTCTCCCGGTTGTTCATCTCCGGCGCATTTCTTGATTGGAGGTTTTTATCATGAAAGTCCATCGTTTGACTGCCCTGCTGCTATCCCTGCTCCTGCTGTTTTCCTGCGCATTGGCGGAAAGCACCGATGATAAGCTGATGGCAACCGTCAACGGCGAGGAGCTGCGCTACAGCGCCTATGTCACCTACCTGACGCAGTACCAGCAGCTGCTTTCCGGCGCGTATGACGAGACGGACGAGACGCAGGCCGCCTACATCGAAGACCTTGCGCTGACCACCGCGATTCAGGACATGCTCATCGAGCAGGACATGCGCGCCAAGGGCTGCTACGACTTCGACAAAGAGACGGAAAACTGGATTCAAGCGCAGGGACAGACCGCCTATGAGACGGCGCTGACAAACGTCGGCGAAACTCTGCGCGCTGAACTCGGTTACAGCGACGAAGAGGATATGTCTTCCTTCGCCCTGAGCTATGCCAAGGCGCTTGGCGTGACGGTGGAGGATTACATTGCCGTTTACCGCAAGCAGCGTGCGATGGTGAACTACTACACGGTGCTGCTGGGCGACAACCCGGTGACGGAAGACGCGATTCAGTCCGCCTACGAGACAAACGTGGCGGCAAGCAAGGAGCGCTTCGAGGGCGACGCCGCGGCATTCGAGACGGCGCTGTATTCCGGCAAAGAAGTGTGGTACAAGCCGGAGGGCTACCGCAGCATCCTGCAAATTCTCCTGCCTGCTGAGGGCGACACGGACGAAGCGCGGCTTGAAAGCGTTCAGGCGACGGTGGATGCCATTGACGAGCGGCTCAACGCGGGCGAATCCTTCCAGACGCTGATGGCGGAGTACAACACCGACGTGGCGTTTTACGATGCGGATTTCCTGACCGTTGGGTATCAGGTGCACCGTGATTCGGTCGTGTGGGATGAGAAGTTTGTAGCGGCGGCGTTCAGTGAGCGCATGGCGCAGCCCGGCTGCTGGAGCGACCCGATTGTCAGCGACGCGGGGGTGCACATTCTGTATTACCTGTGCGATTCCAAAAGCGGCGCGATTGAGATGACGGATGCGATTCACGATGCGCTGTCTTACACGCTGTATCAGGACATGTGCAGTGAGGCGCTGAGTGCGCGGCTGAACGAGCTGTCTGATTCTGCCGAAGTCGTTCTCTATTGATGCAGGGGGAATCGCCTCCGCAGAGGCGAAACCCCTGCCCTGCGGCGCAGAAATCGCCGCAAACAAAAGCCCCGCCTGACCGCTGGTCATCATCCAGCATCAGACGGGGTTTTGTCATGCCATCAGGCACTTGCAGGGGGCATTATACTATTTCCAAATGAGAATGCGCCAAGATGCGCCGCGAATTTTTCGTTCTGGCTAACGGGAGTGAAATGCAGCGTAGCAGCG
>ENA-OUQS01002091-OUQS01002091.1-human-metagenome-genome-assembly--contig:-NODE-2091-length-13886-cov-5.930663_pt1 | contig 13886 bp, 7 predicted proteins | sample MGYA00248463_ERZ548848 | MGnify/ENA primary metagenome ERZ548848 (study PRJEB26491, sample SAMN04978192) | human metagenome | host: Homo sapiens | study: EMG produced TPA metagenomics assembly of the human... | reverse complement strand
ACCAGTTATTTCCTGATCCTACCCATTGTGCTTTGATTTCTCCACTTGTTGATGCATAGTAATCTTCATTATTGACTTTGAACCATCCTGTTTGCATTACTCCGTTAGCATCGAGGTAATATTTCTTTCCTTCGATTGTTTGATATCCTGTTACTTTTTGGTTATTATCATAGTAATACCATTTTTTGCCTGATTGTACCCATCCTGATTTTTCAGTAGTTCCAGTAGTTAATTCACCACTTTCATTAAATGTATAATCTTTTCCATTAATGTTTACAGTTCCTGTAACCATTTTTCCTTCTTTATCAAAGTAATATTTTTTACCATTTAATGTTAACCAACCAGTTATTTTTTTGACCATCTTTATCTAGATAATACCAAGAATCATTTTCTTCTAACCATCCAGTTGTCATCTTACCATCAGCTTCATTCAAGTTTTTATCATAATAATACCATTTTCCTCTAAGTTGAATCCAAGTATTAGCTACTGCTTTTTTCTTTTCAACAACAACACCTTCGCTATTATATGCAATGACATAAGTTACTATCTTATCATTTTCATCTCTATATGATGAAACAACAGATATTCCATTAGAAGATTTTATTAATCTACCATTTTCAAAATAATATTCTTTTCCATTAACAGTATAAATACCATCTACAAAATTCATTTCACTTGAAACATAGTACCAATCATTTCCAATTTCATTCCATCCAGCTACTCTCTTAACCTTATCTACAATTTCACCTTTATTATTATAAGCATAAAGATAATCATTTCGATAATCAGTTAATATTTCATCACTGTCACTTGTTTGAAGCATACCATAAATAAAATACAAAGATTTTCCATCTACAGTATATTCCCCATCATATGGATAATAATAACCTGCATCATTTAAATAATAGTAATAACAATTGCCATTTAAATAAATCAATTCATTATCTTTAAATTTAGCTTTTTCAATAACTTTTCCATCTCTTACATAAGCAAGTGTATCTCCTGATGTAACAACTTTATCCAAATATTCAGCTAATTGTCCATAATTAAAATAATATTCTACACCATTAATTGTTTTAACTCCTATATAAGGATTCATATCAGCATCATAGTAATACCATTTATCCCCATAATGTGTCCAATCTCCAACAACAATATTTGCATAATTCGTTACAATACCACTTTTATTAACAGTGACAATCAACCCATTATCTGTAATTGTATCTTCATCATACCAAGAAGAATATGCCATATGACCATCATAGCTATAAAAATAATACGTATTCCCATCAATTTCTTGAAGCCCTTTAAGTAATTCACCATTATCATCATAATAATATTTGTATCCATACTCTTCATACCAGCCACGTCTTTCACTACTTAAAGTGACAGGTGTATTAGAATCATTTTTCACATTTGTTTCTAATGCACTAACCATCGTAGTTGGTAATGTTGTTGCTGCAACAAAAGCTGATGCTACAGAAATCTTTTTAAAATTTCTACTCACCCAATAAATATTTCATAGACTTATTAAAATGCAATACCCCTTATTTAAAACCAAACGACATTTTTTTATTCTAAAAAGCAAAAGAGGTAACTGTGTTACCCCTTTTCAACTGAAATATTGATTTTATTAATGTAAGGTTCAATAAGTTTAAAGAACCAATGTGAACATAAATGATATATCTTATAAACAATGTATGAAATAAGATAAATAATTAATGCTGATCCTAATTGATGTACAATTAAAACCAAAATACCTCTATTAACAAATTGTTCAATTCTAATATGTCTTAATAAGAATTCATGAAATAAAAAACATGTAAAAGCAGCTTTAGCTAATTCATTGATTATTTTACTTTCAAAATGAATATCCATAAAGAATAAAAGAATATAAGCAGACATTAAGATAATAATTGGATTATTATAATACCATGTTGCTGTATATTGTAAATGTAAAACATGTTCCATCATTGAAAAAGCATATAAAAATGCTAAACATCTTATAATCCACATACCTGCTTTTTTCTTAGATAATGTTATTTTATTTACACGAAGATAAGCTCCTACAAAATATACCAAAACAAAGTTAATAATTGTATAACCATATTGACTTCCATACATTCCAATAGTACTTAATCCTAAATATGTATTTCCTGTTATATTTTCAGCAACATCTATAACAATTGTCCAAACTGAAAAAATAAGCATGAGTATAATTAATAAGCGTTTAAATTGTTCTTTATTAAGTTGTTTAATAATTAAATTAAGATATGGACTAATAATATATAATACAGAATAAAGTATTAAAAAGTAATTAGCGGGTAATAAACTACTAATCAATGAACTTACTGTAAATACTTTATGACCTCTTAATACTCCAAAAACATAAAAAACTAAATTAAATACGATAACTTGTACAAATAATTCTAGTATCTTAATTAATTTTCTATTTTGATTACAAGCTAGAAAATACGCTGAAATCATTACAAAAACATTAACTGCACAAACAAATAAACTTTCTATTAAATATAAATAATATTGATTAGGACTGCCATCTAAAACCATTCCTAATGCACCACCCATACTTGCATTATTATAATGTAAAATAACGACACCAATCATTGAAATAATTCTTAATAATTCAATAGACGAATTTCTTTTCGTTTTCTCTTTCATATATATTCCCTTCCAAACAAAAACCGATTTTTACTCAAAACAATGAGTAAGATCGGTTTTTAATTTATTTTATTCATCCAAAGACCTTGGTTATCAAAATAATTGACCTTTCCATCAATTATATAATCTCCAGTAACCATCTTTCCATCAGTATCTACATAATACCAGTTTCTTCCTGATTTGACCCATTGTGCTTGGATAGTTCCTGATGAAGCTGCATAATAATCTTCACCATTGATCTTAAACCAACCTTTTTTGCATTAATCCACTACTTGCAAAATAATACTTCGCACCATTAATTGTTTGATAACCAGTAACCATTTTTCCATCAACATCTACATAATACCAATTACTTAATGATTTGACCCATTGTGCTTGAATAGCTCCAGATGAAGCTGCATAATAATCTTCACCATTGATTTTAAACCATCCTGTTTTCATTAATCCACTTTCATCAAAATAATAAGTACTATTTCCTACTTTATAATATCCAGTAACCATATAATCATCCTTTGCTATATAGTACCATCTATTTCCTAATGGTAACCATCCTGTTACCTTTTCACCATCTACAAATGTTTTTCCATAGATTTTTAATGTTCCTTGACTATAATATTTCCATTGATTTCCTACTTGCATCCATCCTGTGTGCATAATACCATCTTCATTGAAATAATATTGTCTTCCATTAATAACTTGATCTCCTGTAAGAATCAATCCTTCATCATTTACATAATACCAATTACTTAATGATTTGACCCATTGTGCTCTTAATTCACCATCAGAAGAAATATAATACCAAGTATCATCTACTTTAAACCATCCAGTTTTCATAGAACCATCTTCCATAAAAAGATATTTTCTATTTCCAACTTTATAAATACCAGTAACCATATAACCATCTTCAGCTATATAATACCATTTATCATTTATTGGTAACCAACCTGTTACCTTTTCACCTTCTACAAATGTTCTTCCATAGATTGACATTTTCTTAGAACTATAATATTTCCATTTATCATTTTCCTTATGCCATCCTCTGACCATTACACCTTCACTAGTAAAATAGTATTCTTTATTATTTATAGTTTGTGCGCCAGTAACCATATCACCATTACTTGTTAAATAATACCATTCACCATTTAAACTGATCCAACCAGTGGCCATAATTCCATTAGTATTAAAATAATACCATTTTCCATTAATCTTTTCCCAACCGATTTGTAGAATATTTTTACTGCTTCCATAATACCAATGATCATAGTAATATTTCCATCCTACATAATCATATTTAGGAACACCTTGATCATACCAAACACTCATATCTACATAACCACTAATACCATCAACAAATGCTCCATTGCTATATTGCCATCCTTTAGGACCTCTATACCAATTATTACTAAATCCTAACGATGATGTATAAGCAGCTACCCAATCTACATGTTGATAAATAGTTGGACTATTTAATTTTGTTTGTAAAAATGAACGATAGCTATAAACCTTCGTATTATAATTACTATTTGCTAATTTATTAACAAATGCATCAACAACTAATTCATTCGTTGTTGTTGATAATTCAGGTCTTTCCATATCTAAATAAACAGGATATGAAAGTTCTGAAGGTGAAATTTTATATTTTGATAAATAATTTAAAATCATTGTTGCTTCATTATCAGCATCTGTTACATTATTTGAATAATCATAAATATAGATTCCAAAAGGAATATTATATTTTCTACAACCATTTAAATTATTTTCAAATTGTTCATCAATATGATAATATCCACCCTTATGAGAAACAATTCTAATAATAACACCATCTACATCTGTTTTACTTACTTTACTCCAATCAATATGACCATTGTATTGTGAAACATCAATAACCTTTTTAACATTTTCACCAATAACGCGACCATCATTATCACAAAAACATTTTTTATTTCCTTGATAAAACCAACCATTTTGAATCATAGTTCGTAAACTATAAGAATTTTCTTCCTTTGCATCTTCTATTTTATTTTCATCTTGATCAATATGACTACTTTGTCCCATAATTGCATCATCATAACTTCCATCTAATGCATTTACAGAACTATTTTGAAAATAACTCAATGCAAAAGCCATTCCAAAAGCCAAAAACAAATAACCAAAAAACTTTTTCAAAATCTTTCCTCCCCCTAAAAATATTATTACTGCATAACACCACTGCTATTAAAATAATATGTCTTATTTCCAACTTTATAATAACCTGTTACCATCGAACCATCACTTTTTAAATAATACCACTTATTCTCTAATTGAAGCCATCCAGTAACCATATAACCTTCATAATAAGTTTTCCCATATATTTCCATAACACCTGTACTTAAATAGTACCACTTACCATTAATTCTTTGCCAACCTGTTAACATTTGATATTGGCTATTAAAATAAAACCATGTATTCCCTAGTTTCTTCCAGCCACTTTGTCCATAGCCTGAATCATCAAAATAGTACCATTTATTGCTGACTTTTTGCCAACCTGTTTGCATTTTACCACTATCATTAAAATAAAACAAATTGTTTCCTACTTTTTGTAATCCTGTAAGTCTTTTACCTGTATTATCAAAATAATACCAATCACTACCTAAAGTTAACCAACCAGTAACCATATAGCCTTCATAATACGTTTTTCCATAGATTTTCATAACACCTGTACTAAAGAAATAAGTATTTCCAGAGATTTCTTGAAATCCTGTCGCCATTTGATAACTATCTAAAAAATAATACGTATTTCCTGCAATCATTTGCCAACCTTTTTGTCCATAACCACCATTATCAAAATAATACCATTTGTTATTGATTCCTTGCCAACCTGTTTGCATCTTTCCACTTGCATTAAAATAATAGAAATTATTTCCTACAGTTTGTAATCCTGTTATCATTGATCCATCACTATTTAAATAATACCAATCATTACCTAGTGGCAACCATCCTGTAATCATATACCCTTCATAATACGTTTTTCCATAGATTTTCATAACACCAGTACTTAAATAATACCATTTTCCATTTATTTCTTGCCAACCGGTTTGCATTTGTCCACTTGTATTAAAATAATAGAGATTATTTTCTATAGTTTGTAAACCAGTTGCTTTTGAACCATTTGAAAAATAATAATACCAATAATTATTTTCTTTTTTCCATCCTTGTGTATGAGAAATATTATTTAATAAAGTAACATATCGATTACTTACATATCCTGTATTATTAAAGCTATAAGTTCCATCACTACTAGCAACTTCACTTTGTATCTTATAAAAACCATTAGTTGTATAGGCATCTTTTATAATAAATGAATAAGCTGGATTTTTTATCGTTGTATATAAAACACTAGAACTTGTATTTGAACTACTTCTTACATTAAGGGCAGTATGTGTTGTTAAATAAATATCTTTGATTCCTAAAGTATAATAATCATTATCTTTAGAAGAGATACTAGCATCCATATTTTTAGCAATGCTTGCACATTTTTCTCCTTCATAAGGATCTGAAGAATATTTACCAAATATTCCACTTCCCTTGTCTCCAAAATAGCCTCCTCTAAATAAAGAAGTATATGTAGGATTTAAATATCTTTTAGACATCCAACTCGATGTAAAATTCATAATACAATCATCTACTGTACTAAAAGTATCTGCATTTCCACCTGGATTATTATCTGTAGCATTTAATCCAAATAAGTTATTTTTATTTAATGCAATATTGCTTTTTCCCCATCCAGATTCTAAGGCAGCAAAACTTGCTGCCATTAAAGCATTGACCCCATATTTATTTTGATACTTAATAAAAATATCACCTGTATTATATAATTTAGAAGTACTTCCTGCTTTATTATTTAAATAATTTGATATTTGTGAACCAGTATAAGTTGTTTGACTTCTCATTGGTAAGTATTGAAAATAACTATAATAAGGATTATTAGGATTAACAGCATTATTTCTAACATTATTTTTATAATCTGTAATCATTGTATTATAGTTATCATAAAAATAATGTCCATCATAGCTATAATACTCTTTATTCTTTGTTAAATAACTAGGTCCTGTCCCTATATAATTCTTATTTCCTTGATTTCCTGTCGCATTAACATTATTAGAAATATAATGATACAAATCACCTGATGAATTAACTTCATAGTTACTTGCATAATAAGTCCCTTGGCTAAGAACTTCAACATATTGAGGATCTACTAAACCAACAATTCCTGAAATCATAAACTTCACTTTTCCATTTTCATAGCCTAAAAAAGCTGCATCCGCTGCACTTGATTTAGATAAATATCCCTCTTGTCCTGTATAATAATCTGTAAAATTTGTAGTTGTCCCTGCTTTAGAACAATTAAAATTAACCATATTCGCTGTAGAAACTGTTCGTGCATAAGGGTTATACTCTTCATTCGTTGTTCCATCATAAACATCTACAGTATTAATATTTCCATCTTTATCTACAAACTTTGTTTGTCCAATAACGTCATTTGTTTCTTCATATGCTTTTATATTAGAGATATTAAAAATCATTCCCAATAATATAACAAGAAACAAACTTATGTACTTTTTTTTCATTTCCAACCTCCTACAATATTTTAAATCTATAGAATATTTTAACTTACTAATCCTATTTGCTTTTAATAATGTGATAATATCACATAAAATAATATACTTACAAATATCAACTAAAATAATCATCTTCGTAAATACTATTTTTTATTATAATGATATACATTTTCAATTCAACAAAAAGGATATAGAATTTTCTATTCTATATCCCTGTTATTTTCTTTCTCTTCTTGTAAATATTTATTTGCATCTTTAAAGAAACTAATTATAATCAACAGTATAATAAATCCTATTGGAAAAGCAGCGATAATAGCCACTGACTGTAAACTATACATTGAATTTTCAGCAAAAATCAACGCTATTGGAAATAAGATAAAGATAATTGCCCAGAAAACTCTAATCTTTTTATCTGGTTCTTCATCTACATCTAATTTTTTATAAGAATATGATGAAACAACCATTGTTAAAGCATCAAATGTTGTTGAATAAAAAGCAATCATAGTAATAACTAATAATAATAAACCTAGACTTGCTAGTGGTAGAGTATCAAATATCTTTAAAATAACTGCAGAATAATCTCCACTTTTAGCAATCATTCCCGAAATATCAATTCCATGTTTCATTTGTTGTGCCAAACCATAATTTCCAAGAATAATGAATGAAGTAAAAGTTCCTGCTAGACCCCATCCATATCCTCCTAGAATCGTATTTTTAATTGTTCTTCCCTTACTGATTTTTCCAATAAAGAAAGGAGTTGCAACACACCATACCATCCAATAGGCCCAATAATAAATTGTCCAATTTTGTGGAAATGATGTTTCTCTTAATGGATCCATCCAAGTAGATAATCCGATAAAATTTTGTACCATATTACCAATAGCTGAAAAACCAGTTTCTAAGATATATGTGGTTTCTCCCCCACCTATTAAAAAATAAATAAGTAAAGCAAAGAATAAATAGGAACAATATGTTGCTAGTTTAGAAATACCTTTCATTCCTGTAAGTACAGTAAATGTATAAACTGCTGCAATCAATAATAAAACAGCAATAGTAAGTCCTACACCATTAGGCAACCCAAATACTCTACTTAAAGCTGCTGATAATAATGGTGTTGCTAGTGAAAAGGTTGTTGCAGTTCCTGCAATAAGTGCAAATATAGCAATTAAATCAATAATTTTACCTACAACTCCATCCACTTTATTTCCTAGTAATGGTCTACATCCTTCAGAAAACTTTTGTTTATTTCTTCCTCTTACATGTAACATAAAACCAAAAGCAACAGCTAAAATAATATAAAAACTCCAAGCAATTGGTCCCCAATGAAATAACGGAAATGTTGACGCCCATTTTTGTATTCCACCTAATTGATCAATATACTTTTCATTAGCATATAACGCCCATTCACATAATGAATAAAATAAAATATCTGCTGCCATTGTAGAAGTAAAAATCATTACTCCCCAGTTAAATGATGAATACTCTGGTTGATCTGTATTCTTACCTAACTTTATTTTTCCATATTTAGAAAATGCTATATATAATGAACAAACAAAAATTCCAACTCCTAATAACGCATAATAAATGCCACAGTCATTCCCTAAAAATCCTCTAATCATTTGAATGATATATGAAGATTTTGCTGGCATAAGCATAAATAAAACGCATAATAAGACAACCCCTAATAAAGGAATTATCATTGATACATAATCTAATCTTCCCTTTAATGATTTCTTTTCCATTTTATTTCCCCCAATTTAAATATGTTTCATCAATACTACACAATTCATCAAAACTATCTATTTCTAAAATATCTCCTTCATGCATTTCTTTAATAGATAATTGGTATTCATTTGGATAACAAAACAACGCTACATCATCCCAATAAATATCAGTATTCTTTTTCTCTTCAAATTCAATTTCTAAATGTTTCTTTAATTTCTTTCCATCTTCTTCATTCCATCTAGATACACTATATAATTGCCAACCATCTTGTCCACCAGTTCTTGAACAAGAAGTTACAAAACCATTTTCTAATTTTAACATCCATTCATTATGAATTTCTTGTTTGTAAATACAGTTATATCCTGAATATTTAAATTCTTTTGAAAGAATTTGTGTATTGTTAATAATTTGATCACCATCTAAAATAATGACATTTTTTAGATGATTTCTAGCAACATATAAAGAAGAAATATTGTTGCAAGTATCATAATAAGGATTATCTATTAGATGCAAATTCTCATATTTATCTTCTAAATAATTAAATTGTTCTTTTAAATAGCCTACAACAACATAGATTTCAAAGATCCCTTGTTGATGCAATTGATTGATAATTCCTTCAATCATAGGAATATCATGTATTTTAACTAATGGTTTAGGTATCGAATTTGTTATTGGTCTCATACGTGTTCCTTTACCTGCTGCCATTATAATTGCTCTTTCTACTTGACACATTTTTCTATATTCTCCATTTCTTCCATAACAATCTTGTAATAATCCTTAGCAAAACGATACTGTGCCAATGAATATTCTCCAAATTCAACACCTAGCGTATATTTATATTCACACCAGTTGCTCCATAAAAGGCCACACATTGATATATAACAATAGATTTTAATTCTTGTTTGCTGGTTACATTTATTTTCAAAATAAATGTCTATCAAGTTATCAACTTGTTGTCTGTTATACATGGAATAGATACAAAACATTGCAATATCTAGGTGAATATCTTGCATTGCCGCATATTCCCAATCAATAAGTTTTATTTTTTCTTCTTCATTTTCTTTATAGAAAAGGAAATTATCACAATTTGCATCTATATGACATAATCTCCATTCTTTAGGCATCTTTTCAATAATATTCTTTAAAGAGAAGACTTTTTCTTTTGTTTGATTATAATCTTTATATAGAGATTTAGGTCCTCTTAATTTTTCATAAAAATCAATCTTTTCAAAAATATTAAATTCATGATCAACCTTTAAATTTTGTTGATGAAAATATTTCAATAATTGCATACACTTTCTTAGATCTTCTTGATCATCTTGATTACATACACGTGTATCATTTAAATACTTTGTAATCTTATAACCATTTTGAGGATTCATATAAATAACTTCATCACTAATATTTAAATCTTTTATTACTTGATAAACTTCATATTCTTCTTTTCGATTAATAAGTTGATCTGTTCCTTCCCCAGGAATTCTCATAATATATTTATCTTGATTGATTTCAAATAAAAATGAACGATTTGTCATTCCTTTTTTTAAACTTTTAATATTTTTTATTTGTTCAACATTGATTTTAAAAACATCAGCAATCAATGATAATGTCTCATTATTTAAGTGTGTTGAATGATCATCTACATTCCTTAATTCTTCATAAGTATTGATTTCATCAACATAATTTGTATCAACAATTTTTCCATAAATAAACATTTTATTCTTTTGATACAACGTTTCTTCCCAAAAACAAGAATCATGCATTCCGTCATCTAAACATTCTAAACGTTCTTTTAAATATAAAGAATCATGTTGATTAATAAATGATAAACCAATCATTTTTAAACCATCATCCTTTACTTTAACAATTTCATTTTTATTGTTACACGTTACATTACTATGTTTACTGATTCTATTTTCTAACATATACCATGATTGAATTTCATTATTTAAAAATGGATTTTCATAAAAATAAAGATCTCCTGGTATAATGTAAGTATTACTTATTTTATCTTTTACTAGATTTAAACTATGTAAGTTGTTCTTTTCTTGATATTCTCTATTAACAACTAATTTTACATTATATTTATCAATTAAATAGTCAAATTCTTCTTTCATAAAACCAACAACAATTGTTATATCATTAATATGAGCTTCTATAAGCTGTCTTATGAGACGTTCAATAAGTATTTCATCATTTATTTCTAACATTGCTTTAGGCACATTATTATTAATAGGAATCATTCTAATCCCTTGACCAGCAGCTAAAATAACTGCTGACTTATTTTTCTTTATTAAGTCTATTCCTAAATCTGTTAAAGAATTATCATCATTAATATATTCTAATTCTTTAAGATTCTTTATTGTTTCATTTGTTTTACCTAAAGAACAATTCAATCTTTCAGAAATAGCTCTTTGTGAAAGTGTATTTTCTTTATATAGTAACTTTATAAGTTCAAAATCTAAATATGTAAGAATGTTCATTTTTTTCTCCTTGTTAATTTATATGAACATCATACCACATATATTTAATAAGTAAAGAAAAAAAGAAGTATTTCTACTTCTTATGATAAAAACTTAGGTGTAATAAACCCTCTAATATATTTACTGTTGACATTCATTGTTCTATATTCAACAGCATCATTTTTATTTCCTTCAATAACTTTAAATGTATTTCCGTTAACTTCTGTAACAATACCTACATGATCAGGCCATCCTGTATTATCACCATTTCCATTATCATCCCAATCATACATAATAATATCACCAATTTGAGGAACATAAGCATCATTTTCTTGCCAAATGCCCATAGATTGTGCCTTTTCTACTGCTTTACCACATGAACATTCAACTGGGATAATGTCAAGTAAATTACATTCTCTCACTATAGCTGAAACAAAAGTCATACACCAAGAATCTGTATATTTTACTTTATAACCTCTAGGTAATGGATCTAGTTTATTATAAGAATCAATAATTTTCTTAAATGATCCATCTTTTTCATTACATCCCAAATATCTTTTGGCTCTTTCTACAAACTCTTTTCTCGTACAATTTGAAATCCATGAATAATCATCTCTAAATATATATGTTTTACCATCAATAACTACATCATCTTTAACAGCAGCACCATCTTCATTAAAATAATACCATTTCCATTCAATTTGTGCCCAACCAGTAACCATGACACCACTCTTATTTAAATAATACCATTTATTACCTGATTTTAACCATCCTGTTTGTATATCACCATAAGCATTTAAATAGAACCATTGATTATTAATCAATTGCCAACCCGTTTGCATAATTCCTTGATCATTAAAATAATACCATTTGTTAGTGATCTTATTCCATCCTTTAACAAGAACCACATTAGAATCAAGATAATAATATTGATTATCTCTATAATACCAACCTAATTGCAAATCTCCATTAGAATTAAAATAGTAATATTGATCATTGATATAATAATCACCTACAACCATTTTTCCATCTTGATCCAAATAATACCATGATCCTTTATGTAGCCATCCTTTTTGAATATAACCATTATTATCCGCATAATAATATGTTCCATCTGCTTGGATCCATCCTGTTTTCATAGCACCTGATTGATCAAAATAATATTGTTGATTTCCTACAGAAGCTAATCCTGTCACCATTTTTCCATCTTGGTTTAAATAATACCATGATCCTTTATGTAGCCATCCTTTTTGAATATAGCCACTATTATTTGCATAGTAATATGTTCCATCTGCTTGGATCCATCCTGTTTTCATAGCTCCTGATTGGTCAAAATAATATTGTTGATTTCCTACAGAAGCTAACCCTGTGACCATTTTTCCATCTTGGTCTAAATAATACCAAGACCCTTTATGCAACCAACCTTTTTGAATATATCCACTATTATTTGCATAATAGTATGTTCCATCTGCTTGGATCCATCCTGTTTGCATGGCCCCTGATTGATTAAAGTAATATTGTTGATTTCCTACAGAAGCTAACCCTGTCACCATTTTTCCATCTTGATCTAAATAGTACCAATAATCCGTATGTAACCATCCTGTTTTCTTTTCACCATGATCATAATAATACCATTGATTCTCTTTATTCGTCCAACCAGATTCCATTACAGTCGACTCATCATTTGTATTTAATGTATCTGTATCTTCTTCCGCATTAACATTTATAATCGAAAAACATACAAATAAAATATTAATAAACGCTATCGATAAAGCAATATTTAATAATTTACCTTTTTTCATACAATCCCCCCCTCTTGTCTTACAATTGACATTATAACAAATACAAAAAAATAAACTAGTTATAATCCATAAAAAATAGAAAACCAGAAGCAGATATTCTCTGTCTTCTGGTTAAATTTTTAATTGTTCCAAACACCATTAGCGTCAAAATGATTTACTCTTTCATCAATAACATAATCACCTGTTACCATTTTTCCTTCAGCATCTACATAGTACCAAGTATTTCCTGATCCTACCCATTGTGCACTAATTACACCACTAGATGCTGCATAGTAATCTTCACCATTGATCTTGAACCATCCTGTTTGCATTAATCCGCTTTCTGCAAAGTAGTATTTTGCTCCTGCAATTGTTTGATATCCTGTTACCATTTTTCCATCTGCGTCTACATAGTACCAAGTATTTCCTGATCCTACCCATTGTGCTTTAATAGCTCCACTAGATGTTGCATAGTAATCTTCACCATTGATTTTAAACCATCCTGTTTGCATTAATCCACTACTTGCAAAATAGTATTTAGCTCCTGCAATTGTTTGGAATCCTGTGACCATCTTTCCATCAGCGTCTACATAGTACCAGTTATTTCCTGATCCTACCCATTGTGCTTTGATTTCTCCAC
>ENA-OUQS01002086-OUQS01002086.1-human-metagenome-genome-assembly--contig:-NODE-2086-length-13922-cov-3.790149_pt1 | contig 13922 bp, 23 predicted proteins | sample MGYA00248463_ERZ548848 | MGnify/ENA primary metagenome ERZ548848 (study PRJEB26491, sample SAMN04978192) | human metagenome | host: Homo sapiens | study: EMG produced TPA metagenomics assembly of the... | reverse complement strand
AACAGATTGTAGATAGGGCATATATCATAGCTTTGACAGCATTAGCATTGGCTTTCCTATCGTTCATGCTGTCGCTTGGATGAGTTGCCAAACAAGCGAGGTCGCAGCCACTATGAGTGCCCCTACTGAAATCCAAAAGGCTCGACGGGCATATTTGATATTGGATTCTTTCACCCTATTATCAAGTTGCCTGTCCGCTTCCCTCTTTCCGATTTCTTCGAGGGCATGGCCGCAATCGGCGTAAATAGGACTGAGGTATTGGGGCTGAGTAATATGGAAATCGCCACCGCTGATTCCGACCCCGACATGCTCATTCGAGAACAGCCGGTATATACGAGGCCAATACTCCCCGGATAGTTCCTCGCCTTTTTCGCAAGTAACTTCCGAATGCCCCGCCGCAATGTATTCGATTACAGCCATAAGCGACTGATAAAACTCCTTTGTTTCCATAATGACACAAAAATAACAAACAAACATGAAACGACTTCAAATTATAGTATTTTTTATAATCCTGCTGGCGGTAGTCGGCTGTTGCCCGACCCGCCACCTTACCTCCTCTACACAAGACAGCGTGCGGGTGGAAACAGTTGTCCGTACCGAGTATATCCCTGACACGGTGTTTGTCGAGGTTCCGATTGAAAGCGAGCGTCAGACAGTCCGAGATACAACGAGCCATTTGGAAACGTCATACGCCGTTTCTGACGCTCGAATAACTCCCGACGGGGCATTGTTCCACTCGCTGGCAAACAAGCCGCAGAAAAAGCCCGTACCGACCGAAAAAGAGGTAGTCTACCGAGATAGTCTTGTGTATAGGGACAAAATTGTAGAAAAGGCCGTACCGGTCGAACGAGAATTGACATGGTGGCAACAAACACAGATGAGAGGCTTTTGGATTGTGCTGGCAATTATTGTGGTCGTGTATCGGAAAAAGATTTTTGCCGTTGTCCGGCGATTTATCTGATTGAACAACAAACAATATTCTAAACCGGAACCCCTGTCCATATCAAAAACTTTGTTTATATTTGGGGCAAAATATTGTAATATAGCGTTTGCTATTGTTTTGAGGTTTAGGAAATCGCCAATTTCATCGAAGCCCTTAAAAGCAATGGTAGATGCCTGCGTATATGCGTGGGCATTTTCCTTGTTAGGGCTTCAGGTGTTTGGCGATACCTCTAAACCAACAGGAATGCCCACGCTTCTTTTGCGTGCGCTCTGTCAAGGCGATAGTATCGCCAAAACGACAAAATATGGGCGCATTCTTCTATTTCATATTATTCGGGTTGGTTGTCGCCGTTATCGGCGGCGTGTTGCAAGGCATCCACAACTCAAAGCGTCAATCCCCACCTCCTCTAAACAAAAAATTTAGCCTCGGAGGTTCAATCACACGGGAACAATTATCCCATATTCAAGCAGAGAACCGCAAGCGTGGAACAGCTCTCCAACATTGTGTAGAACTCAACAACAGGGGTATTGCCTATGAAAAAATGGGGAAAATAGAAGATGCCATAGCCACGTATGAAATCAATATATCCATCGGTTATACAGCCCACCACGCATACAAACGATTGATGATATTATACCGGAAACAGAAAGATTACCACAACGAAAGGCGAGTAATTATAAGGGCGTTAGAGGTATTCCCTGCGGAAATGGAATACCTCGACCGGTTGAGAAAAGTCGAATATTTAATCTTAAAATCAGGTATATAATATGAAACAACTGTCCATAATTATTTTGGCCGTAATTGCATTCTCTACAAACTGTATGGCGCAGGATAGAAACAATGCAGCTCCGGCACAACTGGCGACAAAATCAAAGGAAATAAAATCGGCCTTATATTGGCAGCAAGACCGAAAAACAGGGAAATGGGAAAGCCGCAAAAACACGACACTCGTTTATCTTGGCGAGGGTGTTGCTGTCGATAATTTCAACAGCCTATTCATCGGAGAGTATGCAGGACGACGATACCTTTTTTGTGATTTCAAAGAATACAGCTGGCGTTACCCTGTTTTACAAACGGAATGGATTGTATCACGAATGATAATGGCTGCTCTTTTATCCGAAGCCGATTATAGCAGCATGAGCAATATTGAACCCGGACAGGTAATTACAATCACACCTCGATTCTATCATAAAATGTTCAAAGGCCATGCCGAATATTCATTCCCGTTTTTCCTATCGCTCGGCGAAACCCTTTGCTCGTCATCTGAAACAATGTATAAATCATACGCACGAACCAATGGCGAGGATTATGCAGAGCGTTATTGGAAATCGGAATATCCCCTGCTATACTTTATCGTATTAAAACGTGTAGTCGGGTCTGACGGGCGTGATGTTGTCCGGTTCCTATTATATCCTCACGCTATGTCAGAACTCATCGAAAGTTGCTATTTTGAAGTTGCTTTTGACGTTTATAAAAACCTATTTACGGCAGACAAGAAGACAAGTTACAAATAAAACTATGGGCGGCGGCGACCGCCCTTTTTCGTGTCTGCATCCGACATTGGAGAGAAACAATCGGTGAAATAATCACGAACGTTATACAAGTAACTTTGAAATTGCTATCTTTATTCCCTAATGCAACCGCTTTCAATAGCAAGGCTTTCAATTCTGTTGCTGGTTTGTTGCTCACAGATTTTACAGAGTAAAACAACACGTTCAAATACAGCAATATAATGATTTAATTTCACGTTTTGCTTCGAGATGTCGTCCAGCATCTCGTTGATGTAGATGATGTCGCAATCGTATCCTTCACGGCTATCCATTCTGTCCAATCCGCGGAAATGGATCACGGAGTTGTTGATATAGTAGTCGGGATGTTGATTCTCGCTGCGCATCGCATCGGGATCGTAGACGCCGCGCAGGGTCAGTTTCTTGCGGAAATCGGCAAGGGTGATCTCCTTGCAGGCCTGCAACGTATTTCGATATACGAAGATATTGAGCGGGGATAGTGCGAGCGTACAGATGTCGTACAGAAAATCGAAGGCATCGTAGGTCTTCCCCGAACGGCTCGACCCTTCATTAAAAATCTTCAACACCGCATCCCGTTCCCTGTACTGCATGTACCGATACATGAGGTAACGATACACTTTCCCCCGATAGGTGCGGATGTCAGGCAGACGATGCATCGGCAGGCGGTGTTTTTTCGATCGACAACGCATCCTCCGCGTCTATTTGAATGACGACGGGAGCGACGGCAGGATTTTCTATCTTTCCGGATAGTTTCACCTCCTTCGGCGCTGCGTAACCCAACATGTTCATGATGCTGTCGAGACTCTTCTGCTTGTCGTAGCACTCGATCTTCACGAACTCCTCGACAATCTCATCGCCATTCGAAGCGATCCGTTTGACCTGTTTGGTATTGATCGACTTTATACATGCCTTCTCGTCGTCCGTAAGCGACTCGAACTCTTTAAGCGACATCCAGCCGTTACGAATGAGGGTCGCATCCGAAAAGGCGATCTTCTGGTGCTCGCGGATGATCTGCAAGGCCGAGATGCCCGCAGCCTCGGCAAGGTGAGTTTTCAGATATTCGATCCTCGCTGCAACCTCACTGTTTTGTAATAGCAGATAGGCATTATTCCATACCGTGTTATCGCTCATGTTCGAACATCTGTAAGCATAGCGATATGCCTCGGACGCATTACCGCATTCGAGGTACTTATTGCAAAACTTTTCCTGTTTGATCGTGAGCTTGCCCATATATGCAAAGATCGCCTATCGGGGAGACGATTCTTTCAACTTTTCGCTCTTTTTCATTGCCCGATATAGCGGTATTGTAGGTGTGCATGTAAATCATGCCACTCTTCGATCAGTCGGGGATGCCGTTCGACAAATGCCTCCCACTCGATGCGGCGCAGATAGATCCGCCCGTTGCGGACGACTGTGCCGAGTGTCCGATCCACTCGAATCGATTTCCATATCCAACGTGTCGAAATGCCGTACTCATCGGCTGCGGCCTGAATTGAGATAAAATGGTTCATTGCAAATCCCGAATTAATTACTACCTTTGTTCTTGGGTGAGGGGTGATCTTTCGGGATCGCCTCTTTTTATATCAAACAGTTATACCTGTTCTACTTTCCGGAATATTACATCCATCCCATCCTCTCGTTCGTACCAACGACAGCTGCCTGTCATCTCGTTGTAAGAGCAATTGCCAAAACGCGCACAATCCCGACATGCACATTCCTCTTTATTCGGATCATACCCTACAACCTCTACGGTCTCGCCTTCATACTCGAACCGCTCGCCGACCGGACGGGTGTAACGTTTTTCATCTCTGGGTTTCAGGGCCCACGGAACCAGCCGCCTCGTCATGGTCTTTCGCCCCTCGATGACCGCCTGCGTCAAGCCGTAGCGGTCGTTGAACATAATCTTTTTCATATTACTCTCCCAATTTCTTAACGGCTTCCAGAAATACGGCGGCCCAGTTCAATGCAGGGGTATCGGTCGGGCCGGCCATATCGAGTTCCAGCGTGAATTTGGTGGAGACGGAGACTTCATTCCCATTCTGGGTAATCTGGACGACAGCCTTCTGCTCATTGTCCTGAAAAGTGATTTTTACCTGATTGTTTTTCATAGCTAACTTATTTTGAGGTATTCAAATTCGTATTTTAATTATTTATTTGTTCCGATTCGGGAAAATGATACTTCAATACGCGCCGACAGAACGGGTCGATCTCGCAGTTGAAGACGTTCGTCCAGCCGGCCCACGCCGCCGCCAGGTCGAAGCCGCCGATGCCGCTGAATAGAGAACCGTGCGTCATTAGTACTCCACCGCTGCCCTGCGATCGATGAAGAAATGAATACCCGGTGCGCATTCGCTCCACCTGTTATCGTCGAAATCCGGAACTTCCACAGTAGCACCGACAGTGTAGACGAAGTTTTTGTCATGGTCGGAACGAACGGTATCCTCAGTTGCCTTGGTGCCGTCCATGTTCTGAATCTCCATGACGTATGCTTTATCGCAACGGCATTTGTGTCCCGTTGCCGAACTGCGCCGTGCATCTTCCGGAATTCGTAATTTTACGATATGCCCAGAGGCTTTTTTCCAACCGATGAAACTACCCTCAGTCGGACATGATAGATAACATCCCTTGGCATCGCGTAGGTTGGCACCGCGCAGGTCGGCGCCGCGCAGGTCGGCACCGCACAGGTTGGCACCGCGCAGGTCGGCATCGCACAGGTTGGCATCGCGCAGGTCGGCATCGCGCAGGTTGGCGCCGCGCAGGTCGGCACCGCGCAGGTCGGCACCGCACAGGTAGGCACCGCACAGGTAGGCACCGCACAGGTAGGCATCGCGCAGGTCGGCATCGCGCAGGTCGGCACCGCGCAGGTCGGCACCGTACAGGTCAGCATCGCGCAGGTCAGCATCGCGCAGGTCAGCACCGCGCAGGTCAGCACCGCGCAGGTCGGCACCGCGCAGGTCGGCACCGCGCCTAATAGCGTCCAAAACCGTTTCGGTGATTGTGTTTCCCTCTTTCGTGTATTCAAATACGACCGAGCCCGTCCAACGGTTGCGGATTTCGATTTTAATCTGTTTCGTTGATTCCATTGCGGTAAAAGCTTTTGTTACACTCCTTTCGGAACCCGATAATGAAGGGTACGTCCGGGATAATGATAATCGAGAATCGGTTTGGCGAGGCGTATATTTCCTTCGATCAACGCCGCCAGTCTTCTGCTGGATACCGTCAGCGTCAGCCGATCCCGCGTTATCTCCACGCCTTGAAGATCAGTCAGCATATCGCGGCATACAGCCACCGTCGACAGCCTGTCGTAGATTTCATGCCAGCATTGCAGAAACCTCACCGGATAACGCAGGGGTTCCGACGTCTTTTCTTCGGTCCATGCACGGGCCAATGCCGCCTTGTCTACGACCTTCTCTCCCTTGCGCATCCATCCGGTAGCCTGGTAGTGATTAACGAACCTGTCGACTTCGTTTGCAGGGTTTCGAAAATTCCGGAAAAAGAAAATCTCGAAAAATTTCTCTCTCTCTTCTTCGCGCGTTTCAGATTCAGAAACAGAGACAGAATCAGATTCAGAATCAATATCAGAATCAGATACAGATTCAATAGGGTTTTCGCGGTTTCCTGCCGGTTTTGAAGAAAAACCGCCGCTTTCCGAAAAAACCGTGCGGTTTTCTTCGAAACCGTCCGCTTTTTTAGGCCGACCGCCCTTGCGGCCGTTCTCGCGGTTCTGCTCGCACTCCGCGTAATACTTTTTGGCGTTCGCATCCAGCGACGCACGGATGAAGCCGAAACAGAGCGTAGTCAGTTCATCCATTTCCGGCAGCTCCTCTTCCGTCGCGTGCGCATAAATGGCGGTCAACAGCCTGCCCCGCTGCTCCATCGCGAGCATCTTGATCTGCGGAAAGAAATCGTGCCGCAGAAGAAACGTGTCTTTATTTTGCCTGGCCATGATGGTTATGTTGCTTTTGGTGACACTCCGCACAGAGTGTAATCAGACAATCCAAGTGCTCTTTTTCTCTGCCTACGATGGATTGGCCGTCGACGTAATAGGTCTTGTGATGGATTTCCAGTGAATAGCTCCGTCCGCAAAGCTGGCAGCGGTGGCCGTCGCGAAGACGCACGATCCGGCACACCTCCTGCCAATAATCGCTCTGCAATTGCCGGACATAGCTACTCCTCCGGCCCCGACGATGTTGAAGTCTGCTCATAGGTCGCTTCGTTCATGTCGATCCCCAGCACGTCGAGGAATGCCTGCTTGTTGGTTTCCAGATTGGCAAAGAGGCTCTGCTCGTCCCACGAAGGAATCTTCTCGACTTTGCACAGTTGGAACCGCCCATCGATCCATGCGTAGTAGAGATAGTGTCCGCACAAGGCCATCTTTACCGTCGTATCGCTCGGTAAATCCACCTCCTTCTCTCCGCGCTTGACTTGATAAACCAGATCGCGGATCTGAGTAACGACAGCTTGCAATTTCTCGCGGGCATCCTTCGTCAGTTGCTTACACTGCGCTTCGATCTCGGCAAGTTGCGTTTCGAGTTTCGGCTGTTCGTCCTCCATCAACTCCGAATAGTTGGCTCGGATAGATGTTCTCTCGTAACTGTCGAGAAACCGGACGGCTTTGGCATTGGTTACGCTCTCGGCAATAAATTTTCCCGACAGATGTTTTCTGATTTCGTCCATGTCCTTCGCCCCTTCGAAGATTACACGCGGGAACGATACGTTTTTCGGCAGTTTGAACTCCGGCGATTGCGGAGCGTAATTTTTAAGATCGATCATAACCTATTCAATTTGATTTTATAATATTCTATCAATTCCCGATAGTCACTCTCATGAAGGCAGACTGTCAGGTGCTTCATCCGTTCCAATTCCTCGACTGCTTCCACTCCGTACAATTCGACCAAACGACGGCGGTAAGCCTTCTGATTGCCGTATTTATGTCGATTGCATATCCTGCATTGGGCGTGGACGTTTGTTTCGTTCCACCGTGTCGCCGTATGCGCTCGGACGATGTAATGACCCGCATCGCAGGTATCGTAACTTATCAATGCTCCGCAACTGATGCAGCGGCCGATCCCATTCGGGCAATCCCGCCGTCGGATGTAGCGGCTGAACACTTCGTCCAGCGTCTTAATCGACTTCGACATCGGGCAGGTATTGCGGCAGCAGTTCCGACTTGATATAGCCGGGCAGTTTGCCCTGAATAATTCCGAAGGCACCCTCCTCGGCCAGTGCATCGAACCCGGGCCAACTGCCAGACGCTTTGCAGCGCTTCACGATGTCGAGGGCCTGCGCATATTTGTATTTGCCGATCTGCAAATCCTCCGCATCCCAGAAGATCACGGCGATCTGGAAAGGCGCGGTATTTTGGATCATCACCATGAGCGTTGCCGTAAAGGGGCGTCCGGTGATTTCGCTGGCCACTTTCAAATACATTCCTTCGGAAAGCTCGTAGCGGTACTTCGCGCATTCGTTGTAGAAAGCCTGCACGGAGGACGCACTCGTAGTCTTGATCGACAGAATGGCGTTGATGCCGAAATTCTCCTCCAGCAGCATTCCGTCCGGTCGAATCTTCACCTTCATGCCCGTATCGGGATCCGTCCCGTACATCGATGTCTCGGCCTTCACGTACTGCATCAGTTTCGGGAGGATGCCGCCGCCGTAGGTTTTGTAGGCGATGCGGATCACGTCGACGATCTTCGCGTCGTCCTCCTTGATGAAGGTATAACCTGCCTCTTTCGCCGCGGTGTGGAGCGTATCGATCTGCACACGCAATGCGCCGATCTTCTGATCGGACAGATCGGCATTCCCCTGAATGCCCAGCAGCTCCCAGTAGTAACGAATCAACCGCCGGCAGCCGGAGGCCGTGGTCTTGCTGGCTTGCGGCAGGACGCGAACCTTCGAGAACTTCGACGGCTCCAAGATGGCCGAGTGGACGAAGGTACCGAAGTCGAAATGGTGCGTATTCTTCGATTTCAGCTCCGAGGTGCGGGCGATCAGGTAATGGCGGGGCGATTTCAGGGCTTCTTTCAACAGGCTGCTGCTTTCGCCCGCATGGGAGAGGTAACGCTCCATGCTATCGGACACGACCCTGCCGTTCACGTTAAGCCGCTTCACCGGTACTCGATCCGGCCGATCCGGCAACTGCCGGATATGCTCCAGCAGTTGCTCGAACGGTGTGTACTCCTCACGGTCGAAGTGTAGCGCCGCAAGCGGTTCGGAAGAGGCTGTCAAATCTTGAAGAATGGATGTATCCATCCCGTTGATTTCTTCCTGAGATATGGATAACTTTTCGCTCATGGTTACTTCAATGTATGAACATCGAATATCATCGTAGAGCCTTCGGTCGACTTATTGGTCTTTTTCCCACGATAGATAATCGCTACGGGAGTCTTACTCGGCAATTGACGGACGGCATCTACAATCAATTTTTGGCCTGCGATAAAACATTCCTTGTCGGATACGAATACTCCGCATAAAACCAGTTCTCCCTTTTCATTGGGAACCTCTTTGATGCCCATATAGAAGGCACGTACCTCCTGATCTTTCAGCGCCGCCCATTCATCGGCATTCTTGTACTTTAACGTCAGCGAGAAATCTTCGGACATCGCTTTAAGATGTCCAAGGCTCTCTGTGTCCGGAATCACAAATGTCAATTCGGTTCCCTGTTTTGTTGTCGGTTTTTCCATGATTGAATAATGTATTAGTTGAGTTGCTTTTCAAGGATTATTGCATAGTCCGGATATTCTCGGCCATATTGGTCATATACCACGCGAACGTATACCCTGTCGCCCGTGTATTCGGCGTAGCGCTCCACGCTGCCGTCGTCGTGGCTGCCGCCGATACTCGATTCGTATTCCGCGTAGAAATCGACCGAAGTCGTCAGACCTCTATATTCAACCTCGCAGGTTCCGGATTCCAGCCCGAGATCATGGGTGATCGCTTCGTTAATCTGTCTGGCGAACTCTTGCAGTTCGGAAGGAACGAGATGTATTTTCGGTTCCTCTACACCGCAGACCACCACAATCGGCTCGTCTTTCGACTTCGTGTGCAGGTCATACCCGTAACGGGCCGGTACACTCAAACTCGGATAAACCGCGTATTCTTCTTTTGGCGTTTTCATTCCCTCTTAGAATTTTGCATGTTGACGATTGTAGATTCTCCGCATGGAGTTCATCAGATCGGGGAACGTCCGGATATACCCCATATCGACCGAGAAAGCCAGTTTGCGTTGCAGGTCGTCCAACGCCCGAAGCTGATTCGGCGATGCCGTGTTCCGGATGTCGCGTTCATGCTTGTTGAAGACGATCCAGTTCAAACCCCGCGCAACCTGAGAATAATCCACATCCGGAAGCGCGGCGATCGACCGTGCAAGTACGTTGTAGTTGTCGCCCGCATGATGCCGGTACTCGATCAGCTGGTCGTAAACGAATTTCACGACTTTAACCTCGAAGCGGGGATTGAGCCACATCGCAAACTTCACGAACAGGTACGGGTGCATCCATGTACCGCCGTTGTATTTGCCGCGTGTTTTTAAATATGCCAAATTTGGCACCTTTAAATTTTCCTCCTCCATCAGCGCCTCGATGAAATCTTTGGTGTTCTGATTTTCAAAGAAGTCCTGTATTCGTTTGTTGCTGTTCTTGGCTTTGTTCCATTGCGCAAGCAACGACGTGGCGTTGAACATACCGTCTCTCGTGCGTTGGTATACCTCGAATTTACCCAGCGGGCGGGTCATGATGACATTGCTTTTCATCGTTCGTTGAAGAATTCGTTAAACTTCCGTTCGAAATATGCTCTGTGCGCGGCCGCAAACCCGTAGGCGGCCAGGATCGCACACGAGAAAAGAACAAGGATCACAAGCTCGGCCATAGGCTATCGGTTTCGATAGATACGACAAAGGGTGTCGAGCGTGCTCTTGATGCCGTCCGTCGACGTAGAGGCGAAGTTGCCTTCTTTGACACGGACACACCAGCGAGAAACCGTCGCAATGGCGCAACGATAAAACTCGTCGTAAGTGAGTGGCGGGTCGATGTGACCGGTTGAGATAATTTGGATAAGTTCCGCCTTCGTAAGGCGGGAGGTAACAGATACGGTCTTTCGCGCCGTAGGCGTTGAAGCGGACGCAGTACGGGCGTCGGCTGTCAAATTTTTGTCACGTCTTGGCATTATGGAAACAAAAATTTGCTGTATGTATATGACAAAAGAGGCGAGGCTCTTCTGGAAATCTGCCAAGACGTCGACTTCTCCGAAAAGAAATCGTCCAAAAAAGAACCCCGCTTTATCTGCGGTGAATCGTATGTTTGTCTTTGATTCGAAGAATCGCCGACGTCTTGGCACTGCAAGTATAGCGACTTCTTTTGAAACCGCCAAATTTTCACCGATATTTTTTCCTGCCAAGTACATATCAGTCGCTTTTAGTAAAGTTTATGAGGTTCGGAGAGACGTTTGCGCTCTCGATAGATGAACAGATCGCGTTTGCGACGCTGAGTATGGACTCGTTTATACCACATGCACCAGAAATAACCGGCCACTCTCTTCCAGAGAGGCGCGGGCTTCAATTCGAATGAATCCATGATCGTTTATTTTATCGGTTCTTGTAGATGCGTTCCAGACAGTCGAGCTTGCTGCCCACACTTTCGACGGACGAGTAGCGGCCCGTGAGTACATTGTCGCACCAACGGGAGACAACAGCAATCGCGCAGCGCGTGAATTCGCGCGGCGTGAGTGGTTCTTGAATATCTTCAAGGTGGAACAATCGAACGATCTCCGATTTCGTGAGGTGACTGTACGGGTAAGGTACGGATGTAGCCCCGCTACTGTTCTTCGCGGGTCGGCTACTTTTAACTTGGTCTCGCATTGTCAGTTAAAAGTTTGTATGTATAGGGCAATAAAAAAGGCGTTGCCCCTATCAGTTTGCGAGACCGACACGACTACCGTAGTAGAAGTGGACAAAGGGCAACGCTTTATTACAAGCGTTAATTATGTTCTTTTGATACGATCATCGTATCGATCTCGCATTGCAAATATACGAATTCATTTTGAATTTGCAAAAAAATTATGGCTTGTTGTATTCCATCAACGCCATATATGCCTCGTGACGTGACGACGATGTTTTCAATCTTCGTGGGTGCTCTCCCTTGCTGCGCGATCCCACGAAGGCGCTGTACAGCCAATACGTGTATCTTCTATTTTTTATCGAATAGCTATGTACCCACCCGCTGACCCATCCTTGGGTTGGACGAACATACATCCCGTTAGGAAGAGGTATGAGAAAATCGTCGCTTCTTAAATTGCATGATACCTCACGAAATCGAGCATAATCCTCTTCGGACAGCTCTGCCCATCTTATCTGATCATCTCCGGATAGCGGAAGATCTTTATATTGGTCATCAATGTTGAACAACGACCGTCTGGCTCGGACACTATCAGTTGTTTTATGGTCTATCATCGACAAAATGAGATTGTATAGATGATTATCACCACGGGATTCGTCAGATAATACTGATTGAATATGCTTCTCCGGCTTTCGGAGAAACAACAACAACGCATCATGCAGGAAATCTTCCGCATAGGAATCCATCCCAATAAATGCCGATTTGCGCCGGCAAGCATTAAGCCATCTGGAATAATACTTACTTATGGTTGCTGATAATTGTCTCGATACTTGCGGTGACATCTCTCGGCATTATTTCATTAGGATCGTTTCTGCACACTTTCGACGAGACTCCAATGTCGAGTGCGTATAAATATCCAATGTCGTCGAGACTGTGCTGTGACCCAACATTGTACTTACCGTTTTCACATCGGCCCCGTTGGTAATCAGTGTCGAAGCGTACGTGTGTCGCAATCCGTGAAATTTGATACACCGCGATAAACCTATCTTATTGAGTAATAAATTCCGATAATAGCTGCGATAAGTACGCGGTTCGATGAGTTTATCCGAACCGGAAATCACGTAATAGTCCGAACGACAAGGCGCAGCAAAGGAGATCAGGATATCTGCAAGCCAACTCGGAAAAGGTACGGAACGTTGGCTGTTGATCGTCTTCGGGGACTGGATGACAACCTTGGTTTTGCCAGTTGAATAATCGACAATCCGTTCAACAGTACGGTTGACTTGCAGCATATTGCTCTCTAACGATATATCTGACCACCTCAGACCGCAAATCTCGCCGATGCGAAGTCCCGTGCATATTACAATAACTACTCCCAGTGTGCGATAAGAAGGATGCTCTCTGAAATATTGTACAATCCGCCTCTGTTCGTCGAGGCTATAAATCTGAAGCTCCTCTTTCTTGGAAACCAGATTTGCCGTAGGATATTTCAACTTAAAAGCAGTGGGAACATTCATGTCGTGTTCATCTACGGCATATAGCAAAATCTGTTTTAATGTAATCTCTAAATCCTTCACCGTTTTCATCGACAAGCCTTCTTGAAACTTTTGGCCGATGAATAGCTGCGCATCATTCTTTTTGAATGACTCCACATCCATGTCTTTCCAGTAAGGCAGAATATGGCTGCGAAGTTGTTGATAATAAGCAGACAGGGTACTATCCTTCACAAGTCCTACCTTGGAGTGGAACCACTCTTGTGCTATGACATCGAATTTCATAAATCCTCCTTTTTAATCGAATAAGTCGTGCTGCATTGGCTTATGCACGTGATTAGCATGCGTATAACTCAATACTCGATCGTCACGAACGATATCCGAAAATGCCAGCCCATCATTCTGTTCGTTAAGAAGCACATAACGGGCTTTGGCCACATTTTCGAGAACATCCCCATGGAACACTTCTCCCATCATACCGCGAATAGCCATATTCAACAGTAGAATTGGAATCGATCTATCTGAGAGTTCCCAGCATGTGAATATACAGGTGTGCGGTTTGAAACGCCAAGGCAATTGCTTCGATGCCAGCTCCCACCAATACTGAATAATGAGCCCTCCTGTCCCCGCAGTAGGTTCGTGGATAACACCTTCGCGCGCACCGGTAAGTTGCGTTTCAAGCATAGAGACCTCCCGAGGTGTGAAATCTTGACCCTTCTTCCGCCGCTCGGATAACTCTTCTTCGTAGACCTCTTGAAACCAATCGTAGGAAAGATCGCCTGCATGGCAGCGGATAAGTTCGCGAAATACGTCGTCGCGGACTTCCTGATCCCCGAATAGCAGGCTCATGATACATTCCGGTAAGGTACGGATATCGTGCGTACCGAAAACCGTGAGAAGTTCGTCTTTTTTCATTTGTTTTTTTTATTTTGTCGCGCCGGCAGGATTCGAACCTGCGACTTCACCTCCAAAGGGTGACGTGTTGCCCCTACACCACGGCGCACTGGATTCATTTGTCCCGGTGGTCCTTGCCGCTCGTGTCGTCGCAGCTTCGGAGCCTATGCCGGTTTGTTGCGCTTCGGCTATTCGCCGTCGCGGGGCTGTCTCTTCGAGTCTTGCCCACGAC
>ENA-OUQS01002046-OUQS01002046.1-human-metagenome-genome-assembly--contig:-NODE-2046-length-14192-cov-4.205418_pt1 | contig 14192 bp, 9 predicted proteins | sample MGYA00248463_ERZ548848 | MGnify/ENA primary metagenome ERZ548848 (study PRJEB26491, sample SAMN04978192) | human metagenome | host: Homo sapiens | study: EMG produced TPA metagenomics assembly of the human... | reverse complement strand
AAGTATACCTAATTTTGCAAATGGTGCTGGTGTCGCAGCACCTTCTATTGCCGTAGAGGGTTCGGGAGACTGGAATGCTACTATTTATCCTCCGGGTGCAGGAGCATTCTTTTCTTTCGTGCAAACTGGTACTTCTGCCGTAACCGATTATGATAGTGATAAGGCTTTTAATAACATTATTCCGATCTATACTCATACAGCTAACACAGCGACCGCTCCTCGTTACGGTTTTTTGGTAGTCAGTCTGAAGGAAGATCCTTCGGTACAGAGTACAATGTTGTTGATTCAAAATGGAGAACCCGGATTTGAATTGACTCCGTCTGTATCTTCTATTGATTTTGAATATGATGGAGAATTGACAATTACAGGGAATAATACTAATACTTTCCTTGTCAATCCGGGATTGAATACCGATGGAACTTCTGTGAACCAGTGGCGATATGTTCTTGAAGGTGATAATACTGGTGCATTTGAAATAAAAGATGTTCATGACGACGCGAATTTAAAACTTAACCGCATAACCGTGACGGCAAAGGAGAATGCAAGTAATAATACTTTGAATGCCAGATTGCATTTAGAGTTAGTAGCCGATCCTAATGTAAAATCTCAAGTGATTACAATCACTCAAAAACCGATGACTTTAAATACGGGTATTGTAGGTAATACATTATATGTATCTGAAAATAAGGATGAAACGCAATTTGTAAATTTGCAAAGCGGTAAGAATATGAAGTGGATTGCAGAACTGGAACAACCAGAACCGGCATTGGCTCATACTTATGTCATAAAAATGGTTGGAGAAAACGGTACGGAAATGCCGTGGGGAACTGAATATGCAATAGGAACTAAATTTAAGATTCAATTGCCTAAAACTTTGTATAAAGATGCAAACCGTGATATAACTTATCATGTGAAATTGAATTTGGTAGGGACGGATGTTTCGACTCGTCTTGCAGTTGTTAGGACAGTGCTTAAGCCTATAGCGATTAATGTTGCCAATCTTTATGGAGGATACGGTGCATTGGGAAATGGAATTTTGAGTACATTCCGAGATTATGGTAATTATCCGACATTCTTTGGTCCTCAGGGAATAGTTTATACACCGGTAACGCCTACTTTGCCAAATAACGAAAGTAACAGTGCCGGAGTAGGTTCTAATATTCCTGATAATGTCAATGTCCTTTTCTCAGGAAGATATGCGACTTCAGTTTCTAATTACTATGATAATTTGATTACTTGGTTAGAGAATAGTCCTAATAAAAACAGATTTGCTGTGATTTCTCTTGATAATAGTAATTCAGAAAATCAAGCATTATTTGCAAAATTTGCTTCTTGGGGTTATAAATATAGAGGGAATAGCGGATCGTACGCTACTTGGGTGACAACCCATGCCAATGACCCAGTATGGGATTATATAGTTAAGAATGGGCCGTTCAGTAATTATAGACCATCTCAGCAAATTAATTTTAACGCATCGTTTTATAGGGATGGAATAAGCGGAACTTTTGATGTCCCGGCTGGAGTAACTAACGTATTGGAAGTTGCGGGTAATGGTTGCTCTTTATCTATTGATCTGCAAAAAAGAGTCATATTTATCGGAGATACTCAACATACCAATACGTGGACACCAACTTATAGCAGTTTGGCGACTGTTACGGATAATGAGTATTATGGTCGCGGAGTATTGTGGGCCACTCTATGGGCGATAATTTATAATACGGCTCAGTATGGAGATCATTTCACGGATGCACTTAAGTGATGTTAATTATAATGCTCGATAATTAAATAGATGAAACTTATCCGAGACAATATTGATATAGTCTCGATAAGTTTCATCTATTTATATTATTGGGATAGAGTTTAATTGCGTATTACTCTGATTTAAATATATATATAGCTTTTGATAGTCGATATTTGTTACTGCTGTCTGTTATCAGTCAAAAAATCATATATTTCTTTTGCATAACGCCTTCCTACCGGTATAGGCCTTGATAATCCTTTTAGCCATATTTCTTGTTTAGAAAATTTTTGTATGCGGTTTGTGGGTATGAGGAATGAACGATGTACTCTTAAAAAAGTGTTTTGTGGTAACATTTTATGAATGGTTTTGATATTGAGCCGTGATATTACGCTATTACCGTTTATTCTGTGTATTTTACAATAATTTTCTAAAGCCTCGATATAGAAAATATCGGATAGCAATATATTTATGTTGTTATATTCCTGCTTGACAACGATTGTCTCTTGATCGTTCTTATTGTTCCATACCGAAATATTCCGTATGGCTTTTTCAATTGCCCTGTCGAAACGGTCATAAGCTATAGGTTTATGTAGGAAGTCTACTGCATCGAGATTAAAGCCGTCAAGAGCATATTGAGCATGAGCCGTAGTAAATATCAAGCAACAGTTATGAGGCAGCTTTTTTGCAATTTCCAATCCGTTAAGACCGTTCATCTCTATATCGAGAAATACTATATCGGGTTTATCTTTTTTTATTTCTTCTAATCCTATACGAGGCTCACAGAAAGTTTTTAACTCAATGTTCCCTTTCCTTTCGCAAAATTGTTTGATTACCAGTAGTGCGATCGGTTCGTCATCGATAGCTATGCAGTTGATTCGTTTCATGTTCGAGACAATTGTATCGTTAATTTAGTCAAGAACTCCTGTTTATTATTATCTTTTTCGGTAATAAGAGTAAAAAGTCCGGGATAGAGCAATTGCAGACGTTTTCTGCAATTTTCGATGCCGATAGATGATTCACCTTCTTTTTTTTCTTTCATGATAGAGTTGCGAGTCTTGAAAAGTAGAACGCCGTCTTCGACTATGATTCGTATAAGTATAGTGCAATCTTCAGAAGACGACGTCCCGTATTTAAAAGCATTTTCGACAAATGTAATCAATATCATAGGAGGGATAAGAACGAGTTCTTCGTCTGTACGGCTTTCAAAAATGACTTTTGTGTGGTGATTTAATCTGAGTTTCTGTAATTCCACATATTGCCGGATATATTCGATTTCGTTATTTATGTCTATTTTTTCTATTGAAGTATTATCGTACATGTATTTAAGAATGTTCGAAAATTTTACAAATGCAGATTCTGTCAGATCTGATTTAGTGATGACCAAACCATAAAGCGTATTGAGCGTATTAAATAGAAAATGCGGATTTATCTGAGCTTTATACATCGCTAACTCGGCTTTGTTTTTTTCTGCTTCAATTTCTTGTTTTTGTAACATTTGGCGGAATAGTTCGAAGGTTACTTCAATGGCTAAACTAAATCCGGATACGATCAAGAAGAAAAACCATATGGTTTGGGCGTGTAAGTGACGGCGAAAATCTATGGGTAATTTAGACCCGAATTTATCGGATATGGGGAAATGTGTTAATAGTTCTGTAATTAGTGTCAATATGATGATCAGGATAATGATATGTAAATATTTTCTTTTTAAAAAGAGCGAGGGAATATTAGCTTTTCTATAAGTAAAATAAAGTAAGTATAAATATAAAACCAAAGTTCCGACAAAAACAGGTTGGGTTTTGATCCATTTGTCAACCGGAACTAATAAGATAATCAATGGCAAGATAACCAAGCAGAAAAGTAAATCGACATAGTGTATTATTTGAGGATACCGTATAAATGTATAATATGCAGTTTCCTTGCCTTTACCTTTGAGATTTTTAAATAGCATCAGGGTATTATAATATATTCGTAAAATATCAAATCTTTATCACAAAGATAAATATTAGATGCTATACCTCAAAAATTACTTATTGTCGTTAATCAACACATTCCTGTCGTTAATCAACACTTTTATAATATGTAGCAAAATCCTTTTATTTTTGCCATTACTTGTTTTGTATCTCATTATGTAATGTAATAATTAATCAACTATACCCAATGAAATACCTCATTATTCCTATTTTATCGGGGCTTATACTGCTCTATTCGTGCGGATCTCAGCCTCAGGAACAAACATCTGCTAAGTATAAAACTTTGAATGTTGGATTCAGTAATCAAACGCTTAAGAGAGATTATACCGCTACGCTTCGAGGGCGGCAATATGTGGAGATACGTCCGCAGGTAAGCGGTATAATCACGAAAATTTGTATGAATGAAGGGGATGTCGTACATAGGGGACAAGTTCTTTTTGTTATTGATCAAGTTCCGTATAAAGCTGCGCTTGAGACGGCTATGGCTAATGTGAAGAGTGCCGAATCTAAACTTGCGACAGCAAAACTTACTGCTGAAAGTAAAGAGGAACTGTTTCGGGAGAATGTGGTTTCTGAATTCGATTTGCAAACTGCCCGTAATGCTCTTGCCGAAGCTCAAGCTGCACTTGCTTTGGCTCGTGCCGAGGAGATAAATGCACGTAATAATCTTTCTTATACAGAAGTAAAAAGTCCGGTAGATGGAGTCGCCAGTATGATTCCTTATCGTGTAGGAGCTCTTGTCGATAGTAATATTTCAGAACCGTTAGTCACGGTTTCTGACGATAACGAAGTCTTTGCTTATTTCTCGATGGACGAGAATCAAATTCTGGATCTTGTGCAACAATATGGTTCGTTGCAGAAAACAATGGAGCAAATGCCTGACGTAGAATTGATGCTCAGTAATGGTAAAGTTTATCAATATTCCGGTAAAATTGATGCTATTAGCGGAACCGTTGATAGCGGGACAGGTGCAGTAAGTCTTCGTGCTTCATTTAAAAATCCGGATAAGTTGTTACGCAATGGTGGTAGCGGAAAAGTGATCGTTCCTACTCATCGAGACAGTGTAATTGTTATTCCTCAAACTGCGACTTATGAATTGCAAAATCGCATTTTTGTCTATAAAGTAGTTGACGGTAAGGCGAAGTCTGTACCGATTGAAGTGTTCCGACTGAATAACGGTACGGAATATATTGTCGAGGCGGGACTCGTCCCCGGTGATGTTATTATTGCCGAAGGTGCAGGTCTTGTGCGTGAAGGAACAGTAATCGATTCTCATACTTCCACTAATGAATAATCTGCATTATGAAAATCAGAACATTTATTGACCGGCCTATTTTATCGGTTGTTATTTCGGTTGTTATTTTGATTGTTGGATTGATAGGACTTTCGCAGCTCCCTATCGAACAATTCCCTGAAATCGCACCTCCTACCGTCAGTGTTTCTGCTACTTATACAGGAGCAAATGCCGAGACTGTGCAAAAGAGTGTCGTTGTTCCTCTTGAGGAGGCATTGAACGGAGTGGAAAATATGATGTATATGACCTCTACTGCAACCAATACCGGTTCGGCACGAATTACTATTTATTTCCGTCAAGGTACTGATCCCGATATGGCGACAGTCAATGTCCAGAATCGTATTGCAACGGCGCAGGGATTATTACCTGCAGAAGTAACGAAAAGCGGTATTACTGTACGTAAGCGTCAGACAAGTAATATCAAAGCATTGGCCCTTTATAGTCCGGATAATTCGTTTGATGAGAGCTTTCTTAATAATTATTTGAAGATTAATATCGAACCGCGTCTTTCTCGTATTGCCGGAGTAGGTGAGGTTAATGTAATGGGAGCGGATTATTCTTTGCGCATTTGGCTTGATCCCGGTAAAATGGCTAAATATAACTTGATGCCGTCGGATATTGCTGCCGTACTTGATGAGCAGAATTTAGAAGCTCCTACCGGAACACTTGGTGCGGAATCTGAAAACACATTCCAATATGTCCTGAAATACCGGGGACGTTATGAAGAAGAAAAAGATTATGAAAATTTGGTAATCCGTTCTTTAGAAAGCGGAGAAGTCCTTCGTTTGAAAGACGTGGCGCGTATAGAATTGGGTTCTAGCTCTTATACCTATATAGGAGAAGTAAACGGACATCCCGGATCTAACTGTATGATTGCACAAACATCCGGGTCGAATGCTAATGAAATTATAGAAGAAATAGACAAAGTAGCAGCAGAAATTTCGAAAACTTTGCCTAAAGGTATGGAGTTGGTGGACTTGATGAGTTCTAAAGATTTTTTGGATGCTTCTATTCAAAATGTGATAAAAACGCTTGTTGAAGCTATTTTACTGGTGATTTTGGTGGTGTATGTGTTTTTGCAAAGCATGCGTTCTACTTTTATTCCGGCAATCTCGATAGTTGTTTCTTTAGTGGGTACATTCGCTTTTTTATATGTGGCAGGTTTTAGCTTGAATATGTTGACCTTGTTTGCATTGGTATTGGTAATCGGTACTGTGGTGGATGATGCTATCGTTGTCGTAGAAGCTGTTCAGGCAAAATTCGATGAAGGGTATAAATCTTCATACCGGGCTACGATTGATGCGATGGGGGGGATCACTTCTGCATTGGTAACGACGACATTTGTCTTTATGGCAGTCTTTATTCCTGTCAGTTTTATGGGAGGAACGACCGGTACGTTTTACACGCAATTCGGTTTGACAATGGCTGTTGCCGTAGCAATCTCTTTGGTCAATGCCTTGACGTTAAGTCCTGCTCTTTGTGCTTTGATTATGACTCCTCACGAAGTTGCAGCCGATGGAAAGAAAATGAGTTTCTCCTCTCGTTTTCATATTGCATTCGACAGTGCTTTTCACCGTTTGGTACAGAAATATAAAACGGGAGTTTTCTTTATGCTGAAACGGAAATGGTTGGCTTTAGTTTTACTGCTGGTAGCTTTTGGCGGCTTGTTTATTTTGATGAAAACGACTAAAACCGGACTTGTTCCGCAGGAAGATATGGGGACTATATTTGTTGATGTGCGAACTTCACCGGGAAATACTTTGGAAGAGACAAAAGTTATTATGGATGAAGTGGATAGACGTATTAGTGATATTCCGCAAATACGAATGTTTTCTAAAGTAACGGGTAACGGAATGATCAGTGGACAAGGATCGTCTAACGGTATGTTTATTGTCCGTCTGAAACAGTGGGATGAGCGTCAGGAAAAAGAGGATGAAATAAATGCCGTTATTGATGAGATATACCGGCGTACAGATGATATATCCTCGGCTCAGATCATGGCTTTTGCCCAACCCATGATTCCGGGATATGGAGTGAGTAGTGGTTTTGAAATTTATGTACAAGATCAAAAAGGCGGTTCTGTAGAAGATTTGCTGAAATACACGAGGCAAATGATTGAGAAACTGAATGCACGACCGGAGATCGGACGTGCAACGACCTCGTTTGATACCAAATTCCCTCAGTATATGGTCGAGGTCGATGCTGCTCGCTGTAAGCGCAACGGAGTATCGCCGTCAGATGTGTTAAGTACCTTATCGGGATATATCGGTGGTAATTATGCCTCGAATATGAACCGTTTTTCAAAACTTTATCGTGTAATGGTGCAGGCATCTCCTGAGTTTCGGTTAGATACAGAAGCGTTGAATAATATGTTCGTTCGTAATTCAGATGGAGGGATGTCCCCTATTAGCCAGTATTTGACGTTAACTCGGGTATATGGCTCTGAGACTTTAACCCGTTTTAATCTTTTTTCCGCTATATCCGTCAATGGAGCGCCTGCTACCGGTTATAGTTCCGGACAAGCTATTCAGGCGGTACGTGAAGTTGCCGAAGAAACATTACCTGCCGGTTATGGTTTCGAGTTTGGCGGAATGTCACGAGAAGAATCTTCAACAGGAAATACGACTGTATTGGTGTTTGTCATTTGTGTAGTATTTATTTATTTGATTCTGTGTGCTCTTTACGAAAGTTTGTTTATTCCTTTGGCGGTTATTCTATCAGTACCGTTCGGATTGACAGGAAGTTTCCTTTTTGCCAAAATGTTCGGTTTGGAAAATAATATCTATTTGCAGACAGGTTTGATCATGCTGATCGGTTTGTTGGCAAAAACAGCTATTTTGTTGACAGAATATGCTTCGGAACGACGTCATCAAGGGATGAGCATTACACAAGCTGCGGTGTCTGCAGCAGAAGTGCGTTTGCGACCTATTTTAATGACCTCATTGACGATGATCTTCGGTATGTTGCCGTTAATGTTTGCTTCGGGGGTAGGAGCAAACGGAAATATTTCTATCGGTGTCGGGACGGTAGGCGGTATGTTAATCGGTACTATAGCATTATTATTTATCGTACCGGTTTTGTTTATCGTGTTCCAATATCTGCAAGAGAAAATTATGCCTCAGCGTAAAGTATCGAAATTGGAGGAGGAGAACTAATTGAAAAGAAGATTCGTATGAAAAAAATAATAATATGTATATCCTTGATCATAGGAACGAGCGGATGTTCGATATATCGGAAGTATAAACAACCTGACATGAAAACTGTTACAGACAGTCTTTTTCGTCATACTCAGGAACAAACGGATACGGCCTCGATAGCAGCCCTTTCGTGGAGAGAAATTTTTACAGATTCGCAGTTACAGCAGCTTATCGACACCGGATTAAAGAATAATACCGATTTGAACATTGCCCGATTGAAAGTGAAGGAGGCAGAAGCTTTGCTTATGACTTCTCGACTTTCTTATTTACCTTCGATATCGTTATCACCGCAAGGTACATTGAATAAAGCGGAAAAGTCTAAACTCACTAAAAGCTATAATTTGGCTGTTTCTGCAGATTGGGAAATCGATATCTTCGGTCGTGTGACGAATGCCAAAAGAGAGGCAAAAGCCGTATTAGAACAGAGCGAGGCTTATCGTCAGGCTGTACAGACTCAGTTGGTCGCTACTATTGCTAATAGTTATTATACGTTGTTGATGCTTGATGAGCAGCTTGAAATCAGTAGACGTACTGCTGAAAATTGGAGCGAGAACTTGCGTGTGATGAAGGCGTTGAAAAAGGCCGGACAAACGACTGATATGGCTGTTGCTCAGACCGAGGCGAGTAAACTTTCTGTGGACGCCTCCTTGCTTTCGATAGAACGTCAGATTACAGAGACGGAGAATGCTCTTTGTGCGTTGTTAGGTTCGACTCCGGAAACAATATCCCGTTCGACTTTAAAACAACAAAAATTCCCGGATACACTTTCAGTAGGCATTCCTTTGCAATTATTGCACCGTCGTCCCGATGTGCGTCAAAGCGAGGCCGCTTTAGCTGCTGCGTTTTATGTTACTAATCAAGCACATTCGGCATTTTATCCTTCAATTACATTGAGTGGTTCTGCCGAATGGACAAATGCCGCAGGAGCTGTTATCTCTAATCCCGGGCAGTGGCTATTTTCAGCCATAGGCTCATTAGTACAACCTCTTTTTAACCGGGGGCAGAATATTGCCAATTTAAAGGTTGCCAAAGCTCAGCAAGAAGAAGCATTGCTTTCGTTCAAGCAAAGTTTACTTGATGCAGGTACAGAGGTAAATGATGCTTTGTTACAATGGCAAACGGCACGTAAACGTCATAATCTGAATAAGCAGCAGATTACCTCTTTAGAATCGGCAGTTCGTAGTTCAGAACTGTTGATGCGTTACAGTTCTCAAAATTATCTGGAAGTCCTTACCGCTCGTCAAACTTTGCTGCAGGCCGAGTTGGACGCAGTATCGGATTGTTTTGAAGAGATACAAGGTGTAATTAATCTTTATCATGCTTTGGGAGGAGGTATCGATTGATAGGTTTATATAAGAATAAGTTGGAGTTGTAGTCAGATTTAGAACTTGTCTAAATTTTACTTGGGTCAGGTTTGAGAATTTCTTTCGAGGTTGTTTTTTCAGTTTTTACGAGGAGGATAGCGGGCTATCTGACGAGTGAAAACGGGAAAAAAGACCGGAAGAAAACACGAGAATGACCTGATAATATTTTTTGTTGGAAAATTTAGATAGGCTCTTAGATTCTGTTTCTCTGAAAAAGAGTTTCTGAAAAAAGTGCATGTGCGATTAAAAATCCGCATGCACTTTTTTGTGCTGTTAGGTCGATAAATCGCTTTTCGATAGATTATGCAAATATGAAATTTGTGAGTACTTTTTTATATTCCGATTAATTTAAATTTCAAGAAAATCACTTGTTTTATCTGTTTTTAATTTCCCATTATAAAGACTAATGTGCTTATTATCTAACTATTATATCTGAGATAAGATGTGCTTTTTAGGGTGTATGGGATTTTATGTTATGAAATGAGAAAAAAAGAGGACGTTATTTTTATTCACAAATAGCGAACAAAGGTTTCGTCTATAATGTTATCTAAAAAGAAAACATCTTAAATTATAAATAACAAAAATTGAATTATGAATACGGAAAGATTTTTTTTATCATGAATTATCGGTTGAGCGGAAATATGAGAACCGTGATGATAGTCTATTAAGATTGCTATTTAGCGTGAAGTGCGTCTTCGGTTATTTAAAAGTCAAAAAATAAAATCCAAGATATAATAATTTTATCGAGTTATCTATTAATATTTTTAATTATGAAAAAGTCTATTATCTTATCAGCATTTGTGATAAGCGCGTTTGCAGCAAATGCTCAGACTGACCAGACTGCTCTCCAAGGTACTAAAATAGGAGATAATTGGTCTATAGAACTCAAAGCGGGTATGGTAACCCCTTTGACTCACAGTTCTTTTTTTAAAGATGCCCGTCCGACTTTCGGACTTGGAGTAACTAAACAATTAACTCCGATTTTCGGAATGGAGTTTCAGGGTATGGGGTATATAAATACGACAGATAGTAAAAATGCTATCGATGCTTCTGACGTCAGTTTGTTGAACAAATTTAATTTGATGAATCTGTTCGGAGACTATCCCGGTACTCCCCGTTTATTCGAAATTGAAGCGGTGGCCGGTATCGGTTGGATGCATTATTATGTAAACGGTTCTGATGACGATAATTCTTGGTCTACCCGTTTCGGGTTGAATCTGAATTTTAATTTCGGAGAAACGAAAGCTTGGACTTTAGGGATTAAACCCGCTATTGTATATGATATGGAGGGTGATTTTAATAGAGCAAAAAGCCGCTTTAATGCAAATAATGCATTTTTTGAATTGACAGCCGGGGCAACTTATCATTTTAAAGGTAGTAATGGAAAGCACCATTTTACGAAGGTCAGAGCTTATAATCAGACCGAAATCGATCAATTGAACGCTTCTATTAATAATCTTCGTACACAAGTAAACGAGAAAAACAGTGTCGTAAACAATGCAAATCAAAAGATCGGTATGTTGCAGCAAGAGTTGGCCGATTGTCGCAATCGTCCTGTAAAAGTAGAGACTGTGGTAGAAACCAGCCGTATTCCGGAATCTATCATTACCTTCCGACAGGGCAGATCGACAGTTGACGCTTCGCAATTACCTAATGTAGAACGAGTCGCCGTTTATATGAAAAAGCATGCCGAGGCAAATGTGATTATCAAAGGTTATGCATCTCCTGAAGGAAATCTCGAATTCAATAAGAAGCTGGCTCAGGCTCGGGCTGAAGCAGTAAAGAACATTCTTGTGAAAAAATATAAAATCAATGCAAGTCGCATTACGGCAGAAGGACAAGGAATCGGAGATATGTTTACAGATCCGGATTGGAATCGGGTAAGTATCTGTTCTATCGTAGAGCCTTGATCGGTTTCATTGAAAATGAAATCATCGGTTACTTTTTTGAAATTACTCCTCGTATTTAAGGATACGGGGAGTTTTTTATTCTTGAAATGTATTTTGAAAGGAGGCTTGTCAATCTTATATTGACGAAAATATCAGGATGAATTATCTTTGTATTCTTAAAAAGAAAAGATGCGGATGATTTTATTTAAAGATGTGACATTCATCTATGACGAGAAACCTCTGATGACTCATTTTTCGGATGAGGTATCTTCAGGCGAAAAGGTTGTCGTTTATGGTGCTTCGGGAACGGGAAAAAGTACTTTATTGAGTAGTATTGCAGGGTTGGTGCAGCCCGATGAAGGTGAAATATGGGTTGGCGGACAATTGCTTACCGGTGCTACTGTATCGGATATTCGTCGTCTTATAGCTTGGGTACCTCAGGAGTTTACTTTACCCTATGACACTGTAAAGGAATGTGTGTTTGCGCCTTTCAAACTCCGGCAAAATAGGAATAAAATACCGGCAGAGCAAACCGTTTTAAATATATTCGGGCATTTGGGACTGGAGCAGGAGATATATACAAAACATCTTGTCGAGATTTCCGGAGGGCAACGTCAGCGAGTTATGATCGCTATTGCGGTCTTATTGGATAAACCGCTTTTGTTATTGGATGAGCCTACGTCGGCTTTAGATTCTGATTCTATTGAAAAGCTGATCGTATTCTTGAAATCTTATAAGAGTATGACAATGGTTGCCGTATCGCATGACGAGCGGTTTATCCGGGCGTTTGATCGCAGTATAAAAATAGGAGAAGAAAGATGAACGGAATTGTCGATATCGGTTGGGGCAGCATGTGCCTCGGTTTTTTATTATTGTTGATACCTGTGACGGCATTGGCCTATTATCGTACGGGATTGGTGAAGGATACGCTCATTGCAGCAAGTCGGATGACTTTACAATTGTTTTTGATCGGTTTTTATTTGGAATATTTGTTTACATGGAATTCGGCATGGATCAATTTGTTGTGGGTGATTGTTATGATTTGTGTAGCTTCGTGGACGGTATTGGGGCGGACTAAATTACCGGTAAAGCAGCTCTTTATCCCGGTAATAGTTGCGTTCTTTTGTTCTATCTGTATTATAGATGTCTATTTCTTAGGAATAATTATAAAGTTAGATCATCTGTTCGAAGCACGTTATTTTGTTCCTGTCAGCGGTATGATACTCGGCAATATGCTTTCGGCCAATGTTATAGCTCTTAATGTCTTTTATGGAAGTCTTGACCGAGAACGCCAGCTTTATTTTTATTTATTGGCAAACGGGGCGACACGAGGTGAAGCGACAGCGCCGTTTATGCGTGAAGCGTTAATAAAATCATTTAATCCGACTATTGCATCGATGGCTGTCATGGGGTTGGTTGCTTTACCGGGGACTATGACCGGTCAGATACTGGGCGGAAGCAGTCCCAATGTCGCGATCAAATACCAGATTATGCTTATGATTACGATCTTTTCTTCGTCATTAATATCTGTCTTATTGACACTTTGGGCAGCTAAACGCCGTTCGTTCGATAGCTGGGGGATTAAAAGATTCTGAGGATACCATTGTGTCTGTATTTGGAAGAATGAAGTAATTCTATTTATTTTTGTCGTAGCAAAGATTGAATTTTTTGCATCGGAAAATATTTGTCGATTTGAAAATTTTTGAATTTGAAATTGTAATTTTATGTTGTCTTATTGTCTTGATTTATAGGTGTGTTATTGAAATTTTTAAGTAAAAATATAAGTAGAAATGTTTCAATTGTTTTAAAATAGTATCTGAAATAATTTTTTAATTCAGATTTTATAGCTACTTTTATTAACGAAAAGACATGAAAGCATAGGCTTCAGAGTGTTGTTCTGGAGTGAAGGTATAGAAACCTCCATTCCCAAAAGCACTCATGGAGATGATGTGCTTTCATGTCTTTTCAGTTATACCAGAACGGGATGGAGGTTTCTTTTTATTTAATGTTGATCTTAAAGCAAATGGAAAACTTCGATCTTGACGGTGAGCTGGATAAATACCAGCCTATAATGTTTAAGTATGCTGTCTCATTGACGCATGACTATGATGATGCGTTAGATATTGTACAGGATGTAAATTATCAAATTCTTAAAAATAGAGACAAATTCGAATCACGGCAGTACTCTTTGAAAATATCTTTTGTTTTTATAAGAAACCGCTTTATTTCTTTAATGAGAAAGAGCAAAATTTTATATATAGAACAAGAGATGGAGTATAATGTTCAGGTTGAAAATAATATGATTCTTTATGATTATGACTATATCTTGAATTTAATAAATAAAATGGATATTCCGACTCGTGTTTTGATTGGACTTTTGATACAGGGTAAAAGTTATAAAGAGATAGGAAATATTCTCAACATGAAAGAAGGTACAGTAAAAAGTAGAATTCACAATATTAGAAAAAAGATTAAGAATCAGCTTCCTGAATATTTTCAATAGTACAGAAAAAGGTTTAATATAAAAATTTGGATATGTGTAATATAGATAGGATAACGAACTCGATTCGACGTGAGTAAAAATTATATATAAGCTTGTTTTTGCTGTATTTATTCCTTATATAGAAGTTGTATAAATTTTTCTTTAAAGAAAATATTTATACAACTATTGATGATAATAAAAACAAAGTGGAGCTGGAGGGATTCGAACCCTCGTCCAAACGAGGAACTAATGAGC